>Ga0256840_1002547_pt1 | contig 15902 bp, 14 predicted proteins | sample 355202metaG_FD_185969 | JGI IMG/M metagenome (GOLD analysis project Ga0256840, IMG submission 185969) | Hydrothermal vent microbial communities from Mid Atlantic Ridge, Atlantic Ocean - 355-202 | ecosystem: Environmental > Aquatic > Marine > Hydrothermal vents | place: Atlantic Ocean: Mid... | reverse complement strand
GGGTACAGTACCGGGTACTTTATCTGCTCAAGGTACACTATCAGTCTACGAAACCTTTCAGGTTGAAGCAGGTGTTGAATATTTGGCTACTCTTACTGATATAGGTACTGTTTTTTTGCCTGTCATAGATAACTTTGATGCTTTATCAATGGTTATATTTGATGACTCTTTAGATGTAGTTAATACCCCTTTAATGCTTGCACCGGCATCAGGCATTGGGGAAAAATCGGTATATTTCAGTTTTACCGCAATATCTGATGCTGTTTATTCAGTAGCACTAGGCGGGGCAACTGATGCAATAAGTACATACGTTGCAACTATTTCTACTGTAGATACTGGAGCTAGCCCTGTTCCGGCGCCTGCCGCCATTTGGTTTATGGGTTCAGGCATGATAGCTTTGGTTGGCTTTGGCCGTCGTAAGATTGCATAAGTAAAATACAATTTTAATGGCAAGAAAAGGGAACTTGAAGTTCCCTTTTTTATGAATGATTCTTTTTGCAAATATTTAATATCTGGTAGGGAAAATGTTTTGAGAGACTGTCCTTTTTTAATCCTATAAGAATCTACAGTGAATACAAACGATTTTTCAAGGATCAAATACTACTGTGTATTAGGTGGCTATAGGAGGCAGCCCCTACAATTATTTTAGTCGTTTCTGCCACTCTGTAACTTTTATCTTTAAAGCTTCAGCATCAACAGTTGTTAGATTCCTTTGTTTTAATAGCCGTTTTCCGGCAACCCAGACATCTGTTACCTGCTGTCGACCAGTAGCATAAACAATTTGAGAGATAGGGTCATATAGAGGCTGAGTTTCTAACTGATCTAAGTCTACTGCAATTACATCCGCCTGTTTTCCTGCTGATAAAGAGCCTGTTATATTGTCAATTCCTAATGCTTTGGCACCGTTAATGGTTGCCATTTTAAGTGCTGTTATGGCGGGAACAGCACTGGCATCTCCAGAAACGCCTTTTGCTAATAGAGCTGCAGTACGCATCTCTCCAAGCATGTCCAAGTCATTATTGCTGGCGGCACCGTCAGTACCTAGAGCAACATTAATACCTGCAGCGATACATTTAGCAATGGGGCAAAAGCCACTGGCAAGCTTAAGATTGGACTCTGGACAATGGATAATGTGGGTACCTGTTTTTGCAATAAGTTTGATGTCTTCATCTGATAATTGGGTCATATGTACTGCCATAAAAGATGGACTGAGAAGGCCTAGTGCATGTAAGCGCTGTATTGGCGTCTGACCGGTTTTTTGCTGTTGCTCCTGCACTTCATGCGAGGTTTCGTGAAGGTGCATGTGCATTTGCAGCTCAAGTTCGTCTGCAAAGATGCGAGCTCTAATTAGAGGTTCATCAGAAACTGTATAGGGTGCATGCGGAGCAAATGGCGTGGTTATTAAAGGTTCATTGCGTAACTGGCTATTTAATGCTAAGCCTTTTTCTATATAGGATTCACTGTTTTCTGCCCAGACGGTAGGAAAATCAATGATAATTAATCCGACACTGGCACGTATGCCATGCTGAATCGCTTGCTGAGCGACAATGTCAGGAAAGAAATACATATCATTAAAGCAGGTAGTGCCGCCTCTAATCATTTCTGCAATAGCTAAATCCGTTCCGTCCCGTACAAAGGCCTCGCTCATCCATTTTTGTTCCATGGGCCAGATATGGTTTTGCAGCCAGTCCATCAAATGCAAATCATCTGCTATTCCGCGCATTAAAGTCATGCTGGCATGAGTATGGCTATTGATTAATCCGGGCATTAAAGCATGGCTATGAAGTTTTTCGACGGCATGCGCCTGATATTTTTTTTCAGCAAGTTTGCCAGGGAGTAAATCAATGATTTTGCCGTGATTAATCACCAATGCGTGGTTTTCATAGGTTGCTGAATCTTCTTCAACAGGTATAATCCAGCGAGCTTGGATGAGTATGTCTACTTTCATTGATTGGTTCCTAATTGTGGCTTTAATAGCACCCTTCTTTGGAAAAGGGAGAGGGGAATTTTTTTAAAGAAGCTCTTTCCCAAATGGGATTATAACCATATATAAAGTTATGTGAAAAAAAATGAATATGAAGAATGAATTGAAAGTTCGGGCGCTTGAGTGGACGGGCAATAGCCTCAAAATATTAGATCAGCGAGCTTTGCCTGAAAAAATTATATTTGAGGAATACAGCGATGTAATGGGCGTGGCAAGAGCTATTAGAAGTATGCGAGTTAGAGGTGCGCCCGCCATAGGTATTGCGGCTGCTTACGGGGTGGCATTATCTGTTATGCGACATTATTCGGAGTCTGAGGCGGATTGGGAAAGTAAAGTAGCAGGAGATATTCAGCAGCTTGAAAATTCACGCCCTACTGCAGTAAATCTATATTGGGCATTGGATTATATGCAGCGAGTACTGGATAAACAGACAGGCAACCCAATTCAGGGTATTAAACAGGCCGCAATACAAATTCATGCTGAAGACATTATAGCTAATCAGACTATGGGGGAGATAGGTGCGGATCTGATAGGAGATGCACAAACAGTAATGACGCATTGTAATGCGGGTGCATTGGCAACTGGTGGATATGGCACTGCTTTGGGTGTGATCAGAACTGCTCATAAAAGGGGAGTGGCTAAAGTTTATGCAGGAGAAACTAGACCATGGCTGCAGGGGGCGCGATTAACGGTTTGGGAGTTGGCACAAGATGGTATTGCTGCAACATTGGTTGCTGATTCCGCTGCCGCCTGGCTGATGAAGTCTGGCGAGTTGGACTGGATTGTCGTAGGTGCGGACAGAATTGCGGCTAACGGTGATGTTGCCAATAAAATCGGGACTTATTCTTTAGCTATATTGGCCAAACAGCACAGTGTTAAAATGATGGTTGTCGCTCCTGTTTCAACCATTGATTTTACAATAGAATCTGGGGAAGACATTGAAATAGAACAGCGTAGTCAAGATGAACTATTACCCGAATGCTATATCAATAATGAATCTTTAATTACAGCCTGGAACCCTGTTTTTGATATTACACCTGCAAATTTAATTACCGTGATAGTAACAGAGAAGGGTGCAGTACTTGAGCCAGCAGAAAATGGAGTAAGGAGTTTGCAGTGATAGATTTAAAAGACAACCCTGCCTATGCGGTCAATTGTTTGCTGCAGGGACTAAAGCTACTGGGAAAGACAGAGTTGCGCAAGTATTTGCTCATTCCCATCGTTATAAATTTAGTTTTATATAGTACTGCTTTTGCTTTAGGCTATTTCTATATTTCAGATTTAGTAACGCAGTTTATTCCAGCCTGGCTATCTTGGCTGGAATGGATCATATGGCCATTATTTGTTATCAGTTTTTCAGCCGTATGTTTTTTTTCTTTTACACTTTTAGCTAATTTAATAGCTTCGCCATTCTATAGCCAATTGGCAGCAAAAACAGCAGAGCTGATTTCCGGGGATCCGAGCACTGCTGCAGGACAAAAAAATTTACAGGTGGTTCTGGCAGAGATAAAGCGAATGATTTATTTAGTCAGTCGAATGCTGCCGTTGCTACTGTTGTTTGCTATTCCAGGTATCAATCTGATTGCCCCTTTTTTATGGGCGCTGTTTAGCGCATGGGGGATGGGGCTGGAATTTATGGCTTATCCTCAGGAAAATAATGGGATTCTGTTTTCACAGCAAAAAGAACAGGCAAAGGCAAGAAGGTTTAGTGTACTAAGTTTTGGCGGGCTGACTGTTATCGGGCTATCAATACCTATATTTAATATAGTGGTTGCACCGGCAGCAGTTATTGCCGCCACCATTTACCTACATGGGAAAGAGCCACGGTGAAAGTGCTTAAGTACCCAAGTAAAATTAATTTAACCTTTTACTTGTCTTTTTTACCATTTTATCCCCTAAATAAATAGTTACGTAGCTCGCTATGCGCCTATTTATTTAGGGGATAAAATGAAAAAAAATCCTGCGTAAAACTATTAGATTAATTTTACCTGGGTACTTAGCCCATACAATAGAAACTAAAATACAATTCATATAAAAAGTAAAATAATAAGCTGTGTTGAGATGATTCTGAGTATCATTACCAGTGGGTAAACCGTTGCATAAGAAATAGATACAGCCGATGAACTGCTGAAACTATTGGCAAAAGCCAGGGCTGGCGGATCGGTCATGCTGCCAGCCAATAGCCCGCAAACAGAGAGAAAGTTCATCTTGTAGATGCCTTTGGCAACAAATGCCACAATCAATAATGGCAATAGAGTTATTAAAATGGCGCAGGCCATCCAGTAAAACCCATCACCATTAACCAGTGTATTGATAAACTGATCTCCTGAATGCAAGCCCACACAGGCTAAGAACAGCACAATGCCTATATCTTTTAAAATGATATTGGAGCTTTTTGGCAGATGCCAGGTCATGGTGCCCCAATTTCCTACTCGACTAAGGAGAATGGCCACGATTAAGGGCCCGCCAGCCAGTCCGAGCTTAATTGCAGAGGGTATGCCGGGTACAAAGAAAGGCCAGCTTCCCAGAATAACACCTAAGGTAATGCCAATAAAGATAGGAACGATTTGCGGATGGTTCATCTTTTCCAGCGAATTGCCAACAATCTGTTCAACTTTTTTTAATGATTCTTTGGTACCAACAACATGAAGTTCATCGCCAAATTGAATATGTACCGATCCATTGGGTGTCAATTCAACTTCTGGACGCTGTATTCTGGGAATAGATACGCCATAGAAAGTTCGCAGCTCCCCAACTGTTTTTCCGATGGCTTCTTTGTTTGTGACAACAAAGCGCTTGCTGTATAAAAGGTTCGATGAAATATCTTTTAAATTGAATTCAGATTCTGGACCGATAAGCACTTTTAGTTCATCAAGTTTCTTTTTTTCACCTACAAACCGAATACTGTCACCTGTGTTTAGTTGGGTTAAATTGTTAACAATCTGAACTTGGCCATCGTGAAGTATACGCGTAGCCACCACATCTAAAGATTCGATGAAATGTATTTCATCTATTGTTAATCCATTAAGGTTGGTATTTTCAATTTTTAAATCTATCCAGATTGGCTGGCTGGCATTTTCTTTTTGAGTTTTTTTAAATTCGTCTGCAGCTAGGTCTACATTAACTTTAAAAAAGAATTTAGTGAGCAGCATAGTCAAAATGATGCCAATGATGCCAAATGGGTAGGCGACGGCATACCCAAGTCCCGGGTGCTTTAAAGTTTCACTGTCAATTGATTCAATACTGCCCAATATTTCCTGCGATGCCGCCAGGGAGGGTGTATTGGTTGTTGCTCCAGAAAATAAACCGACAGCAACAGGAATTTCAATCCCTCCGAAATGGCTGATGAGAACGGTAATAACAGCGCCGAGAATAACAATGCTGGCGGCCATAAAATTTAGTTTTATGCCATTTTGCATAAACGAATTGACAAAGCCGGGACCGACCTGAAGGCCAATGGCATAAACAAATAGTATAAGGCCAAATTCACGAAGAAAATGCATGATATGGCCGTCAATGGTCATGCCAAAATGGCCAAATGCTAAGCCTGAAAAGAGTACGCCGGCAATGCCCAGTTTAATTTTAAAGAGAGGTATTTCACCAAATGCCAGTCCTGCAGAAATGACTAGGCTGATGATTAATAGGGTGTGTGCTACTGAGTCTTCGGTCAGCAGTTTGATGATCCAATCCATTTGCATTGTATGTGGGTAACATATAATTATCAATATTAGCAGGTTAATGCGGCTTGTTTAATGTATGGATTATTTCCTCAGTGTTAACTGATTGATTTAAAAAGGCCAGACTAAAGGGATTATCCATAAGGCTATGCAGGCTACAATAAGGCTAAGAGGTAGGCCTAATTTTACATAGTCTATAAAACGGTAGCCGCCTGGGCCAAATACCATCAGGTTGGTTTGGTAGCCAATTGGGGTAACGAAGCTTGCAGAAGCGGCAATCATAACAGCAACTGCAAAAGGGGGAATGTTAACGTCCAAAGCATTTGCAGCACTGATAGCTATGGGAAACATAATGATAGCTGCTGCATTATTTGTTATGGTTTCTGTTAATACGGCGGTTGTAATGTAAACCAGCACTAGCATTAACCAGGCATCACCGCCAGAAAGCAATAAAGCTTGTTGAGCAATTATATCTGCTAAGCCAACTTTCTGAACAGCGGTGCCCAAGCCATAGGCGAAGGCTATAACGAGCAAAACCTTATAGTCGATGCTGCGACGGGCATCTTCAATATTTAAACAGCCAGTCAGTAACATGGCAATGGCTGCCAGGACTACGGTTTGCAGAATATTAATGATACCTGTAATCATTAATATGATCATCATGACCATAATGAATAAAGCCCAGGGTGCTCGACTGTGTCGAATGGTGCTGGAATTATCCAGTTTACTGATTAATAAAAAATCACGGCTATTGCGAAATTTAAATAAAAAACCTTTCTCAGCTTCTAGCAATAAAGTATCACCGGGTTGTAGCTGAATGTCACCAATTTTCCCTTCTATCCGTTGGCCATTACGGGCTATAGAAAGTATAACTGCATTGTAACGGTGACGAAATCTCGCTTCGCGGATATTTTGTCTGATCACTGGGCTTTCCGCAGAAATAACTGCTTCAAATAGACGTCGCTCATGCTCATGTCCTTCGAGTTTGAAGATTTGATTTGAGGCGACCACAAGACCACGGATCCGTCTTAGTTCAACCACTGAGTCAACCGCTCCAGCAAACACTAGACGATCATTTTCCTGAATAACTGTGTGAGGAGAGACTGCGGGAAATAGTTCGCCATTGCGGAGTATTTCAATTAAAAAAAGTCCAGGTAAATGGCGTAATCCTGCGTCTTGTATGGTTTGTCCAGCTAGTTCACAGTATGGCTTTACTTGCATTTCAACTAAGTATTCCCGAAAATCATTGAATTTTTCAGCTGAACCTTGTCTTTCAGCTAGCAGGTAAGGTCTGGCAATAATTAGGTATAGGCAGCCAGCAATTGTAATGGGAATGCCGACTGATGCCAGTTCAAACAGGGTGAATCCCGAAAACCCAGCTTGACGCATTAAGCTGTCAACCACTAAATTAGTGCTAGTGCCAATTAATGAACAAGTGCCCCCTAAAATGGATGCATAGCTCAAGGGCAAAAGAAAATGAGATGGTTTGAATTCACTGCGTTTGCACCAGTCCTGGACAGCGGAAGTGAACATGGCAACCACTGGGGTATTGTTGATAAAAGCACTAGTGACGGCTGCCGGAAACAGCAGCCTTATCTGGGCAATGGTTTGGTTCGTGGGCTTGCCTAATAATAAATTGCTTAGCCAGGTAATTGTTCCTGTTTCCCTTAGCCCGGAAACAACCACATATAAAATGGCGATAGTTGCAACGCCAGGGTTGGATAGTCCTGCTAACGCCTCGGCAGGGGTTAATATGTCATCTAGCAATAGAAGACATAAAGCGCCGAGCAGGACTGTATCGGCAGGGAAACGGTTGGTTGCCAGTAATAGTAATGAGCCTGTCAATATAATTGAAACGGCTATAAGATCAATAGTAATCAAAATTATCCTTAATTTTTATTCTTTGGTTTTTTTTCGGGTTTTTACAGTTGCGTTTTGCTATTGATGAGAATCAATTCGCTTTCAACCCAGCATGAGTGACTGTGTCAAGTATACAAGAATATAAAAATAAAATACCAGCGTTATAAAAATAGTAAATCATAATGAGGTAAAATACCCCTCATTTTAATAACTACTGCCAAAATACCAAATATGGATATTATTCAAGCGATTGCTCTTGCTGTTTTACAAGGGTTAACAGAATTTCTGCCCGTTTCCAGCTCGGCCCATTTAATTTTACTTCCTGTATTGGCTGGCTGGGAGGATCAGGGGCTCGCCTTTGATGTTGCTGTTCACGTAGGTACTTTAACGGCTGTTGTGGCCTTTTATCGTAAAGACCTGGTGCAGATAATAGCGGCTTGGGGCAGATCTGTTACTGGAAAAGGAATGACTGATGATGCAAAATTAGCCTGGTATGTTGTGTTAGGGACAATACCTGTTGGCATTGTGGGAATAACACTGCCGGATGTGGTTGAAAATGTTTTTCGGTCACCAATGGTTATTGCCGGAGCAACGATTGTCTTTGCTTTTTTACTTTGGTTTGCAGAAAAAAGGGCGAAAGAACAGCGGAGTACGATAACGCTTTTAGATGCTGTAATTATTGGTTTATTTCAGGCGATTGCCCTAATTCCAGGAACATCTCGCTCAGGCATTACTATAACAGCAGGTTTAATGACTGGACTAAAGCGTGAATATGCGGCGCGCTTTTCCTTTTTACTGTCTATTCCTGTGATTGCCTTGGCGGGTATGGTAAAAGGCCTGGAACTGTATAAATCGGCAGTGCCCGTGCAATGGGATATGATCGCAGTAGGGGTTGTTTTATCTGCTTTTGTAGCTTATTTATCAATCGGCTGGTTCTTGAAATTGCTGGATAAAATAGGCATGATGCCTTTTGTTTTTTATCGCTTAGTACTGGGGGTCTTCCTGTTCGCCGTATTTAGCGGACAGTTTTAATAATACAAATACAGCACCTGTTCCTCCGTGTTTGGATGGCGTGGAACAGAATGCCTGTACCTCCGAATGCTGGCGAAGCCAGATATTGATGTCATTTTTCAATACGGGCTGATTGCTGGACGAGCCATAGCCCTTGCCATGAATGATATGTACACAGCGAAAGCCATCTTCTATGCTGAAATGCAAAAACCTTGATAATTGATGCTTAGCTTCCTGACTGGTTAAGCCATGTAAATCAATAGAGGCATCAAAGCCGTAATAGCCTTTGCGCAGTTTTTTCAATACGTTTTTTTGTAGGCCCGGAGCAATAAAACTAAGGCTGTCTTCCTGATAGAGCGGCTCAACTTCCAAAGCAGATGATTCAAAGCCTTTAAAGGTTTCTACTGTTTTATTTTGAGGGTAGGGCTTAGGCTTTTTATTAGGTTTCAATATTAAAGTATTGCTATCTAGCGCTTTAACTTCACCTATAGATTGCCTAAATAAAGCAGAATCTTCTGCCGAAAGTGTTTTTTTTGTCACGATAACTGAATGGATAAGTGTTTTATTTGCTAAAATGCTCGGTTTTATAATGATTTAACTTAGAAGGCCTCAAGCAAACTGATTTTTCTAAGTTTTTTTGTGATTCAGCTTCTAAGTGTAAAATCATGGACTAAGAAAAGCATAATTAGTTCTATCAAACAATTAAAAATTATATGCACATATTAATAAGCAATGACGATGGATACCTGGCTACTGGTTTATCCGTATTGGCTGAATCTTTAGCTGTGTATGCCGATATTTCCGTAGTTGCTCCCGATAAAAATCGTAGTGCAGCCAGTAATTCTTTAACTCTGGAAATGCCATTAAGAGCACATAAATCTGAAAATGGTTTTATGAGAGTGGATGGCACACCGACAGACTGTGTACATTTAGCTATCACAGGATTGCTGAAAGGTGAGCCTGATATGGTATTTGCAGGCATCAATCATGGAGCTAATCTAGGAGATGATGTACTGTATTCAGGGACAGTTGCCGCCGCCACAGAAGGCCGTTTTTTAGGCTTGCCTGCTGTCGCTATCTCTCTGGCATCAGATGATCCGAAACATTTTGAAACGGCAGGACAGGTTGCTGCTGTGTTATTAAAGAAAATTGTACAGAACCCGCTGCCTAAAGATACCTTGCTAAATGTTAATGTGCCTGATCTGCCACTTTCTGAATTAAAGGGATATCAGTCAACGCGGTTAGGGCAGAGACATAAGGCTGAATCAGTCATTAAATCTTCAGATCCCCGAGGCAGAGAAATCTATTGGGTAGGCCCGCCAGGAAAAGAGCAGGACGCAGGGCCGGGGACAGATTTTTTTGCAATAAAAAAGGGCTGCGTTTCCATTACCCCTTTACAGCTGGATTTAACTCGATACGACAAAATAGATGAAATTACACAATGGCTGTCGCTATCAGAGGGGAAATAGGTGTGAATGAACGGTTGCAGGGAAGGGGAATGACTTCAGGCCGAACACGTGCCCGAATGGTTGACAGGTTAATAAAGCAGGGAATAGAGGATAATAAAGTACTAGCTGTGATGGGAGAGATACCCCGGCATATTTTTGTAGATGAAGCCCTTGCCAGCCGGTCTTATGAAGACACCGCACTGCCTATTGGACATAACCAGACTATTTCTCAGCCTTATATAGTTGCTAAAATGACAGAGCTATTGCTGGAAAATGGCCCACTATCTAAAGTATTGGAAATAGGGACGGGCTGTGGCTATCAAACAGCCATATTGGCAACATTGATTGAAAAAATTTATTCTGTTGAAAGAATCGCGCCTCTGCTTAAGACGGCAAAAAACAATCTATGGGATTTGAAAATAAAAAATGTAAGCTATCAATACAGTGATGGTGGCTGGGGGTGGTCAGAACAGGCTCCTTTTGATGGTATCCTGGTCTCCGCAGCTCCCGCAGAAATACCTGAAACATTGCTGCGACAGATGGCGATAGGCGGTGTTATGTTAATCCCCGTCGGATCTAGGCATCAGCAATTGCACAAGGTCACTCGAACAGAAAATGGCTATGACGACGAGATATTAGAACCGGTCAGTTTTGTGCCTTTTTTATCAGGAAAAAAATAATGTTTAAAAACCTTTATGATAAAGCGCTTACTTGGGCTAAGCATAAGCATGCAGAAAAGTATCTGTGTGCCTTGAGTTTCTCTGAGTCGTCATTTTTCCCCATACCCCCTGATGTGATGCTTGCACCTATGTCTTTAGCCCAGCCGGGCAAGGCATTCAGATTTGCTTTGCTAACCACCATTTTTTCCGTACTGGGGGGAATGTTAGGCTATGGAATCGGTTTTTTTATGCTGGATTCTATAGAAAACTGGTTGCAAGGCTCGCATTACTGGCAGAACTATCAACTGGCGGAAAGCTGGTTTAAAGATTGGGGCTTCTGGGCGATTTTTGTGGCAGGTTTTTCTCCTATACCCTATAAAGTGTTCACTATTGCGGCAGGTGCTTTGCAAATGGTCTTTGTGCCGTTTGTATTGGCGTCTATGATTGGCAGAGGGGCCCGTTTTTTTCTTGTGGCCATGTTAATCGCAGCTGGCGGAGAGAAGTTAGAAAGCAAATTACGGCAATATATGGATATAATTGGTTGGGCAGTGGTTGCAATAGTTGTTATTGGCGGGATTATTTATAAATATTTATTTTAGTTTAAATGAGCCGTATAAAATCGTCCAACATTACATTATTTTGGAATGAAGATCTTGCCAGGGATCTTCTGCGGTTTCTGACTAGCCGTTTAAGGTGTGCCGAAACAGCAGCTGATTTAACGCATGAAACTTATCTGCGACTGGATAAGCGCGTTAAAGAGAGTCCGCCAGATAATGCCAGAGCGCTGGCTTTTCGAATCGCCTTAAATTTGGCGATTGATTATCAGCGCAAAGCTGTAGTCAGAAGAAGGCATTCATCAGACGTGGCATTTGACGTGGCTCTTGAAATTTCACCGAACCAGTCTGCTGAGCCTGAAAAAGCATTGCTAGGCCAAGAGCGCATGGCCTTGATGAAAAAAGCGCTGGATGAATTGCCGGTAAACAGTCGGACAGCATTTTACCTGCACAGTATCGACGGTCTTAAGTACTCTGAAATTGCTACTCGCATGGGAATATCTAAATCCATGGTCAATAAACTTTTATCTCAGGCAATGACTCATTGTGCCATGCGGATTGATAGCTAATAGGCTGTTCAAGAATGGAAACCTACTCGACAAATGCTCCCACATTCTTACATTTGTACGAAAAGTACGACTCAAAATGGCATTCTCCCGCAAGGGTTTATATTCTTGGACTGGCTCCTAGGAAAATTATCCTATTTATATCCTTGAAAAGAGTAGTTATTTTTAATGATCAAACGTTCTATAGTATAACAACTTCATTATAAACTTATTTAGTCGGTCACCCACCCATGTCTCAGCCATCTAATAAACAGGCAATATCACAGCAAAAGCAGCAAGCCATTGATTGGCTGATCCGTTTGCGCTCTGATGATATGGATGAAGATGAACTATGTGCTTTTGCCGATTGGCTGGCTCAAGACCATGCCAATTCTGAAGCTTTTGCAGAAGCAGAAATACTGTTTGAAAAAATGGCTTTGGCCGTTGCGCCTGAGGCTGAGATAAATATTGTCCAGCCAATTAAACAAAATCGGAATAAAAGCGTGTTGTTCAATTGGCTGGCACCGGTATTTACTGTTGCAGCAATATGGCTGATTGCAGTTAATTTATTTTTACCGCAACAGATGTATCTATTGGATGGCTTGACCAGCGATTACTATACGCAAACAGGAGAGCTGCGAAATGTCCAGCTTTCTGATGGCAGTGAGGTATTATTAAATACTAATAGTGCTATTTCAGTTGATTATAATAAATCAAAAAGACAAATTATTTTACATCATGGGTTGGCGCGTTTTTCTGTTGCAAAAGATAGGCGACGTCCTTTTGAAGTTATTGTTGATAACTTAAATGTACGCGCCTTAGGAACTATTTTTCAAGTCTATAGGTCTGCTGAAAATAATATTAAAGTTACCGTTCAAGAACATGCTGTTGCGGTTAATTTGATGAGTAGTCAATCGGATACGGTTACTGTGCAGACAGGCCAGCAACTGTATATTCAACAGAAAAACAGTTTATCGGTTCCCACGGCTGTTGAACTTAACCAGGAAACGGCATGGCAGCATCGGCGGCTTGTAGTTAATGACCAGCCTCTAAGTGACCTTATTAAGGAGCTGGAACGATACCGAAATGGACGCATTTTTTTATCTGATAGTCAACTAAAAGAACTTAGGGTTACAGGCGTTTTTTCGCTGAATGATCCAGAAACAGTACTAACGTCTATCTGTGAAGCGCTTAATTTAAAAGAAACCAGGGTTGGGCCTTTGTGGAGTATCTTGCACCGCTGAAAAATAGCCATTCGAAGATTGCCTTAATTTTTTTTGTGGGTGCTCTCTTGGTTTGTGGCAATACGTTTTCATTTGAAAAAAACCGGCACTACAGTATTCCATCTCAGTCATTGAATAATGCACTGGTTAAATTTGCAATCGAATCTGATTTAGAGCTTATTTTTTCTAGTGATATGGTTCGAGGGCTCAAGTCAAAAGCTTTGTTCGGTGATATGACTGACCAAGTTGCTTTGGAAAAAATGCTTCAGGGGAGTGGCTGTGGCTGCGTTTTTCGTTTTGTTGATACAAATACTGTAACAATAGTGGCAAAGAAAGAGCCAATAAATAGCGAACAAAAAACGCGTATAGCCAAACAAATAGTTGTCCCTGCTAGGACTGAAGTCCTTAAACCTATGACAGTGCTGGGTACAGATGCGGTTTTTAACAATAAACCGGGCAACTACTGGGTAACTCAGAGTAGCAGTTCCACTAGAACGGATACAGATATTAAGCAAACTCCCCAGTCAATACAGGTTTTAGTTCGACCGATAATTGACGATCAGCAAAGTTTGAGTATTAGCGAAAGCTTAAAAAATATCAGTAGCATAGTGACAGATCATGCATTAATCACTCCTAGCTTTGATTCAACGCTGATACGTGGCTTTAAAGCCGAACAGCTGCTTGATGGATTCACGCAATACTATAATCCCGGTGACAGAGAAAGTCTGGTTAATATTGATCGAATTGAGGTTATCAAAGGGCCTAACGCATTGCTTTACAGTGGAGGTTCAGGTTCACCAGCTGGAGGACTGGTAAGTATTGTTTCTAAATTGCCTCAGTCTTTAGCTCATTATGAAGTAGGCATGAAGTATGGCTCCTATCAATTCTATCAGCCTTATTTCGACTTGAATCAGCCGATCACTCAAAATATTTTATTTAGGCTTACTGGCGAATATACAAATTCTGACAGCCATATCGAAACGATTAATACGGAACGCTTTAATATTAACCCCGCATTAACTATTATTGACAAGGAAACCACATTTACCCTGCAAGGCAAGGTATCCAGTTGGCAGCAAGCTGATTACCAGGGGCTGCCTGCAGTTGGCACCATTGATGGAAACTTTGAAATTCCAGTGGAAACATTTATTGGTCCAAAGGATATGGAACCCAGCCATGCCAATTTTTATGGAATATGGGGGACGCTGGAACATTCATTTAATGAAAACTGGACTATGTCTTTGAAAGCTCGCTATACACAATCTTATTTTGACCAAAAAGTGCAGGCAATATTTGGTGCAGATGGTGCTCAGGCAGATCAGCCTTTGATTCTGCCATCTACCTGGGCGTTAGTTAATACAGAATTGTTTCAGCAACAGGAAGAAGTCAGCTTTGTCGCGAACCTTATTGCCAGGTTTGACTGGGGTATTGCAGAAAATACACTTTTGCTGGGTGCTGATTATAGTGAAATTGATGATCAGGGTTTTTTTGAGTTTGCACCTGTTTTAGGTGAAGGGGTAAACTTGGCCACCCCTCTTTTTTCTGCTGGATACAGGAGGCCCGGAGCAAGAAAAAATAACTTATTTGTAAAAAATATTACTTATGGCGCCTATCTGCAAATTCAAAGTTCAATTTATGACCGGTTTCATCTTGTCGCGGGTGTACGAATAGGGAATGTCAGCATTGACTATAAAAATACAGTACCAGTCGCTAATTTTTCCAGTCAAAGCAATAAATTAAAACTACTGCCCCGGGTGGGCGCCGTATTTGATTTGACTGATGAACTCTCAGTCTTTTTTAACTATAGCGAAGGTATGCGGGGGCAGTCCTTTGCCAATTTTAACGATGAGCCTAAACCCGAATTATCAAGCCATTTAGAAGCTGGGATAAAGTTTGATATTGCAGATCAACTGACTGGACAGCTTGCCATTTATCAAATTGATAGAATAAATGTTTTGGTAGCAAATAATGCTGTGGTTCCGAGGATGGCCTCATTAAATGGCAGGCAGAAATCAAAAGGATTTGAAACGGATTTTACTTGGAAAATTAATGACTCGTTCAACATTTTGGTAAATTATGCTTATACAAAGGCCAGCTTTTTACATTCTCAGCCAAGTATAGATGCCGGTGCTAAGCTACCCGGTGTACCGCAGCACTCAGGCAGGCTATGGAGCAATTACCAATTCACAGGAGCCCCTTTTGCTGGCTTTAGTATTGGTGCTGGCATTTATGCTCAATCGGGTGTTTATGTATCCAATGCCCACCTATTTAAAACAGAAAGCTATTACTCCCTGGATGCATCCATTGCATACAGAATTGAAAACTATAAGCTGGGGTTATCAATCAAAAATCTCACGGATGAGCATTATTTCGAGAGAATAGATTATTTAGGAGGTAGTGTAGCGCCGTCGCAAGGTACTTCAGTATTTGCCAGCATCTCGTTACGGTATTAAACCCACGCTCCTAAATACCCAAGAAAATTGTTAAATTAATTTTACCTGTGTATTTAATAGCTGAAATTTATTAGTTTCCCCCCCCCTTTTTTTCTAAATGTACTTCAGAGGCTGCACTGACTGCCACAATAATATTTCAAAAAAAAGTGTAAGTAATTGAATTTATTATATCCATAAGTGTATATGCTGAAAATATAGACTTTTTTGTGATCAAATTTGAACTTCAGACGGCTTATTATTAACGGAATTTTTTTGTTTCAAGGAGTTTAGCTCTTACAAAAAAGTAAACTCGTTAATAATTATAATTAGGGAAAGGTATACTAAATGAATACGTTACAGATAATGCTTCTAGTACTTTCGTTCTTTGCCGGAAGCCAGGCTATTGCTTCGGTTAATAGCGAACAGCGAACAGTCATTGCACCAGGTTACAGCGCTAAAATTCAGCGAACAAGCTACAATATTGCACATATTACTGCAAACGACATGGC
>Ga0256840_1002546_pt1 | contig 15910 bp, 14 predicted proteins | sample 355202metaG_FD_185969 | JGI IMG/M metagenome (GOLD analysis project Ga0256840, IMG submission 185969) | Hydrothermal vent microbial communities from Mid Atlantic Ridge, Atlantic Ocean - 355-202 | ecosystem: Environmental > Aquatic > Marine > Hydrothermal vents | place: Atlantic Ocean: Mid... | reverse complement strand
CTATATTCCATAGCATCTCCTAAACTGACATCTAAAATCGCTATTCTAAATCATAGATAAATCTGACCGCCTAAAGGCGGTGGTTTTAACCTTATTTTTGGACTAATAAATGTTATTTTTTATCTTTATAATTCATAACCTTACGATAAATTTAGGGAGGGTCTGAATAAGTACAAAACCATGCTAAACAACATATATAGACTAAAAGTCGTTATGTGGTAAAGCAAGATATCGCATTCACGATGCCATTTAGATACTAAAGCCTTGCACTACCTAAAAGTGGGTAGCTTTAAACTAGCAATTTAGAGAAGCCTTCTAATAATTTTTTGAGTTGCAGAATATACAGAAAATCTATCATTCAATAATTTATAAGCATTATCCCCCATTTTGCGTCGTAACTGGATTGACTGTATTAATTGAATAGCATTATTTACCAACAAATCATCATCACCATTTTCTGAAACAAACCCGGCATTAGCATCATTAAGCACTTGCTGTAAATCATTATTCTTATTAACACTCCCCAATATTGGCAACGAGTGCTTCATATACCCCAGCAACTTCCCTGGGAAATTATGGGTTATATGATCTTTATGAAGACTAAATAGACCAATATCAAACTCGGACAGCATCAATTGATATTCATTCTGGTTGACCGAAGGTAAACAGTTAATATTTTTAAGGTTTTTTTCTATAATATAATTGTTAATTAGCTCGACCTCATCCCCTTTGCCCACAAATAAAAAATGAATCTCCGAGTAACCTCCTAAGGTTTCTGCGAGTCTTACTAAATTCATCATATCCTGGGCATGTCCAATATTTCCTCCATAAAAAAATACAACCTTATCTTTCAACCCAAGCCTTTCACGATAAAAGCCAGGTCTCAGTTTTTCCTTATCAACTGAAGACCAGTTGTACAAAACATCAAGCTTGTGCTGAAATTTCTTATTACCTTTAAAGTATTCTTTATTTGATGGTGATTGAACACCAATAACATCTGCAGCAGAGTAATTAATATACTCAAAAAACTTAAAATAAAAGTAAATGGGAGAATATTTACTCATTAAGCCATTATCCACAACCCATTGCGGGAATATATCTCGTAAAATCAAGTAAGACCGTCCATTCCAAAGATTTTTTAATTTTTTAACTAAAAATCCAAAAAATATAGTGGGTGAATAATAAACAATAAAATCGTAATGATTACTTCTAAAATGTTTTTTTAAGCTATTCCAAGCCCTAAATGATAATAACGTCTCATTAATTGCCCGCTTAACTTTCGAGACATTTTTAATTTCCCCAGTTTTAAAACGCAAAACCTGAATACCTTCAAAATCATCAATTGTATAACTTTCATTCAAACTATCATCCGGCGTACAAATAGAAACTTGATGACCTTGCGCTTTCAATTCCAAAGCAAGATCATGCACCATCCTTGCGGCTACTTTTATACTTCCAGGTAAATAGTCATCAACGACAAGTAAAAATTTCATAACCTATATTTGATAATGACTATATTCGACAGGATGTGCTTTCATCCAAACCAATAACTGCTCTAACATATCCTCATACCTGGGAACACTATAATTAAAATCGCTTCTTGTACAAACTAAGCTTTTATCTACCTTATACCCATCAAAAGGCATCACATTAATTCCTCTATCCCATACCTTAGAAAAGAGTTTTAACAGGCCATATTTTGAAATTTTTTCTGTTGGACAAAGCTGATAAACACCGGCAATACCCTGTCCAATAAATGCTTCTGTTGCTTTAGCCAATTCCAAAGTCGTAACCCCAGACCAATAAGCTTCGGTATATCCTTTTATTTCAGCATTCTGTTTTAAAAACCAGTCTAACAGCCCTGTACCATCTGTTTTTAATTCTGGACCAATGATAGAGGTACGTATAGTCAAATCCTTATCATTATCAACTTCCCCTAAAGCTTTGCTCCTTGCATAGTTATCATCGCCATCTTTAAATGATGCTTCTTGGTACTGGCCATCTTTTCCAGAAAAAACGCAGTCTGTACTGATATGAATTAATTTAAAATCATTTGATCGCCCAAGCTTTGAAAGAAAGTGTGGTAAATAACTGTTAATTTGAATTGCCGTACAAATATCATTAGAAGACTGACCAACTAAAACCCCAATACAGTTAATAACATAATCTGGCTTAGTTTTCTCAAGAAATTTATGTAAGGCAGAGGAGTCAGAAACATCAAGTTTATCTGTAACATACTTACCCTCTCCTCGAGCTACGCCAAGAACGTTATACCCCCCAGCAGAATCCAAATGCTCAGCCATAATATGTCCAGCCATACCAACACAGCCTAAAACTACAACTTTTTTCATATTAATACTCTTTCCAAACAGTGCGTTTTATGTAATCAGTATAACTAACGATAATCCTAACTACCTTCTGAGACACATTATCAACATCATAATCTTTTACAATATGACTGCCCTGGTTTTGGTCAGTTACTATTTCAATAGCAGTTAAAATATCTTTGCTCTTTAATCCAGCCATGATTAACGTGCCTTCATCCATGCCTTCTGGGCGTTCATGAGCCTGCCGAATAGTAATGGCAGGAAAACCTAAGATAGATGATTCTTCGGTAATAGTACCACTATCAGAAATCGTGCAAAAAGCATTCTTTTGCAAACAAATATAATCAAAAAAACCAAGTGGCTTCATAAATTCAATCAAAGAATGAAAGTCTTTAGCCTCCAGTCCCTCAAGTTTTTTTCGAGTACGAGGATGAGTCGAAACAATGATTCTTTTCCCATAAGTCTTTGCCAACATATTTAAAGACTCTAAAAGGTCATTAAAATTCTCTACTGAATCAACATTTTCTTCACGATGTGTACTGACAATAAAAAAATCTTTTTCTGTTAATTGCAACTTTTCCAGAATATCGGAAGCCTCAATTTTATCTTTATAAAAATCAAACACCTCTCGCATAGAAGACCCCGTTTTAATGATGGTCTCAGCTCCTATACCCTCATCCATTAAATAGCGCCTGGCATGTTCAGTCAGCGTCATATTAATATCGCTAAGATGATCTACAATTTTTCGGTTTATTTCTTCAGGCACGCGCTGATCAAAACAGCGATTCCCAGCTTCCATGTGAAATACAGGAATTTTTCTACGCTTAGCAGAAATAACAGAAAGACAACTGTTGGTATCACCATATACTAAAATAGCATCTGGATTAACCTGTTCCATGATTAAATCTGACTTTGCAATCACATTGCCAATGGTTTCTGCCGGTGTTTCACCTGCAGCATTTAAAAAATGATCCGGTTTTCTTATTTCCATCTCATTGAAAAAAACTTCATTAAGCTCATAATCATAATTTTGTCCAGTGTGCACCAGCACAAGTTCAGTAAATTTTTCTAACTCTGCGATTACACGGCTTAATTTAATTATCTCTGGGCGTGTCCCTACAATTGTCATGATTTTTTTCATCAGAATGTCTTATCCTTTTTTTAGTTCATTTTGGATATAATCCAGCTTTAATAAGGCCTGTATCATTCCATCCACATCAAGCCTGCTAGTATTTTCAGATGTATAGTCCTGTTCTACCGAAAGCTTTTTCTCACCTTCTTCAAAAAATTTAGCATAATTCAGATCCCTGGTATCAGCGGGTACTCTGTAATAGCCACCTAGATCCTCCGCTTTAACATATTCTTCTCTGCTTAAAAGAGCTTCATGCTTTTTCTCACCGTGCCGAGTTCCCAAAATACGAATTTCATTATCAGCATTAAACATTTTCTTTAATGCTTCTGTAAGAACAAGAATTGTTGCAGCTGGTGCTTTTTGTACAAAGGTATCTCCCTGTACTCCATGTTCAAATGCAAATAAAACTAAATCTACGGCTTCTGGTAACGACATCATAAACCGAGTCATATCAGGATCAGTAATAGTTAGTGCTTCTCCAGATTTAATCTGCTCAACAAATAATGGAATAACAGACCCCCGAGAGGCCATCACATTTCCGTAACGTGTATTGCACATAACCGGACCATTTTTTGGTACATTACGTGAAGTAGCAACGGTCACTTTTTCCATTAGCGCCTTACTCATTCCCATCGCGTTGATAGGATAAACAGCCTTATCTGTGCTTAATACAATAGCATTTTTAACACCATTATTAATCGCCGCCTTTAAAGTGTTTTCTGTACCCAGAACATTGGTTCTTACAGCCTCTACTGGATAAAATTCACAGGAAGGAACCTGTTTAAGCGCAGCCGCACTAAAGACAAAATCAACGCCACGCATTGCAGTATTAATGCTATCAAAAGAACGGACATCACCAATATGAAATTTAATTTTGTCGTTATTGTATTTTAGGCGCATATCATGCTGTTTTTTTTCATCACGACTAAATATACGAATTTCACCAATATCACTATCGATAAATTTATCTAGCACTGTGTTGCCAAATGAGCCTGTACCGCCTGTTATTAATAATGTTTTATCTTTAAACATAATATTCCTTTCTATCAAAAAACACTTAATCGCGTATAAACAATAAACTATTTATCGGCTTTAAATAGAGCTTGATAATCTGCTACCGCTTTATCATCATTGCTATATTCCCTAACAAATTCATGAATATTTCTCTGAATTTTGCAGTACTTTTGCTCTGTCATAACTGCACATTTTTCTATTACCTTACGAAACTGATTTTCATCTTCAAGTCCGATATCCCAGCCTATCCCTTTTTCTTCCAAATTTCGCCAAGGTGTTAAATCACTAATCAGCACAGGCATTCCTGCACGAAATGCTTCAAAAATAGCATGTCCAAAATTCTCTCCTGCTGTTGGTAAAAAAAATAAATCGTATTTCCTCAATGTGCCATTAATTTTTTCATGCGATATTTCTCCATGCACCGATACTTTTACATTTTCCGGCAACGTCTTGATTACATCCTCACATTCCCTCCAGTACATCAAATTCTCTATTGGGCCATATAAATTAAACTCGACCTCACAGCAGACACCACTTAATATTTTTAGAGCCTCAAGTATATTTTTATTTGGCGAAATTCGAGCCACACACACGATCCTTAATATACCAGCAACTCGATTATTGCCTTCATTAGGAATGTATTCACATATCGATGTCAGATTTGAAGCCATACGAATATCAGCCGTTGCTCCTACTTTCTGTTTCACGTCATGAGCTTCATGCTGGCTAGTGGCTTGCCATTTAATACCACGAGAAAGCCCTATTATTTTTGCAACAAAAAGATATACTTTTTTTCTAAATGGTTTAATTGCTAAAGCCCCCTCTGCAAACTCTCCCCGAGGTGCAAGTACGGTGGTAATTTTTTTAGAAAAAAAACCAATTTGCCACAGCAGTAATGGTTTAATTGTAAAGCAAATATCAAAGAATGAATTAAAATAAAGAAAATCAGGATCACATTCCCTGACTAGCCTGTGAATAGTTCTAAGTCCAAAAGACGATCTTTGGACATAAAAAACTTTTGCGTGCCCAACATCCTGCCAGTGATTAATCAACACTTCCTGATATGGCTTCTCATCACCTAAATCCCTATCACTAGTAATTATCCAAAAATCATAAAACTCTCCTAATTGAGAAACCATACCATCTAAACTACGAACCGGGCCCCCTGCCTTGAACCCTGGTAAATAGAAACCTGCAAAAACTAAAATTTTTTTTTTCATCAATTACGTTGTTCAGAATGAGGAATAATATTGACTCTTAAAAATAATACTAAGAGGTTAATATTACATATAGATGTCATAATTACTGGTATTTAGATAACCGTTTAATAATTTTAGCTGGGTTTCCAGCAACAATAACGTAATCTTCAACTGGTTTAGTAACAACTGAAGCAGCCGCAATGATGCTGTGTTTACCAACCCGGGAGACCTTTGGCAAAATAACCGCTCTTGCTCCTATCCACACATTATCTTCTATTTTAAGCTCTCTTGGAGCTGGGGCAGATTTAGGATCATAGCCATGGTCATGAGTCTCAATTATTACACCTTCAGAAATAACGCAGTTCTTACCAATTAATAGATTTCCTGTGTAGTCTATATCAACCTTTTTATTAATTTGAGTTTTTTCATCAATGCTTAACTTAGCAGTTAGCAATTCAGTTGAAAAAGAAACATTCCGACCAATTGATACATTATTAAAAATAGCTATATTACTCGGGTATCGAACTGTAAAGCCATTTTGTATAGTTACATTATCTCCACATTGACCTATATTTTTTGAGTGAAAGTATGTTGTCAATTTATCTAAAATTATATTGAAAAGTGCAAAAGCCAATTGTGAACACCCACCAACTAATCCACTTAGCTTATTATTCCAAAATTTCATATAGTTAGTCCCTTAATCAATCTATCTAACTGTTCTGCATGGGAGTATTTACTCCTAGTGGAAAAAAATGTTTCAATCGTTTTATACGCATTGGTAGATAAGTACTTTTGCAATTTAATATCGTTCTTTAATAACTCAAGAGTAGATGCTAATGCTAGAGACTCATTAACAGGTATTTGAAGACAGTTATATTTATCTGTCATTATCGAAGGAATTGAACCAACAAAGGTAGTTATAACGGGTAAGGAATAGGTCATAGCCTCATATAAAACTCGAGGTACACCTTCTACAAATGAAGGTAACACAAAAACATCTGCCCGTATGTATAAAGACTGCAACTCACTTTTTTCAGCAATCATTCCATAAAGAAGAATGTACTCTGATAAATTTTCGATTTGAACATAATTTTGTAAATCTTGCAATTCTGACCCGCCACCGACAATATGCAAAGTAAACTGAAAACCTTTTTCAGATAATATTTTCGCAGCTTCAACTAAAGGCCAGATTCCTTTGGCAGCATGGGCTCGCCCGACAAATAAAATATCAAAACTCGGCTTTTCGATAATATTTTTATGCCGAATATCTTCTTTTGAAATATTTATCATTGTGGTTACTACATAGCTTTCTTTATTATATTTTGAAAGACCCTGTTGAAAATGACTCCCCGTAGCAAGAATAAAATTTGCATTACGAAACAATAGTCTTTGAAGATAGCTATCATAATTTATATCTGCACGAACATATATAGCGATATTTTTTCTAAATATATAAAATAACACCCCAGAAAACATGGATAGACTACCAGGCAAAAACAAATAAATTAAATCTATTTTTGGTAAAGACTTTATTAGCCTAAAAAAAGTTCGGATAAAAAAGACTAACTTATACAGCTTTTTTTTGAGGACCGGCTTAGCACTAAGCAATTCAAAATTTATCTCTGGCAACTCTTTATCATGTAAATCTGAATTTCCATCTATTTCCTCATAAATTGGTTCATGCCAACTAATTGAATGGCCTAATGAGCATAGTTCACTAATAAAAGAACTAGTATGCTTATCTTTATAAAATTTATCACCAATTTTTGTGGTATGTCCATTTCCAATAATGAGAATATTCATTTCCCTTCCTCTTTGTTTTATACTCGAATTTTAATAGTTTCATCAGCAACTATTGGTTTATTTCTACTTACAGAAATAAAGATTCCTAGCAATATCCAAATAATGCCCATATGCATATTATTATGAGCCATATTATTCAATAGCCATGACATAAGCCCATATTTGATACCATTAACATATGGATTGAATTGTTTTTTTAAAAGATTACTTTTTAAAATTTTTCTAAGTGAATAAAATAAATAAATAACCCATGCAATGCCACACCACCCAGTTGCCCAAACAATATAACTAATAATATTATGAGGGTCTAAATAATTATACCGCTTAGTGTACATAACAGCAAACCCATGTCCTATAGGACTTGATAATGTGCTTTTCAATGCTTCTACAAAGAAAAACCACCTCGCACCATCACTTTCAGCTAATCGACTTCCTTTTCCTGCCATACTCCCCCCATCACTTATTCCCAACTTTACTTTATATACTTCTATATGCTCGGGGAAATAAAAATACAAAACCATACCGATTAAAAGTGCAATTAAAGATGATATAAATCCAAGTTTTATTTTTTTTATCTTTCCATACTCTTTATTAAAAGCCGTGAATATCATTAATACTAGTATTATAGCTAGTATTCCTGAACGATTAAGAGTAAGAAACAAACAAATAAATGCAGCACCAGCTGCGACTAACATTATAATCTTGCCTAAGCCTTTCTTAATCTCTAGCGCGGCAATTGTTACCATTGGAATAAATAGCGATAAATTTGCAGCCATAGCAGATCTTCTATTGAAAAAACCTCCTGCTCTCTCTGCCTCTGCTCCCCCATATTTACTAACTATTTCAGTATCGTTCACAAAGGGAAAATCGTATATTTTTAAATAATCCACAATTGTTATTAGACTGCTCAGCAGTAGCCCAAAAACAAGTCCAAAATATATTTTCTTCAGTGCTACCGAATCAAAAGATATATGTGCAGCAATTCCTGCCATTAATAAATAACAAAAAAGTTGGCCTGTATTCATCATAGGTATAATTATTTTACCTGGATAAAAGACAGCTGAAAATAATGAGATCAATAGTAGAAATAAAAAAGAAATAAGAATTGATGAGGATAAAATACCTCTAATACCTCTAAATGGGAAGGCAATCAGCACTATAAAAAAAATTATTGAAGTAAATCCAGGGGCTGACTCATTTACCCCTAAGCGAAAGAAATTACCAAAACAAACGAAAAAGCAATATAAAGAAATCAAAAAAAAGAAAAACTTTTCCTTCGATGTGTATGATAAATTCATGGTTCAAAGACACCTTGTTTTATATAAAATTAAGTGAGTCACCGAGCTATTAGTTCTCTTCTATCATTCTAATTAACTGGTTTCTAATATATTCTGAATTACACTGAGATATGCTACATTGACTCCTTAGCCATTTTCTAAGCATTTTTTCACTTCCTTCCCCTTGCTTCTTTTTTAACTTATTGAGTGCTGTCGAATAATACCTAGCATCATCAACTGCCTCCCTAAAAGCTTCCCAGGCTAATGTATCTATCACCCCATTTGCGGTAGGGTAAGCAAAAACAGAGTCACGGTAAACTTTATTATCAAAGTCATTCCATATAAATCCCATTGCATGCTGATATGCATAGTCCATTACGCCATCAAAGCCTGCTGCAATCAATACAAAACCATAGTTTTTTCTATAAACCGAAGGGTTTTCAATACCAACTTGAGGGTTGTTGTAACTAAATATTTTTGTATTATGCCTATGTGCTTCATCACTTGCATATGGATCTATTTTTCCATAATAAATTAAAAGGTCAGCCATATTTTTAATTCTTTCAAAAAAACCTTTATATCCTGCAACAAACACTTTGTAACCTTTGGCTTTGGTATCTACCCATAAAGGAATTTGTCGCGTAAGCTCTCTCCCTTTAACTTCTTCCTTTCCATATATATAAACATCAGTGGCACCAAATTTTTTTAACATCCTTTTCAGCCGAAATAACCCGTAATTTAATCCATCAATTTCTTTTTTATTTTTCTGTGCACCCGTTTGTAACCCAAGATAGTATATTGTTTTATTAGAAATTCCTGATTCATGCCGTATTTGCATATATCGTTCAAACAAATGATGCACTTCCTTTTCTGAAATTTTTCCAGTTTTGCCCATTATTCTTTGATACACACTAGGACTGGACACTCCGTGCTCTTGCATATTCAAGAATTCAGCTCTTAACTGCTCTTCAGATTTTGCTTCAGATGAGATGCTTCCCTGTTTCGAAAGATGTCCTCTATAATAAATCGAATAGGTTAAGTGAGCCTCATCAAGTTCAAAATCATGAATCTCAAGCCTCAAATTATGACTATTAATAACATTTAGCCTTTCTTTTATAATTATTTTCCCTTTATATGTTCCAGCTTGAACATCTTTAAATGGTTTAAACGTCAACCACACCTGTACAACTTGATTTCCATTTAATTTTATTGGTTTTATCATGCTAGAGTCTGTAATATAAAATTTTTCAAGGCTTACTTCTATTGGGTTTTTAGTTTTTGGTACATCTTTTCTGATCTCAAAATATTTCTTTTTTTCTTTCCCTATCAGAACGCTGTTTATTTTTCTCTCTCTATCAACTCTGATTAAATCAGGATTTTTTACAAGTAGCTCCCTTACTAAAAATGGCTCAAATTTATTTTCCTTTGTTTGCCTGTGTGTCTTCCAAGCACCATTAGATTGATACCATTCAATAAGATATTTTATATCAATAGCGCCCGCATCAATGACTTCTGCTTTATCATTAATCAAACCTGTAGCTTCTATACTCACCGTAACGGGGGTTTCTGAATTATTTTTCAGATAAAAACTGGCCGATTCAAATTCATTTTTAGCTACAGAAATATTTAAACCATCCAGTTTTTTTATTTTTTTAATATCTATTTCTGCTGAATAAGGCTCTATAGGTTGAATTAAGACATCAGCAAAACTTTCTGTGAAGTTTATTATATTAATGATGAATATAATAAAATATATCATATTTTTTAATTCCATAACCTAACTCAGTATATATTTTTTTAGTGTCAAATCTTAAGTGCCTTTCGAATAGCCTCAAATGTTTCCACATTATCTCTTCCAACGAGTAGAGGAGACTTAGATAGCAGCGGAACAAAATAACTTAGAAATAGCATGATGCCACACAAAATTATGACTAAAAATGATTTATACTCATAAAATCGTAATAGGCTTATATATTGATTAATAATTAAGTACAACACTATTCCCTGCAATACTCCTGGCAAATGAGCAATGACAAAATCCCTAAAGGGAAGTTTTGTCAAACTTAAACTTAAAATAGCCATCATTAAATAGTTTAAGAATAATGAAACTAATACACACAGGGCGACGCCAGTAATATTGTAAAAATGTCCTAGCCATGCTCCACCAATAACTAAAATAGCATAGATACTTTGCAAACAAGCTCTTTTATACACCGCACCCATTGCTCGGCACAGTGCATCACTAATTTTATGTATCACTCTAAAAGATATTCCAACACTTAAAATTTTAAAAGGCCAAATCAGATGCATCCATTTATCACCAAGAATAAGGCCAATGATTTCTGGAGACAATTCCCAAATAAAAATACTAAATGGAATTAATACCCAAGCGATTATAGAAACACTTTTTCGATATGCTTTTGCAAGTTTAGGCTTATCATGCTGGACTTTTGATAGAGTTGGGAATAAGACCTTATCAAACACTTGCCCAAATGTATTAGCGGGCATAACAACCAATTGATATGCTCTACCATAACTTCCTAACGCCTCTGCACCAAGAGTACGTCCAATAACTAAATTATCACCTTGGTTTGCAAGATAGTTAGCAATCCGACCAACTGTTAGCCCTGCCCCAAAATGTAATAAGTCCTTAACGGCTTTTCTTTCTATACTTAATTTTACTTTTGGGTGTTTAAATAACATTACTCCAACCATTTTTATGAATGATTGAGATATATGAGCACCAACTAATGACCAAAACCCAAAACCATAAATTGCTAATGTAATCCCAACAGTAGCATACCCAAAAATATAACTACACAGATCTATTAAACTAATAATTTTAAAATTGAGATCACGTTGTAATAAAGATTCTGAAATTGAAGACATCCCTTTAAAAACAAATACAATAGCATAAACCTTTAAAGCATTCTCTAAATCAGGGATTCCAAAAAATTCGGCTGTAAACAAGGATGTGCAATAAACAGCAATTGCTACTAAAACTCCAAAAAGAATTGAGATAGTAAATCCAACATTCAAATGACGTTGGGTTAAATCTCCTCGCTGTACAATCGCCGGACCAACTCCAAGTTCTGAGAAAATATTTGAAAATTGAGTAACAACTACTGCAGCACCAACCACTCCAAATTCTGCAGGTGATAGCAGTCGAGCGAGTATACCTAACGTTACAATCTGAAATATTGCTTGTCCGCCTGTACCAGCAAATGTCCATGCAAAGCCTGACAAACCTTTTTCTACAACACTCACGTTACTAATTTTTTTAAGATGGTTACAGAATCAATAACAGACATTATTAAATAAAAGTTATTCGATTTATATTTTTTAAAACTATTACACGTATAATATGTATGGTTTTTACACCCATTTTTTATAAAAATCTTTAGGATATTAATTTTTTTTACCTCCCCTATCAGAATAATATACTCTAATTAATCTCATTGAGGGCTTTTCTACTAAAATATTCATAAAAAAAGCTACTATAATTGTCATAACAATTGGTATTAATATTATCAAATATGGATTATTAATACCCCTATCATACAACACCCTTATTATAATATATCCAACATTCTGATGTATCAAATATAAGCTATAAGATATAGCCCCTAAAAACACTAAAGGTTTAAACTTTAACCATGATAATAAATTTAATACCAGAAAACAAAATAATAAAAAATAAACCCCAGATATAATTAAAAAACCTGAGTTAACTTTATATTCGACCATATAAGAAAATGCAATACAAAACAAATACTTTAACTTTTTGTCCTCATATAGCTTATAAAACATTATTCCTGCTATAAATAGATGCCCATAATCTAATATAAGTGCTAATTTAACTGCAGCATGAACTTTATAACCATAGTAATTTTCAATATGATTCGTTAAAAGTATTATAACCATCCATATAATAGAAACTGTAACTATTTTCTTAATATATCCACTCACATATAATAAACACATTATTATATAAAAGGATAATTCGATTGCTAAAGTCCAATAAACACCATCGACATTAGGAATCCTAAACCATGTTTGAAACATTGATAAATTAATTAATGCTTCACTTAGGCCGACCATTCTTCCGGGTAAAGGAATCATCAATGTTGCCGAATATGTTAATATGACGGCAAACCAATACGCAGGATACAACCGTGAAAACCTAGATATGACAAAATCTTTAATTTTTTCAGTTTTATTTATAGTCATAAATATCACAAAACCACTTATCATAAAAAAAAGCTGAATGCCATATCTACCTATATCAAAATGTAGTATCCCCATTGTTTTATGTGTATATATTTCATCATACCTTTTCGTATAATGATATAAAACCACCATCAAAGCAGCAATCCCCCTTAAGGCGTCTAACTCATAAAACCTCTTCTTCATTCAATACCCCTCCCAACCAATTCTCTTACCATCTATAATTTAAATAATAAATCTACTATCAAAAAGCCAAGTCAGTCTCGTTGTCTATTTTAAACTCATCAATACATATTTAATTTAAAACATCTACTTTCTTAACAATTACATTCATAAGCATACCACCCCAATGCCACATTAATTCCTTCACCTACTCGGTGACTTGGTTCATAACCTAACAAATTTCTCGCTTTGGAAAAATCAGCCAGAGAATGCCGAACATCGTCTTCTCTAAAGTTACGATAGATTGGTTTGGCTTCTTCAAGGTGTACAAATTGAGGCAATAACCCCGCATGAATATTATTATAAAGATCATTTAGTGAGGTTCTGTCACCAACAGCAACATTGTAGACATTGTTTGCCACTTCTTCATTTGTTGCTGTTGCAGCCAGTATATTGGCTTGCACGGCATTATCGATGTAACAAAAATATCGACTGGTTTCTCCATCACCATTAATGTAAATGCTTTCATTATTGATCATGGTACTAACCCATTTGGGTATTAGAGCTGCATACGCGCCATTGGGGTCTTGCCTTTGTACAAATACATTAAAGTATCTAAGACCAATTGTTTTAAATCCATAAGTTCTGGCAAATACTTGCGCATATAACTCATTAATATATTTAGTCACTGCATAAGGAGATAATGGATTACCAATTTTGTCTTCTACTTTTGGTAAATCGAAATGGTCTCCATAGGTTGAGCTTGATGCGGCATAAACAAGTCGTTTAACTTTCGCATCACGCGTTGCAACCAGCATATTTATAACCTGTGATATTACTTTTATTGGTTGTTATTGGGTCATTAATAGATCTTGGCACTGACCCTAACGCTGCCTGATGTAGCACATAGGCAACTGAGTCACAGGCTTTTTTACAGTCATCTAAATTTCGAATATCACCTTTTATAAAGTTAAAGCTCTTCCATTTCTCTTCACTAACAATTGCCTTAACTTGATCAAGATTGTGCTGATGTCCTGTGGAAAAATTATCCAGCCCAACGACCTGTTGATTATTTTTTAATAAGGTTTCTAAAAGATTAGACCCTATAAAAACCCGCGACATCTGTAACCAACCATTTTTCAGGCTGTGCATTTAATTGGGCTAATGTTTTTTTATACTGAGTCATTTTATTACAATCTTCCGTCTACGTCATCGGCTGACAATATATATTTAATATCAAAAAGTATGTGTTGCTGTTTACCAAAAGCACGAATTTGTTCTGCACCCATTGCTGTAAACTGATCATGCGATACAGCTAATATGATGGCATCATAATCATTCTTTTGTGGCTGATCAACCAGTGTTATATCGTATTCTTCTTTGGCTTCTTGTGGATCAACCCATGGATCATGTACATCACCTGTTGCGCCGTATTTGCCAAATTCTTCCAGCATATCGGTGACTCGTGTATTTCTTAGGTCTGGACAATTTTCTTTAAATGTCAATCCCATCATTAAAATTTTTGAACCATTAATATGAATGCGTTTTTCTAACATTAATTTAATAACCTGAGAAACAACATACCCCCCCATACCATCATTGATTCTTCTGCCAGCTAAAATCATTTCTGGGTTATAGCCTATCTCTTGAGCTTTGTATGTCAAATAATATGGATCAACCCCTATACAATGCCCTCCAACCAGGCCTGGCCTGAAAGGTAAAAAGTTCCATTTAGTACCTGCCGCTTTAAGTACCTCTTCTGTATCAATCCCTAACCGATTAAAGATAAGGGAAAGCTCATTTATCAGGCCAATATTAACGTCACGCTGAGTATTCTCTATCACTTTTGCCGCTTCGGCCACTCTTATTGATGATGCTTTATAAGTGCCTGCTTCAATGATACTGGCATATAGTTCATCAACTTTATCTGCAACTTCGGGGGTCGAACCTGAAGTAACTTTAGTAATATTAATAACCCTGTGCACTTTGTCGCCAGGGTTTATTCTCTCAGGACTGTACCCTGCAAAGAAGTCTTCATTAAAAATAAGCCCTGAGCCTGCTTCGATTATTGGTAAGCAAACCTCTTCAGTTGCTCCTGGGTATACAGTAGACTCATATATTACAATATCATCTTTACTAACCACCTCAGATAGCATCTTGCTCGCCGATTTTAAAGGTGATAGATCAGGTGTTTTATTTTTGTCTATTGGAGTTGGTACTGTGACTATGTAAATATTGCTCGACTTAAGCTCCTCAATATTCGAGGTAAACTTTAAGTTATTAGCCTCAGCTAATAACTCTGACTCGACCTCATTGGTTCTATCAAAACCTTTTTTCAGTTCATTAATTCTGGCTTCATTTATATCAAAACCTACTGTGCTATAAATCTTACCAAATTCAACTGCTAACGGTAATCCTACATAACCAAGACCAATAATCGCTATTTTTGCATTTTTCAAATTACTCAATGTTTAACCTCCATTTTTTGACAAGTCAGTTAGATTTTTATCTGGTGGATTCGATTCATAACTGTACCATTTATATTTACAATTCAGTCAAATCTTCATCTATCTCATTATCCATAACTAACTGGATATCAATATCAGTCTTCTGCTTAATCAACTCCCTAACTTTAGTTTGCTCCCTGTTCTCTCTGCGAACTAAAGGAAAAATCCCACCATACTGCTTCCCTTTAACAACATCCAGCGAGATATCTAAATTAATTTGTTTCAATTCTTCTGAAAATCCATAAACCAGAGCAAAGTCACA
>Ga0256840_1002545_pt1 | contig 15916 bp, 20 predicted proteins | sample 355202metaG_FD_185969 | JGI IMG/M metagenome (GOLD analysis project Ga0256840, IMG submission 185969) | Hydrothermal vent microbial communities from Mid Atlantic Ridge, Atlantic Ocean - 355-202 | ecosystem: Environmental > Aquatic > Marine > Hydrothermal vents | place: Atlantic Ocean: Mid... | reverse complement strand
ATATGATAGGAGTGCGCTTTAGCCGCGGCTATACAGCATTGGAGTGACTCTAAAGCCTCTCCTACCGCACAAAAACAAGTAGCTTTATTAATTTAGATGAAGCCACTAGCAAATTTTAATTAGTAAGCAGGAGAACACACAATGAAAACAAAACAATTAATCAATAGCCTTTTAATCGGTTCATTAATGGTTATGCCCTATGCTCAGGCCGCCAATTCCACCACGGAAAAAGGCAAAAACCAAATGAGTGTAGAGCAAACCGCAAAATCCAACCAAGCTGTGAAAGCTACTGAAAAAGAGCAGAACGCTTTGCTGGAAACGGTTAACCAGGGCGTACTGGATGGATATAAAAAAGTATTGGATGCAACCAAAATGTTACTTCAGGAGGGCAAGGAAAAAGAAGCCATCAAGGCTTTACAGGAAGCAACGGGAAAGTTTGATATTGCTTTGGCAGCAGATCCCTCATTAAAACTGGTTCCTATTGATGGCAACGTCTCAATAACTGCATTGATTACCACGCCAGCGCTGGTTAAAGCAGACACTGATTTAGTGATTGATTTATTAAAAGATCACAAAGTTCAGGCCGCACGCGTACTGATAGAACCTATGAAAGATGAAATGGTGATTGCTAATGCTTATCTTCCGATGGGAACCTATCCTGATGCGATTAAATTAGCCACTAAATATCTAATCGATGGTAAAAAAGATGATGCACTGATTACTCTAGATGCCACACTTTCTACCATTGTAATAAAAAAAGCGATTGTACCTTTGGCAATTATTCGCACAGAGAGCCTGTTAAAAACAGCATCTGAACTGGATAAAAACAAAGATAAAGCAGAAGCGCATAAACTGCTAGACGCTGCATATGAGCAGTTAGAAATAGCTACTTTATTGGGATATGCCGATAAGGACTCTAAAGCATATGAAGATATGAAAGCTCAGATCAAGGCAGTTAAAAAAGAAATTGATGGAAAAAATGCAGTAGAGAAAATGTATGACAAAGTAAAAGCTTCCGTTAAAAAACTTATTGGCAAAGAAAAAACTACAAATGAATGAAATTAAATGCCAATGGAAAGTGCCTGCATAAGGTTTCCATTTTAAAACGGAACGCTCTTAGTTAAGGCTGGCTGTACTTATTGCAGGAGCGCTCTTCTGATAAAAGAGGGCTCCTGCAGTTTGTATAGCCCTATTATTAAGATCTCTCTATCTTCACTCTTTACGGGACAAAACTATGAATGATAATACAAATGAAAAAACAGAAAGCAGCACTTATGTAGTGTTGCAGGAATTGCCTATTAACTGGAAATGGATGATTTTTTTGGGTATTTTAATGCTCATTCTGGGTACGGTGGGTCTTATTGCCAGCGGTTTTCTTACACTGACCAGCATATTGATGTTTGGCGGCTTTATTTTTGCTGGTGGGATCATGCAAATGATCCATGCAATAGTGACTAAAGAAAAAGAATGGAGCGGAAAGATTCAGCATATTTTAATCGCCCTTTTATACATTGCTGCCGGACTGATAATCTTCTGGGATCCTTTTTCTACCTCGTTGATACTAACGATTATACTCGCGTCTTTATTTGCGGTTATAGGTGCCACTAAAATCTGGTATGCCTTTTATTGTAAAAGGCATGACTGGAAATGGCTGCTGCCTGCTTTCTCTGGCCTGCTAAACATGATTTTAACGGCAATTATAGTCGTTACGCTACCCGAATCTGCCATGTGGTTAATAGGTTTATTAATTGCCATTGAGATGCTATTTAGCGGATGGTTTCTTTTATTCTTAGGGCTAAGAGTCAAAAACCTGGATAACAATGGAGTTTAAGCTCAATATAATCAGGAGAAGTTTTTAGATGCGATTAGACAATACTTCAATCATAACAAAACGCTTCTCCTATAAAATTTAATTTTATAGAGGTGTATCATGCAAAAATCAATTATGACAGGCATAGCGGTTATTCTTTTTATCGCACTTGCTATTCAGACCTATATGTTTTTTCAATTAAAAAACCAGGTCAGCCAAATGGCAGGCAAAAACTCTGGACAGCAATTCCAGCTTCCCCATATGATGCTTGATGATGACTTTATGAAAAATAATGGGAACTGGGATCCATATCAGGAAATGCAAAGAATGCAAAATGAAATGGAGCAGATGTTTGGAAATTCATTTTCCCGGTTTCATTTAAACTCAAAAAATACACTCATTAAAACGCCGCGTTTCGATTTAAAGGAAGAATCCGACCGTTATATTGCAACACTCGATATACCGGGTGGCGAACCTTCTTCACTTGATGTTAAGGTTGAGGGTCAGCAATTATCTATTTCAATCAAAACAGAGCATTCAAATCTTCAGGATGATGATGAAGGAAAAAAACAATACCATCGACAAGAACGCTTTAGCGGTACTTATCAGCGCTCAATAACCTTACCTGGACCAGTAAAACAATCGGCAATGACAAGCAATTACAAGAACGGGGTATTGACTGTTACTTTACCAAAAGCGTAATTATGAGTGAGGAACTTTTTCCAACATTTTTGGGTCGTCTTATTACTTAAAAATATGGAGACAAATAATATGAAAAACAAAATGATGATACGTCTGTTTATACTGCTCTGGATTTTTGCCTTGCCAGCTTATGCGCAGGAAGAAGGGATTGAAAGTCTGCGTAATACCAGCAAAGCTTTTGCCTCTGTCGCCCGAAAAGTTTCGCCTTCAGTTGTCTTTATCCAAGTCGAAGCAACTCAGGCACAGCCACAAATACAGCAATTTTCCGCACCTTTCGGTCAAGGCAGTCCACTTAATGATGATATGCTCAGACGCTTTTTTGGAGACCAATTTAGAGGCCTTCCCCAAAGACCAGGACAACAGAGAATCCAGCCACGGCGAAAAATGATGGGACAAGGGTCTGGGTTTGTATTTAAGACAGATAGTGGACTTCTATCTGCCGATAAAACCTATATTATGACCAATAACCATGTGGTCGATCACGCAGATAAAATCACGGTCAAGTTTCAAAATGGCAAAGAATATATTGCCAAAGTCAAGGGAACAGATCCAAAGTCTGATGTTGCCGTTTTAGAGGTAGAAACTGGAAATGCCCCTGCATTAAAACTGGGCAACTCCTCCCGTCTTGACGTTGGAGAATGGGTGGTGGCAATTGGTAATCCTTTTGGTTTAAGCCATACTTTAACAGTCGGTGTTGTCAGTGCAAAGGGACGCAGCAGCGTTGGGATTAATGATTATGAAAACTTTATCCAGACAGATGCCGCTATAAACCCTGGAAATTCAGGCGGTCCTTTGGTCAACCTGGATGGTGAAGTAATCGGCATGAACACCGCTATTTTTAGCCGTAGCGGCGGCTCTATGGGAATAGGATTTGCCATCCCCATTAATTTGGCTAAAAACATTGCCAACCAATTAATCAAAACGGGAGAAGTTGTTCGTGGCCGTATAGGTGTCGTGATCCAGCCGTTAACCAATGAGTTGGCAGATTCCTTTGGTATTGAGGCAGGACAAGGTATTCTGGTGGCTCAAGTATCTGATAATTCACCCGCACAGCAAGCAGGCATAGAACAAGGTGATGTCATTGTTTCTTACCAAGGCAAAAAGGTTGATAATGTAGGGCGATTCAGAAACAGTGTGTCTTTAACCACGCCAGGCAGTAAAGAGGAGATTGTTGTTTTACGAAATGGTAAGCGTAAGCATTTGACAATAACCATTGGCAAACAAGACATGGATCAGCAAATAGCTGCAGGCCCTGCCCAAAGTGCTGATGAGATAGGATTGACTGTACAGTCCATTACTCCACAGCAGGCTGAACAGTATAATATAAAATCAGGAAATGGTGTTGTGGTCACTCAAGTCAGGCCTAATTCTATTGCGGCGATGGCGGGCATTAAAGCAGGCACTGTTATCTTGCAGGCAAACCGTAAACAGATAAAAAATGCTGCTGACTTTAAGCGTGCTATCAAGGATAGCAACAGTAAGAAAAGACTGGTGTTACTGATTAAGGATAATGATTTTCAACGCTTTGTTGTTCTAAAATGGTAATGCTTAGCATTATTATGATCTGAGCATATTTTATACGGTCACAGCTGCGAATGAAGACTCTCAGCTGTGATCAAAAAGTATCGGATGGATATAAAATCAATTCTTCTGGGGCTAAACAGCTTTGTCGGTTGCATGCTTGCAAAGTGAGCTTGATTTTTACTGCAGAATATTTAAACGCGGCTTTTGCAGTCAAGTCTGCTGTAATTTTAAACTGTCCCTGATAAAGCGCTAGCGGCTGATCTTCAAATTCTGTTTTAAGCCGTTTAGGCTGAGGATATTGAATACTTTTTAATTCCCAGAATTCTGAATTTCCAATAGCAATATCTGTTGCAATAAGCTGTTTTTGTAAGGGTTGATGCGAATTAATATGCCAGCCAGGTTTGATGGAAAATTTCAGGATTAATTTTTTTTGATTAGCTCCCTCAGTCTTCGTTTCAGCATCAATTTTAATAGCCCCCCGCGCCGCAAATCGGTGTGCCGTTATTTCACCTTTTTTTAATTCATCCAATTGGGCCAACATATAGGTATATGCCCTTGGGTTCTGCTCAATACGGCCTGAAAATGTTTGTAAAATTTTAGTGGCTTTATCATTATAGTTTTGCTCCCCTAATCGCTGATAAAGACGATTAAAAACAAGAACAGCCACTGCATTTCCAGAAGGCAAAGCGCCGTCATAGTCATCTTTGGGCTGGGTAAACAGTAATTTATCCTTCCCCATAACCAGGACTCCAGACTTAGCATCCATAAACTGTGCTGTCATTTTATCAGTTAGCAGCTTTGCCTTTTTTAAATACCTTTCCTCGCTAGTCACATCATACAAGGCAATTAATGCCTCAGCGAAATGTGCATAATCATCTTGTTTGGCTGCTACAGACGCATTCCCATTCAAATTAATTCGTAAAAGTTCATTATCCTTGGTGATTTGTGTTTCCATTAAGGCGTCTGTAGCTTTTATTGCTGCGTCAATATATTTAGGCTCATTTAAAATATCCCCTGCCTCTGACAACGCCGTGATAAACATGCCATTCCAGGCAACAATTATTTTATTGTCTATTAAGGGTGGTAAACGTTTTTCACGCACATTTCTTAATTGAATAAGTAATGGATCAACACGAGCCAGCAATTGACTCAGTGACTGTTTTTGCCGCTTTGCCACTTGATCTAATGTCTGGGGTAGAAAAAGAATGTTTTTTCCTTCAAAATTTCCCTTTTCGGTTACCCCAAACAGGCTGACAATAAAACCCGCATCCCCTTTGTTCAGGTTTTTTTTTATTTCATCAGCTGTCCAAATAAAATATTGACCTTCTTCACCATTACTATCAGCATCTGATGCAGAGTAAAATACACCGCTTGATGCAGTCATTTCTCGTAATACATAGTCCAGAGTCTGCCTCGCGGTTCTTGCAAACAGTGGATTATTTGTTAGCCTGTATGCTTGGGCATAAACACGACTGAGATATGCCTGGTTGTAGAGCATTTTCTCAAAATGAGGAATTAGCCATTGTTCATCTGTGGAATAACGATGAAACCCACCCCCTATTTGGTCATACATTCCGCCCTGTGCCATCGCTGACAAGGTATGTTCCACTGCCTGCATTAACACGGCTGAATGATTTCTTTCTGCCTGTTGTAACAGCAGCAATAATATAGGTTCATTAGGAAATTTTGGCGCAGAACTAAATCCCCCACTTTGAGCATCATAACTTTGCAGAATCTGTTTTACTACTGTTTCAATCGTTGATTGCTCAAGAGAAGTGACGGAGCTTTGCTGAGACATCACATCTTTTACAGCCCCCGCCACTTGATCAGCCTGTTGCAGCAATATAGGTTTGTCATCTTTCCATGCTGTTTTTATTTTTAACAATAAATCAATAAAGCTTGGTTTTGGATAATACGTGCCACCAAAAAAAGGCTTGCCTTCAGCAGTAATAAAAGAGGACATAGGCCAGCCACCATGACCTGTAAGCATGGTAACAGCCATCATATATGCAGTGTCAATATCAGGATGCTGTTCTCTATCTACCTTAATAGCGATAAAATTTTCATTTAATATTTTTGCAACCTCAATGCTCTCAAAACTCTCTTCCTCCATCACATGACACCAATGGCAAGTTGCATAGCCTATGGACAGAAAAATAGGTTTATTTTCACGTTTCGCGACAGCAAAAGCCTCATCGCTCCAAGAATACCAATTAACTGGATTATGCGCATGTTGGAGCAGGTAAGGTGAATCCTCAAAAATGAGTCGATTGGTATAAAAAGGCTGACCATTAATAAGATGGCGTGTTCTTGCTTTGTAGTCTTTACCTTTATTATGTAAAGCCGTAATAAGCTGTTGCTGTAATTTTTTTGGGTGGCGAACTATATAGTCCGCTTCAACAGAGAACGCAGTAGGGCTAATCATAAGACAGAAAAGAATGAAAAATGAAATATAAAGGGATTGTTTCATAAAAAGTGAGTTGCTATTGCTCTGATAATTAAGCCAATCATTTTTGATGCCGTACGATAACTCTGGGCAAAATGGTAGGTGCTGTGATACGTAACTGTTTATTAATACTCATTCGGCCAAAAACAACCTCTATGTCCTTTTTTGATACACCAAATTCCTTGGATAAAAATTTGACCATATAATCGGTAGCTTTACCCCCAACAGGCGCTGCTGTAACACTTATTTTCAACTGATTCCCTCTAGGTTTTCCTATACAGTCTCTTTTGGCAGAAGGCGTACCTAGAATATTTAACACTAATACATCACCATCCCAAGCATAAAATGATTTCATTTTTTTACTATTAAAGGTATCTGTTTTATCCTTACGAAGCAGTTTTTTTTCTTGAGTCATAAAATATTTTTCCTGAAAATTTTGTAATCATGGACTAATTATGCTTTTATAAGTGTTACCGTATTTCTATCCCAGCCGAAAACACTTTCAGCCAAACGGGCTTTGGAATTCAAATAATCAATGGCTACTTGTGCCTGAAAAACTCTTCTCTTGAACCCCGTTAATTTTGTAGATGCGTCTTTTATTGTCCCGATATGTTGCTCTGAGAGTACTGGCATGGTTTCTCTTACGTAAAGGAAGCTAGAACCAATAAATTATATATGACTATACAATACACCTAGTGTTTTACTTTAAAATGGTGGTTTATTTATTGCGAGTTGCCTAAGTTCTCGCTGTATCGGATAGTTCAACAGTAATGTCAGTTTCTGACAGGTTCAAGTATTTACTTACGGTGTTACGAGAAATACCTAAGTGTTTGGCAATCTTTCGCTCCGATAAGCCATTGCCTTTGTTGTGTAATGCTTTGATCTGATGAATCACGATCCACTCCTTCATAACGTTCCCTGGATTAAATAAGGGGAACTGTTAGGTAACGCGCATTAAATAACCTACCCATATTGCGCAGGATTGGTGGGTTATTTATTGCGAGTTGCCTTACAACTTTAGAATTAAAAATAAAGTCTGGAACAGTGGCTCAATATTAATGGCCAGTACTGGCTCAGTTTAAATGACCATTAACAGTTATAAGCGGTCTTCTTTGTGATGCCATATTCTTAAAATATCTATATTCTTAGAACGTAATAAATAGCGAGCAATGTAATTGCCAATGATTAAATCTCTAACCATTTCTGGGTTTGGTGCTTGCTGTACTTCTACGCCTAAATATGGAAACGTTTTTAGCTGGCTTATTCCATTTAATATTGAGGTTGCTACACGTTGGGCGGGTAATGGATTTTTTACCTCACTGAATTCTCTAAGCCTTTTTAAATCACCTATCGCTTCCGGTGTATATGAAATTATCATAGATTCGGTGGTTCAAGCTCATTTTCCGTACCCCAACTTTCAAGCCAATCATTGACTTCTCTTTCTTCAATCAATTTTCCAGATTTGACAGAATCAATGGCTTCAAGAGTTTCAACCCACCGTTGTTCCTCAAGAGATTTTTTAGCTAGAAATTCCTTAATTGCCAGATTAATTAAGTAACTCTTACTTCTATCAAGTTTTTTTGACAAATCCGCCAAAGGATCTTCTATTTCAGGTCGTAGCCTTACACTTGTGACACCCATAACAGCCCCTTATTACATAATTACTTTGTAATACATTGTATATCTTTAGTGATGTTTTTTCAATATCTGTTGATGTCAGGTAAAGATTGGACTTATAACGACCAAGCTGTGTGGCTTAGCGTGACTGGCATGATAGTCAGCTAGCTACTGAAAGTCCAGCCTTTGCCCTGTGAGAAGGGAAGAAGTAGGCGAAAGCAAGGGGATAAGGTGCCCGCGACCACCGAAGTCCAATATTCTCACCGTAACGAGTTATTGTATTGAAGGTCGGTAGATCGAGTGAAATGAACGAAAATGACCTATTGAAAAAGGAGCCCAGACTTTTCGACCAACTATGCTCAACATTATACTTAGGCGTAGCATTTGAACAGGTCAAGAAAAACAAAGGCAAACCCGACATAGACGGTGTAACCATTGTAGATTTTGATATTGCTTATGCTCGGTAATAAGCTTATCTGTTTTACCTAAGGCATTGTGATGATAACTACTCCAAGGATAGTCAGCAATACTTTCAACCATACTGGCTTTGATAGGATTCATTTCAATATATTTGTAGAGCGTAAAAAGGTACTGATCACTATCAACAAGACAAGATTTAAAGCGCCCTTCCCAGATAGTGCCAGATTGATTACGAGTGGCATTAAAATAGCGCACATAACGGTTTGCCATGGTTTGCATAAACTTGCTGAGATGAGCTTTATCTTTAGGAGTAACCAAAAGGTGAAGATGATTAGTCATAATAACGTAGGCATGCAGATAGCAATCAGTTTTTGATAAAGCATAAGCAATATCTTCAATGATCCGCACCATGTCTTCTTCTGATTCAAAGATATCCTGATGATTATTGCCACGGTGCATGATGTGCAGCGGTTGATTGGGGATAACTATTCTGGGTAAACGAGCCATGAAAAGCAATATACACCTACTATCTTAGAAAATCAAGCTGGCTGACCCCTTGATTTTCCTGTGCTTAATTTCTAAGCTGCCTGTGTGGCAGTGAACGGTGATTATCTGTATTTTGTTGACTGGCTGAATTTCTAAGCTGCCTGTGTGGCAGTGAACTACGGCTTATCGCTGTGATTATTTGTATTAGCTTTCTAAGCTGCCTGTGTGGCAGTGAACTTTCAGCCCACTGTGACATTGACAGTTGTTCATTTCTAAGCTGCCTGTGTGGCAGTGAACAATTATCAACGATTGCTTTCATTGAATTTGCATTTCTAAGCTGCCTGTGTGGCAGTGAACTTACTTCCAGCAGACGAATGTCTGCGCTGCAGTTTCTAAGCTGCCTGTGTGGCAGTGAACAGACCGCAGTGGTATCGGCTTCCGAACCTGCATTTCTAAGCTGCCTGTGTGGCAGTGAACTAAATAACATCTTTTTGTTATTTATCCCGTAGTTTCTAAGCTGCCTGTGTGGCAGTGAACGTCAGCCATTGAAGCTTCCAGCCTACCTGATGTTTCTAAGCTGCCTGTGTGGCAGTGAACAATGCCATCCTTGGCTATGTTCACAAATTATATTTCTAAGCTGCCTGTGTGGCAGTGAACACAAAGTGGTTTACATGTTGTCGTCACAAACCTTTCTAAGCTGCCTGTGTGGCAGTGAACTTGATAAAAGTGCCCCATCTAAATATGATCCATTTCTAAGCTGCCTGTGTGGCAGTGAACTTCTGGGGTAAGCCACCATTGAACCCCAGAAATTTCTAAGCTGCCTGTGTGGCAGTGAACAATAGTATAAAGCACAAAAATATAGTTACAACATGTATTTAGGTGTTTTTTTGACAAAATACCAATAAATTTTAACGATATTGTAACTTGTTGATTTTTATATATTGCTGAAGAGCTTCAAAAACTTTGGTTATAGCATGTTATTTTAATGAAAATACCCTTTCAGTAGATTTTTCGCCCACTCAGGTACCGAAGCTGTTTTGAGTGAAACGTTTCCATTATGTATTTCTGCAATTTGTTGAAAAGGATCATCCATGCGTGAGTTATCTAATAAGTAGCAATGTTCACATAGAGGCAACGCTTTCTGAATATTGTTTATTACTCTAGGAATTCGGCTACTCACTTTATCTGCTGGTACGCTGTGCCCTCCTTCACTCACTCGTTGCGTAACGCGCGCGTGGTTGAGTGATACTACATTCAGATGAATAAAAACTAACACAATCTCATACCCCATTGCCTTTGCATAAGCTACAAAATCAATTTTAGATGGATGCGAAAAAACAGTTTCAAAACAAAAAGTACGTCCTTGTTGCAATAATTGCATTCTCATCAATTCCGCTATTTTTGCAGCCTCATAACTCCGTTGCTCTGCTTGCTCAGGATAAAGCTGTTTTGCCAAAATGTCAGCATTGATAAAAGGTAAGCCCAAAGGCTCCAGCCGTGTTTTGTAAAAAGTGCTCTTCCCCGCCCCGTTGCCCCCTGCGAGGATCCATAACTGTTTTCCTTTTTTCAAAAATCAGCTTCCTTTAACGCGGTAAACTGCCCATTTTCAAACTGACCTATCTCGACATTGCCTTGTGGATCTATTTTTTCCAAATAACCAAGATGTTTTTTTGAGGTTTGATAACGGATCACGCTATTGCTTACTGTATTATGCAATATGTCCTCTTTTCGATCATTTTCAAGTGATTGAAAAACTGTATCAGGATCAATAGGCGCACTCAAAACAGGTTCAGTTTTTATCATGGTCAGCCCTGCAGCAACGGACAATAACACATCAGGATCTAATGTCGATGCGACAGTTCGACCTAGATCAGCCCAATATTCGATCTGCTCAGCCGTGCTACGGTGATAACGCTTGGCGGTTGATTCTGCAATCTGCATTAAGTCAGCTTGCAAACGGATTGGTGAAGCGGATTTTGCCATGTTTGATCCTAATTAAATGGTTACAACCACCCTATTGTAGCAGATTGCTACAATAGGGTCCCCGTTAAACGCTAAAACCACGGTACTGTTGCTATTTTACTGAGCCCAAAGGTGTCAAACTCTCCTTTTATTGGTCGCTCAACCACCTCTCCAAACTGAATATAGCGCCTATGTTTATGACCATTTGAACTGCTATCTAATTCAAGGTAAGGGTTATCTAACCCCGTTGCATACATTTTGGCTTTATATTGCTTTTCATATTCTTTCACCTCATCTTGAGTTTTCAAAACACCCTGAGCCTTTTGATACTGAACTCTTTTTTCAAGCTTTCTGAGGTTCATCGTAGCTTGTTTCCGGCTAATAACTCTATAACCAGCAATTTGGCTAGGAACTACTTGTATTTCTGATACATTACAATAACCAGCCAAACCACCCAGCCAATTTATGTTTTCTAGCTCTGTGAAATTATTATCAGTGCCATGCACCCGGATAACACCACCCAACTTGACTTTATATTGAGGGAAGCTAACACCTATTTCTGTTGAGTTTAAGCTACATAATGCTTTATGAAACTTGCTATAGACTTTATTGAGAAGCACATTCTCACGCATTTCCGCATCGGGTTTTATAAGAATATCAATGTAATGATTCATCGTCTTAGCTCCCTTGTATCTATCTCTTGAGAAATATAAGCCAAGCCTTTTTTGCCAAGATAAAAACTGGAGACACCTGCATTTTCAATCATGGTTTTTATTTCTTTTGCTTTGTCTCGGCTTATATCCAGGTCTATTTCTAACTGACCACTGGCTTTGGTCATTAAAGAAGTGACTTCACCTATTCCTTTTATTCTTTCTTTGCGAATATAAGGGTTTCCCCATATTTTCTTCTTTTCTCCTGTGGTGAAACGATTCATAAAGTCTTTGGTTGTAAAACCTCGTTTTGATATTCCGCTAATACCGCCTGCTTTTGTTTTTGCAGACTCCATATTAAACTGATTTGAAAGACGATCTAGTTGCAAATATAGCGATGAGCAATACAAACTTATCGGCATGATTTCTCCCTTTTTATTTAAATATTCTATCCCTTCAAAAGTTTGCTTAAGTATTTGCATCGCCTCATTTGCCAGCCCTTCATTTGCTACAGGCTTTTCTTTATTCAAAAGCTCCAACTTCGCAATAATAGATATTGGATTGGCTTCAATCTTTGCAGTCACTGTATTTTTTGAAACAATAAAGTGACAAAGCGCATCAAAATCAAGCGCTAAAACGCCCCAGAATTCAGTTGAATAATCAGATAAAAACATAAGGTCATTTGTCTTTATTGCACCCGTAAATGAATTTTGATCTGTACTGCCTGTAATATTCCTAATATAAGTCATTTCATTGGTTTCAATGGCTTTATCCTTAAATAACACTTTGTCGCTGTCTAAATAATCAATTTCTTTAAAGAAATAATTACCATCTGCTCTTGCCTGATAAAGTTTACGCTGGTCACCAATTATTCTATTTAAAATCCCCATCACCGTGTCAAGCGTAACTTGCCGTTTTATAAAGTTTTCAGGTTTTTTTAAATTAGTCATTGAGCCAACAAATTTACGCCCTTTTTTAGGTAAAGGCTCATTATTATCGCCATCTAAAAATGAGTTCCGCCATGAGGATTCATAATCTATAATGATTTTCATCATTAGCCCCTTTATTTGGCATAAAAATAAACAGCGTAATCAGATGTTGGCTGTTCAGATATATCACCCTCATCCTGCTTAATACGCATCATTTTATGGCTATCGTTATAATCCACTAATATTTCATCTACATACATATAGGATTTTGCCTGACGAATAGATAGCTCACGAACCATACTCAGACTATGTTCTATTAATGCTTTCACAGCATCATCATTAATTAATATGCCCTCTTCACCTTCTTCAAAAATTGTTCCTCCACGTACATAATTTGTGTGAAATGTTGCTTGTGGGTTTAAATTAGAATTGAGTGTTTGAATATAGTCTTGCACCGCTTGCGCAACTTCTTCACCTTGTCCTTCTTTAATCACCATTGCACAGCGGTCAAACTTTTTATCCAATGAGATAAACTGTAATTGTTCAATGCTGATCGAGCCGTAAGAGGTATATTTTGTATCACCAAAGGTTGTTTTTGAAAAGAATGAGGTGCTTTTTTTAGCCTTTACTTTTTTACCATCAACTTCTTTTGAAGCTTCTTTATCATCTTTCCCCCCAGACCTACCCATTTGTTCAAAATTACCGTTACCCAGCTCATCTACAAAATCCTCCATCAATAGTGGGCTAGTACGTTTACATTGACTCGATGCTACAACGTACCCTCTAATCAACCCAGTTATAGAAGCTAAAACCCCTTGTAAGTCACTTACTTTATTTTCATTTGCAAAATGAATATCAAATGCTTGGTCTCGAAATAGGTGATGACGAATACAATTTTGACTGATGTACAGTGGGGTTTTCTTAAAGTCAATATCGGTAATATCCTTTTTGTAACTAAAACCTTTATCACTAACTTTACCTGTAAGATTTGTGTAGCCACGAAGTTTAGGCAAGCTATGGTTATCAACATTTGCTCCATCACTACTTAATTGTGTCGGACCATTCCAGTTCACCACCCCATGACCTAATGCAGTTATTTTAAAATCGACACTTTTAATACCAGTTACTTTTTTCATTTCCTGTTCCTTTCGATGTTGTTTTACTTAAAAAATAGGGTGATATAATTCGCAACCGTTCACTTCCTCCTTTGAAAAAGGGGGATTGAGGGGGATTTTTAAAAGATTTTTTTATAGAATCTCCCCTACCCCCTCTTTTTCAAAGAGGGGAGTTTATGCGCTACTCTTATTTAGTTTTTTTACTTTTACGAATCATGTCTAGTTAATTTAGTCCTTTATGCTCGGGCATAATCAATTTAACCTTTGGAAAATATGTACTAAACCGACCTTTATCTCGGGTTATTAATGGATAGCCTGAAACAGCAGCATGTGCGCCAATAAAAAAATCAGGCAGTACATTGCTTTTCCCTCCTTTTCGTCTTTTGTACTGGAGGAATGCTTTTCCTGCCAAAAATAAAGCTTCTTTTGGCAGTGATTTAATCGCAAAACCTAGATGCTCAAATAAAGTCTCAACCTCCTCAATTTTTTCAAAACCTACTGAGCACTCTGCATAAATAATAGGATTAATAATAAATGTATGGCTTTGATCTAGTTGCTCTAGTGTGGTGGCACTCCATTCAAACCAGTCACCTTTTGAATCCGTTAAATCAGTGACCACGCAGCTATCTATTAAGATGCTTGCCATACTAAGTCCTTGTCAGTGCCATAATTTCATCAGTACTCATTGTTATTGATACCGATTTATGGGCAGTTCTAAACCGGCTATTGCTAGTTTTTGAGGGCTTTGCTTTTGAGATATACCAGCGACCTTGTTCATCTTGTACAAAATCCACTTCTGTTTCTGCTGGAATAATTCCCATGCTTTCTCTTACATCGCGTGGAATAGTCACTTGCCCTTTACTGGTTACATGCATTGTTTTCTCCTTTTTAAGTAATACTTAACGGTAATACTTTTTTTAGAGTTTATCAACTTTTTTGCTTATTCTTCTTGAATTTGACTTATTGATATTGCACCAATCGCTTGGTTTATTCCCTGTGCATAGTAAATTGCATAGGGGCTGGGTTTTGTTTCTACTTTCTTTAAGTCTTCTGGGATATAACTCAAATAAATAGGGGTTTCAGGCGTTCGTGCTTCACCTAGCAATACACTGTCTTTATAAGCTTTTTTAGCTTCCTCTTTAATGTTATGGTGTTTTTTTGCCATAAAGGCTAATAAATTTTTTGCACTAACACCATTGCCACAGATTGTTTCAACGCCCATGGTTAAGTTGCCTTGGTCATCCTTTTCATCATAAGCATATTGATTCGGAAATTGTTCTTTATCATTGCCAATATTCATCACTGCCATTTGTACAAATCGGTTGTCACCCCGCAGTGAGTTCTTTTTGATTTTTGGTTTACCGTCTTTGGCTTTATTTTTATTCGGGAATGAAACAGGATCCATCACTTTGGCATTAATAACCTCTACACTCTTTTTTAACGCTGTTATCAAATCTTGTTCTATTGCTTCCCTACTTTTTTCATCCTTATAAAAATCTTGATATATTTGGTACACTTCAGAAATGCTTATACTGGGCTTATCACTTATTTTATCTTTTAAAAATTCATACCATGCTTTGGCACTTTGTAAACAATGGGATTGATTTAAAAATCGCGCACAGGCTCCACTTTGTTTTCCATTCGCTAAGGTTTCGGGGGTTGCGGTAATATAGCTATTTATTTCACCGTTTTCTCCAAAGCGATCTAACCTTCCCAACCGCTGTAACCAGTTTTCTGCATGGGTAAATTCGGTGATCATTTTGTCGCAGGTAATATTAAGCGAGGCTTGCACAATAGGACCCGAGCGTAAAATGGCATATTCTTTAGAGCCTGCTTTTTTAAATGTATTAAAGACCTTGTCAAATAAGTCTTGTTTGTCTGATTTTGTGAATTTTGAATGAAACAGAAGCGCTTTTTCATTTGCCTGGTTTTTAATAAAGCTCTTTTGTGCAGTGATTGCTGTATTACTAATCACAATCGTATTGTCTGGCTGTGTTTGGTAAAGCGGATTATTTTCTTCTTCGCCTTCTTCAAAATTTTTAAATTCAATTTTGTATTGGCTTTTATTAAAACTATCAATACCGATAATATCAGCTTTATTGATTCCTAATAATTCATCGACAAAATGATAGTTAGGAACGCGCATGAAATAACTTCGACAACTTCATGATAAAATAGGTGAACATCAATCCACAAAGATTCTAAAAATTGAATAATCCTTATGCTCAGACGATCGAAACTCGGATGCAAGAATT
>Ga0256840_1002544_pt1 | contig 15920 bp, 10 predicted proteins | sample 355202metaG_FD_185969 | JGI IMG/M metagenome (GOLD analysis project Ga0256840, IMG submission 185969) | Hydrothermal vent microbial communities from Mid Atlantic Ridge, Atlantic Ocean - 355-202 | ecosystem: Environmental > Aquatic > Marine > Hydrothermal vents | place: Atlantic Ocean: Mid... | reverse complement strand
AAAATTTTTATGCGAAATATCTACAACATGCAATAACAAATCGGCTTCACGAACCTCATCTAAAGTAGATTTAAACGATTCTACCAATTGTGTAGGTAATTTTCTAATAAAACCAACGGTATCCGTTAACAAAAACGGAATGTTTTTAATCACCACTTTCCTTACCGTAGTATCTAAAGTTGCAAAGAGCTTGTTTTCGGCAAAAACATCAGATTTACTGATCACATTCATTAAAGTAGATTTACCAACATTGGTATAACCAACTAAAGCAACACGCACCATTTTTCCACGGTTTTTTCGTTGCACAGCCATTTGCTTATCAATGGTTTTTAACTTTTTATTTAGCAAGGTGATTTTATCACGAATAATACGTCTATCTGTTTCAATTTCTGTTTCACCAGGACCACGCATACCAATACCTCCTTTTTGCTTATCTAAGTGAGTCCATAATCGTGTTAAACGTGGTAATAAATATTGACATTGTGCTAATTCTACTTGGGTTTTAGCATACGATGTTTGCGCTCTTTGGGCAAAAATATCTAAAATAAGGTTTGTTCTATCTAATATTTTACAGTCTAAGATTCGTTCAATATTTCTTCCTTGAGACGGACTTAATTCATCATCAAAAATAATGGTTTCAATACCGTGAACTGTCATATAAGTGGCAATTTCATCTAGCTTACCTGAACCAATATAGGTTTTAGAATCTGGCTTACTCATTTTTTGTAAAAAACGTTTCACTACTTTTGCTCCAGCAGTTAAAGCCAAAAAAGCCAATTCATCTAAATATTCATTAGATTTTTCTTCGTTTTGATCTTGGGTAATTACACCAACAAGAATAACATTTTCCGTTCCTTTTTTGCGATCTATCATAATGGCAAAGATAGGTTTTTTAAAAATTAAAGCCTATTTAAAGCTATTTTATAAAGTTTTTTTATACTTTTATTCTTTTTTAACAAATATTAAAGCATTGGATTTACAAAACAACAATAAATACACCATAGCATTTTACAATTTAGAAAACTTATTTGATACCATTGATGATCCAGATACAGATGATGACGATTTCACACCAGAAGGCGTAAAAAAATGGACACCAAGGCGTTATAAAAAGAAAATTAAACGTTTAGCAAGAGCAATATCAACTATTGGCGATGATGATATGCAAGAGCCTCCAGCTTTATTAGGAATTGCTGAAGTAGAAACTTTTGAAGTAGTAACAGATTTAATTCAAAATAAATATTTAGCCGATTTTCATTACGGAATTGTACATTATGACTCTCCAGATGAAAGAGGTATTGAAGTCGCTTTTTTATACAGAAAAGAATATTTTGAGTTATTAGACAGTAAGCCTTATGGCATTACTTTTAAAAAAGATGATGGAGCTATTGATTATACTCGTGATGTACTTCACGTTAAAGGAAAACTAAATGGTGAATTGATGCACATTCTAGTTAATCATTGGCCATCAAGGCGTTCAGGTATAGAAGTTTCTGAGTATAAACGTATTGCTGTAGCTGAATTGAATCAGAAAATTATGCAAGATATCCTTAAGAAAGAAAAAGAAGCTAAATTTCTAATTATGGGCGATTTTAATGACAACCCTACCAACAGAAGTATTAAAAATACGTTGGTAACAGAAAATTTTTATAATCCAATGGAATCTCTTTATGATAAAGGACATGGTTCTGCAAATTTTCAAGGAGAATGGTATTTATTTGACCAAATTATTTTTTCAAAAAATTTCTTTTATGAAAACAAACATCAATTTAAACATGCAGAAATTTATTGTAAACACTTTTTAAAAGATAAATATGGTAAGTTTGTAGAAGATCCTTTTAGAACTTATCGTGGAAATTGGTATAAAGGCGGAATTAGCGATCATTTTCCTGTATATATTTCTCTTGAATTGAAAGCAGATTAATTCCTTTACAAAGCTATGAAAAACCAAGACTTACTTTATTTACTCGCACTTCAAAAAGTGGAAGGTATTGGTGATATTAATGCTAAAAAATTGATAAAACACTGTGGAAGTGCAGAAGCTGTTTTTAATGAAAAACCTGCTAATTTATTAAAAATTGATGGTTTTGGAACACATAAAATTAAAGGATTAAAACAAAAAGAAAAGCTCTTCGCTAAAGCGGAAAAAGAACTAGAATTTATTCACAAAAACAATATTCAAGTTTATGCTTTTACAGATACAGATTATCCAGAACGCTTAAAACACGCTGTTGATAGTCCGTTAGTACTTTTTCAAAAAGGAAATATTCAGCTAAAACAACAACGTATTATTAGTATTGTTGGCACAAGAAATATGACCAATTACGGCAAAACATTTCTTAAAAAACTCTTTGAGGAAATTGCTAAATATCAACCTGTAATTGTAAGTGGTTTAGCGTATGGAGTAGATATACTAGCACATCAATTAGCTTTAGAATACAACTTACAAACTGTGGCTGTTTTAGCACATGGTTTAGATAAAACATATCCTTCTTCTCATCACAAAGAAGCTTTAAAAATGCAAGAAAAAGGTGGTTTAATAACCGATTTTTGGAGCGGAACAAACCCAGAACGTAACAATTTTGTGAAACGGAATAGAATTGTAGCAGGAATATCACAAGCTACCATTGTTATTGAATCTGCCGAAAAAGGAGGCTCATTAATAACTGCTGATTTAGCAAATTCGTATAATAGAGAAGTTTTTGCATTACCTGGAAGAGTAAGTGATTTATATTCAAAAGGATGTAATCATCTAATAAAAACCAATAAAGCAGCCTTATTACAGACAGGAAAAGATTTGGCTTATTTATTAAATTGGGAAAAAGTACCTTCAAAACCAATTCAAACACAATTATTTGTGGAATTAGATGATAATGAAACCTTAATTTATAATTATTTACTTAAAGAAGGAAAACAAACCTTAGATATTATTGCATTACATAACAACTTACCTATTTATAAAATTTCTAGTTTGTTATTAAATCTGGAATTAAAAGGTGTTATTCGTCCACTTCATGGAAAACTATTTGAGGTAATTTAACCCAAAGCATTCATATAAATATTTAAAAATCCTTATTTATAATCATTCTAAATATAAAAACTGATAAATATCATGTTTTTTATCCTCTTATAAATCTTATCTTTGTAGCTTTATTAAACAAAACAAAATTATGAGCGGATTATTATCTTCATCAGTAGCCAGAAAGTTTGCCATGGCACTCTCGGCACTATTTTTAGTCTTCTTCCTATTAATACATGTAACAGTTAATCTGTTATCGGTTTTTAGCGAAGATGCCTTTAACACAGCTTCCCATTTTATGGGAACTAACCCATTGGTTCAATTTTTAATGCAACCCATTCTTATGTTTGGTGTAGTTTTCCATTTTGTTATGGGATTTGTATTAGAACTAAAAAACAGAAAAGCACAAGGTACAAAGTACTTTAAGAACAACGGAGCAGCCAATTCTACTTGGATGAGTAGAAATATGATTTATTCTGGATTGGCAATCTTACTGTTTTTAGTATTACACTTTAAACATTTTTGGGTGCACGAAATGAACTATAAATATATTGAAGGATTACCTGCTAATCCAACAAGGTATTACGAAGAATTGGTACACACATTCCAAAGCCCAATAACTGTTGGTGTTTATGTAATTGCTTTTATTTTCTTGGCATTACATTTATTGCACGGTTTTCAATCGGCTTTTCAATCTATGGGAATGAATAATAAATATACCAATTCATTTAAAAGATGTACTAAAGTGTATGCTATTTTAGTTCCTGCTTTATTTGCATTTGTTGCATTGTTTCACTTTTTTAACCACTAAGATATTATGACTAAATTAAATTCAAGAGTACCAGAAGGTCCAATAGCTGATAAGTGGACAACATATAAAGACAAAATAAACTTGGTAAACCCTGCTAATAAACGTAATATAGATATTATTGTAATTGGTACAGGTTTAGCTGGAGGTTCTGCAGCAGCAACTTTAGCAGAGCAAGGATATAATGTAAAAGCTTTTGCGTACCAAGATTCACCAAGACGTGCACACTCTATTGCTGCACAAGGAGGAATTAATGCTGCAAAAAATTATCAAGGAGATGGCGATAGTAATTATCGTTTATTTTACGATACTGTAAAAGGAGGTGATTATCGTTCACGTGAAGCAAATGTTTATCGTTTAGCAGAAGTTTCGGGTAATATTATTGACCAATGTGTTGCGCAAGGTGTACCTTTTGCACGTGATTATGGAGGATTGTTAGACAATCGTTCGTTTGGTGGAGTATTAGTTTCAAGAACTTTTTACGCTAAAGGACAAACAGGACAACAATTATTATTAGGTGCTTATTCTGCAATGAACAGACAAATAGCTCGTGGTAAGATTGAAATGTTTAACCGTCATGAAATGTTAGATGTAGTTATTGTAGATGGTAAAGCAAGAGGAATTATAGCACGTAATTTATTAACTGGTGAGATTTCTCGTCATTCTGCACATGCTGTTGTTGTTGCAAGTGGTGGTTATGGTAACGTTTACTTTTTATCAACCAACGCAATGGGTTCTAATGCTACCGCTGCTTGGAAAGTACATAAAAAAGGTGCATATTTCGCAAATCCTTGTTTTACACAAATTCATCCTACGTGTATTCCACGTTCTGGTGATTATCAATCTAAATTAACCTTAATGTCTGAATCTTTACGTAATGATGGACGAATTTGGGTTCCTAAACATATTGAAGATGCCAAAGCAATTCAACAAGGGAAATTAAAACCTACTGAAATACCAGAAGAAAACAGAGATTACTATTTAGAAAGACGTTATCCTGCTTTTGGTAATTTAGTGCCTCGTGATGTAGCCTCAAGAGCTGCAAAAGAACGTTGTGATGCTGGTTATGGAGTAAATGCAACAGGTGAAGCTGTTTATTTAGATTTTAAAGCAGCTATTCATCGTTATGGTAAAGAACAAGCTTTATTGCATGGAGAAAAAAACCCTTCTGAAGCAAAAATCATAGAATTAGGAGAACAAATTATCGAAGAAAAATACGGTAATTTATTCCAAATGTATGAAAAAATTGTTGCTGAAAATCCGTATAAAACACCAATGATGATTTATCCAGCAACTCATTATACTATGGGAGGAATTTGGGTAGATTATAACTTAATGACTACCGTTCCAGGATTATATGCTTTAGGTGAAGCAAACTTCTCAGATCACGGAGCAAACCGTTTAGGAGCATCTGCACTTATGCAAGGTTTAGCTGATGGTTACTTTGTATTGCCTTATACCATTGGCGATTACTTGTCTAACGAAATTAGAACAGGAAAAATAGCAACAGATACTGCTGAATTTGAAGAAGCAGAAAAAAGCGTTAAAGAACGTTTAGACTTCTTTATCAATAATAAAGGAACACATTCTGTGGATTATTTCCATAAAAAACTTGGAAAAGTAATGTGGAACAAAGTTGGTATGGCTCGTAACGAAAAACACTTAAAAGAAGCTATTGCTGAGATTAAAGAAATTCGTGAAGACTTCTGGAAAAATGTAAAAGTACCTGGAAAATTAAACGACTTTAATCAGGAATTAGAAAAAGCAGGTAGAGTAGCAGACTTCTTAGAATTAGGAGAATTGTTTGCAACAGATGCTTTGGATAGAAAAGAATCTTGTGGAGGACATTATCGTGAAGAAAGTGTAGTAAAAGAAGGAGAACAAAAAGGAGAAGCACTTAGAGATGATGTAAATTATTCTTATGTTTCTGCTTGGGAATATAAAGGAGAACCTAGCGAATCTGTGTTACACAAAGAGCACTTAGAATTTAAAGATATAGAATTAAAACAACGTTCATATAAATAAGAAAGAAAAATGGATTTAACACTAAAAATATGGCGTCAAAAAGACGCAAACGACAAAGGAAAAATGGTCGATTATAAAGTGACTAATATTTCAGAACATATGTCTTTCTTAGAAATGATGGATGTTTTAAATGAACAGTTAGTTGCTAATAACGAAGAACCTGTTGCTTTTGACCACGATTGTAGAGAAGGAATTTGCGGTATGTGTTCGTTACACATTAACGGTGAAGCTCACGGACCAGATAGAGGAATTACTACTTGTCAATTACACATGAGAATGTTTAAAGATGGTGATACCATTACTATTGAACCATGGAGAGCAGAAGCTTTTCCTGTGGTAAAAGATTTGGTTGTAGATAGAACTTCATTTGAGCGTATTCAGCAAGCAGGAGGTTTTATTTCGGTAAACACTTCTGGAAACACACAAGATGCAAATGCAATTCCTATTTCTAAACATGCAGCAGATGAAGCAATGGATGCAGCTGCTTGTATAGGTTGTGGTGCTTGTGTGGCAACTTGTAAAAACTCAAGTGCAATGTTATTTGTTTCGGCTAAAGTATCTCAATATGCTTTATTACCACAAGGACAAATTGAAGCAAAAGACCGTGTTTTAAATATGGTAAAACAAATGGATTTAGAAGGTTTTGGTAATTGTACCAATACTGGAGCTTGTGAAGTAGAATGTCCTAAAGGAATTTCTTTAACCAATATTGCACGATTAAATAGAGAATTTTTAAAAGCAAGTATTTAAATAATTCTTAAAAAAAAGTATTTTTGAGCACCTTTTATAAAAAAGGTGCTTTTTTAATTTTATAAATATGTCATCTCAAACGGAATATATAGATCGATTTATTCGTTTTTACGCCAACGAAACCATACAGTCAAGAGGAAAACAGTTATATAAAAACGATGTAATAAAAAGTGTAGAATACGATGAAAAATTTGATACTTATACTTTTAGAGTTAAAGGAACAAATACTTATACAACCAAAATAAGTAGTTTAAAAAATCATAATCTCTCTACAAGTTGTAGTTGTCCTTACAATTATGGTGTCATTTGTAAGCATACTGTAGCAGTCTTACTGTTTTTAAAAGATAGTAATCTAGAAAAAATTCCAAAAACAAAACCCAAAAAAAACAAAACTCAAAAAAAACAAATAGTTTATCGCCAAAAAAACGAGCCTGTTTTAATTAAAGAGTATAGGAATATTACTCCAGAATTAATTGAAAAACACACCACTTCTACTGTTTTTTTAAGTAGTAAAATTTATTCAGAATATGATATAGAAAGCGCAAGTGTATCAGAAAAAAAAATTGTTTTTAAATTAATAAAGGATAAATATTATTCTTATAGAAGAACAACGGTTACAGTTACATTTAAAAAAGATAAAAACGGAGTATTATCTAGTACTACAGAAAGTACAAATTGTAAACCAGATAAACTAAAACATACAGAAGCTCTTTGTTTACAACACCTTGTAAAAACAAATTCTGCTAATATTTTTGATAAAATTTTTAATAATCTAAACAACCTTAAAGAAAAAAGCACCAAGAAATTTGGTTTAAAACCTAAAGATTTTAATACTTATTTTCAAATTATTTATGATTTAGAAACAGGTTTAAAATTGCAGAGAAAACCTAAAGCATATGGCTTACTCGCTATTGAAAATACGTTATCAAATTACAAACCCATTTTTGATGTACTCACAGAATCAAATATTGTAGTTTTAAATGAAAACAAAAAAACAAAATTCAAGAAAATTGGTTTTACATTTTCTCTAAGCTCTTATGATGGATATACTTATGATGTTTTTTCAGCAAAACCAAATAAAGCAGGAACAAAATTAATTTCAACATTTGAAGAGTTTAATGAACATGAAAGCCACATATTCATCTCAGAAAAGCAAAAAAAAATTATTGAATCAATACAAAAATTTAATTTTTTAAAAGAACTTGATGAAAAGTATTTTTCTTTATCTAAAAAAATATTTTTAGCACTTACTAATGAGCCTTTTGTTTTTTTTAAAGCTAATAATTATAGATTTTATAAAAAAGATTTACATGCCATTTCACTATCAAGTACTCTTGTGAAAATAGTGCTAAATGTTGTAAAAACAGATTTATTTATTGAAGCAAAAGTAAGGTTACAAATTGGGGATACTATAATTGATTTTGATCAAATAAACGAAGAAGAGTCAAGTGCATTGATCTTTTCATATAAAGACACTTTATATCATTTAAACAACTATAAAGATGTGGTGTTGTATCAAAATTTTAAAGACGGTTTAAAAATAGTTAAAGATCAAGAAGAAGTTTTTTTTAATAACGTTATCAAGCCATTATCAAGTGATTTTGAAATTAATTTTGATGAAGACACATTTAACCATAAAAAAATAAAACTTGACTATCAAACAGAGCAAATTTATTTATCAGAAAAAGATGACCATATTGTAATTCAGCCTCAAGTAGTATATGATAATGGAACAAGTGTTTTGCTTACAAGCAAAGGAAATTACATTTATAAAGACGATAAAACAAATACAATTATTGAATATGAACGAAATAAAGAATTAGAAAATAGCTTTATTGATGAAATAGCAGCCTTACACCCAGATTTTGAAGATCAAAAAACAGAAAAATATTTTTACTTGTCTTATGATGATTTTACAAAAGATTTTTGGTTCTATGATTTTTTTGATGTTTTAAGCGCTCATAATATTGAAATATTTGGATTAAAAGAGCTTAAAAACTTTAAGTATTCTCCTTTCAAAGGAAAAGTGAATACTTCAATTAGCTCTGGTGAAGATTGGTTTGATGTTTCGGTGGAGGTTTCTTTTGGTAATAACACCGTGAGTTTATCAGATATTAAAAAGGCTATTATTAACCAAAAAAAATACATTCAATTAAAAGACGGTTCTGTTGGAATCATGCCAGAAGAATGGGTTCATAAATTAGAAAAATACTTTAGAAATGGCGAAATAAAAGATGATAAATTAGCCATTTCAAAACTAAAATACGATATTATAGATGAATTATTTGATAATATTGATGAATCTGAAGTTTTAGAAGAAATTGCAGAAAAGAGAAAAAAGATAGCTACATTTAAAGAAATTTCAAAAACAAAAGTGCCTAAAGCTATTAATGCAACCTTAAGAGATTATCAAAAAGAAGGGTTAAATTGGCTTAATTTTTTAGATGATATGGGTTGGGGAGGAATTTTAGCAGACGATATGGGTCTTGGTAAAACCTTACAAATTCTAACTTTTATTCAGCATATTATTAGAAAAAACAAAACACCAAATTTAATTGTTTTACCAACCTCGTTACTGTTTAATTGGAAAGCAGAAATTGAAAAATTTGCACCCAAAATTAAAGCCTATTTTTACTATGGTGCAGATCGTAAAAAATCAACTGTTGGTTTTAAAAAACACCATATTATTTTTACTACTTATGGAACATTGCTTAGAGATATAGAAATTTTAAACCAATTTCAATTTAATTACATTATTTTAGATGAATCTCAAGCTATTAAAAACCCTGCTTCAAGAAGATATAAAGCGGTTAATTTAATTAAAGCCAAAAATAGAGTTGCTCTTACTGGTACACCCATTGAAAATTCTACTTTTGATCTGTTTGCACAAATGAATTTTGTAAATCCTGGTATTTTTGGAAGTGTAAACAACTTTAAATTAAACTATTCCAATCCTATTGATAAAGACGGAAATGAAATGATTGCCAATGAATTACAACGTATTATTAATCCATTTATTTTAAGAAGAACCAAAGAAAAAGTAGCCAAAGAACTTCCTGCAAAAACGGAGGATATCCTGTATTGTGAAATGGAAACAGAACAACGTAAAATTTATGATGCTTACAGAAATGATTATCGTAATAAATTATTAAAAAATGTAGAACAAAAAGGCTTAGGAAAATCAAAATTAATGGTTTTAAAAGCTTTAACACGCTTACGACAAATATGTGATTCGCCTAGCTTGATAAAAGATGTTGTTTATAAAAATAAAGCCATTAAAATTCAAGAAATTGTTAATCATATTACCCAAAAAACAGCACAACATAAAATACTACTGTTTTCACAATTTGTTGGAATGCTAAGTTTAATTAAAGAGGAATTAGATAAACTAAATATTAAATATGAATATTTAGACGGAAAAAGCAATAGTAAAAAAAGAGAAGAATCAGTTAATAATTTTCAGAATAATAAAGAATTGAGAGTGTTTTTAATTAGCTTAAAAGCTGGTGGAACAGGACTTAATTTAACTGCTGCAGATTATGTGTTTATTGTTGATCCTTGGTGGAATCCTGCGGTAGAAAATCAAGCTATTGACCGTTGTTATAGAATTGGGCAAGATAAAACAGTCTTTGCTTATAGAATGATTTGTAAAAACACCATTGAAGAAAAAATTATCAATTTACAAGCCAAAAAGAAAAAATTAGCCACCGATATCATTCATACAGATGAAAATATGATGAAAAACCTTAGTGTTAATGATATTAAAGATTTATTTGGTTAATCCAAAATGATATAATATCCTAGTCAAAATTTTGTTTTTAACCTGTCTTATATCGTGTAGCAAAGCTGTTGTAAGTTTTTTATCAAAAAAAATTGGCTCAACTTGTAAATTGCGTTGTTAAATTAACCACAAAGACCACAAAGTTTCTACACAAGGTACACAAAGCTGTATGCGATACCCATTCAATTTCAAAATGCGCTAAATAAATTTGAAGTATTTTTTTGTTTTACAATCTTCAAATTTCAAGCATAGCAATAGCTATGATTTAAATTTTAAGTGCAGTAAAACGGAAAAAGATAAATAATTTATAGCGTATTTTGATGTTGAATTGGTATGAGTTATTAAAATCAAACAACAAGTCCAAAAAAATATTAAAGATATGTTTGTATAAATGGAACAATTTTCCCGAACAGCTTAGTGAACTTAGTGCCTTCTTAGTGTCCCTTGTGGTTAATTTAACAACGCAATTTCAAACTAGAGCCAAAAAATTATTAAACAAACTGTTCTACTAAATTTATAAGCGTATTTGCATCTTGCTCACCAGATTGTCGCCATCGCATCTCACCATTTTTATAAATGATAAAAGTAGGTGTACCTTTAATTCTTAAAGCATCTACCAAATCTGTATTTTTACTAACATCAATTTTAATTACTTTTGCTTTGTCGCCTAAAGCAGCAGCTACATTGTTTAAAATATGCTGAATTTCTACATTATCTTCATTATTCTCATTAAAAAAATCTATTAATGTTGGTGAAGATGAGCTAATAATCTCGCCAAATTTTGCCATAATTTATTATTTTAAAATAGCTTTGTTACTGTTTAGCAACAAAAAAGATACCAATTAATTTATCAACAAATATAAACAATTATTTTTTAAGTAGTTATTTTTATGTTTTTTCAATAGGTTTTTTCAAAAAAATATAATTTTAGCTAAAATTTAGCTTAATTTTGCTGATAATGAATGGAATTGTAATAAAATCTACAGGTTCTTGGTATGAAGTTAAGCATAAAAACAAGACTTATACTTGTAGATTAAAAGGAAAATTTAGAATAAAAGGCATTAAAAACACCAATCCTATTACTGTTGGTGATTTAGTGGATTTCACCTTAGAAGAAAACCAACAAACAGGTGTTATTCATCATATTCACAACCGAAAAAACTATATTATTCGTAAATCGGTTAATCTTTCTAAACAAACACATATTATTGCCTCAAATATAGATCAAGTTTTTTTATTGATAACTATAAATAATCCTCCTACTTTTCCAGGTTTTATTGATCGGTTTTTAGCTTCCGCTGAAGCGTATAAAATACCTGCTATTTTAGTTTTTAATAAAATTGATTCTTATAATGAAGAAGACCTTCAACAAAAAGATAAATTAAAAACTATTTATGAAAAAATTGGATATCAATGTATTGAGGTTTCTGCTACAAAAAACATACATATTGACAATCTTAAAAACCTAATGAAAAACAAAGTGAATTTATTTGCAGGACATTCTGGAGTTGGAAAATCTACTCTTGCTAATGCAATTGATAACACTTTAAATTTAAAAACAAAAGAACTCTCTACACAATACCAACAAGGACAGCATACTACAACATTTGCAGAAATGTTTACTTTACCTTTTGGAGGATATTTAATTGATACTCCAGGAATAAAAGGCTTTGGAGTGGTAGATTTTGAACCTAATGAAGTAACCGATTATTTTCCTGAATTTTTTGCCTTAAAAGGAAATTGTAAATTCAATAATTGCTTACATATAAACGAACCTAAATGTGCCATTAAAGAAGCTGTTGAACTTGGTAATATAGCAGAATCTCGTTATAAAAGTTATTCTCAAATTTTACAAGGTGAAGAAGAACATTACAGAACCGATAATTACGATTTATGAGAGTAGTTGTACAACGTGTTTTAGAGGCTTCCGTGAGAATTAAGCAAAAAATAAACGGAAAAATAAACAAAGGTTTACTTGTTTTTGTTGGAATAAAAGAAGGAGATTCTTTAAAATCAATTGAATGGTTGTCTAATAAAATAGTGAATTTACGAATTTTTAGTGACGCTCAAGGTAAAATGAATCTTTCTGTAAAAGATATTGATGGCGAAATTTTAATCATCAGTCAATTTACGCTTTACGCAAATGCCAATAAAGGCACAAGACCTAGTTATGTTAAAGCAGCAAAACCTCAAATTGCTATTCCGCTTTACGAACAGTTTATCCAACAAACACAAACGGATTTAGGAAAACCTGTTGCTACAGGGATTTTTGGTGCTGATATGAAAATAAGCTTACTTAATGATGGTCCTGTAACTCTTGTAATTGATTCTAAAGTTTAAATTACTTCTCACCAAGCAATCGTTTAATTTCTCTAATTTTCATGAGTGCTTCAACTGGAGTAGAAGTGTTTATATTAAACGATAACAATTCTTCTTTAATTTCTTCTAATAAAGGGTTATCTAGTTTAAAAAAGCTAAGCTGTATATCTTCTTGACTTGCTTTTTTTAGTTTTTCTTTAATCTCATCTGAAGAATGATTTTTCTCTAATCGTTTTAAAATTTTATTGGCTTTATGGATAACCAAATTTGGCATTCCTGCTAATTTTGCTACGTGAATACCAAAACTATGCTCAGAACCTCCTGATACTAATTTTCGTAAAAAAATAACATTGTCTTTTAACTCTTTTACCGAAACATTAAAGTTTTTAATTCGTTCAAAAGTTTCGGTCATATCATTGAGTTCGTGATAGTGTGTTGCAAAAAGCGTTTTAGCTTTAGTTGGATGCTCATGAATGTATTCTGCTATTGCCCAAGCTATTGAAATACCATCGTAAGTGCTTGTTCCTCGTCCAATTTCGTCTAATAAAATTAAACTTCTATCAGATAAATTATTTAAAATATTGGCTGTTTCGTTCATTTCTACCATAAAAGTAGATTCTCCCATAGAAATATTATCACTTGCTCCAACTCTGGTAAAAATCTTATCTATTACTCCAATTTTTGCGTGTTCAGCTGGAACATAAGAGCCCATTTGTGCTAATAACACAATTAGGGCAGTCTGACGTAAAATAGCTGATTTTCCACTCATATTTGGACCAGTAATCATAATGATTTGTTGCTGGTTTCGGTTTAAAACCACATCATTTGCTATATACTCTTCTCCAATAGGTAATTGTTTTTCAATAACAGGATGTCTTCCATTTTTTATTTCTAAATCGGTAGATTCATCTAAAACAGGTTTGGTATAATTATTATCAACTGCCGTTTTAGCAAAAGAACACAAACAATCTAATTGCGCAATAAGTTGTGCGTTATTTTGTACTTTTTTCAGATATTTAAGCATAAAATGGAGGAGTTGCTGATAAATATCTGATTCTAATTGTGCTATTTTTTCTTCAGCTCCTAAAATTTTTGCTTCGTATTCTTTAAGTTCTTCGGTAATATATCTTTCGGCAGAAACTAATGTTTGTTTTCTAATCCACTCTTCGGGAACTTTATCTTTATGCGTGTTTCTCACTTCAATATAATAACCAAAAACATTGTTTGATGCTATTTTAAGTGAGGTAATTCCTGTGCGTTCCTGTTCGCGTTGCAACATATTGTCAAGGTATTCTTTACCTGAATTTGAAATTCCTCGTAACTCATCTAATTCTTTATTTACTTTAGGCGCAATGGCGTTTCCTTTGGATATATGTACAGGAGCATCGGCAACTAAAACACGATTTATTTCATCAATCAATTCCGTTAAAGGATATAAATCTTGACCTATTTTAGCAACAAAATTGTTTTTTGATTGTGTTGCTTCCTGCTTAATTGGTAAAATGGCTTTTAAGGAATTTTTTAATAAAACAACCTCTCTTGGATTAATTTTAGCCGTTGCTACTTTAGAAATTAATCGTTCAATATCACTTATTTGTTTAATTTGATAGGTAGCTGTTTTAAAGAAATTTTGATGATCAATTAAATATTTTACGACTTCGTGTCTTTGTTGAATTTGTGTTAGATTCTTTAGCGGAAGCGCTAACCAGCGTTTTAATAATCGTCCTCCCATTGGTGAGATGGTTTGGTCAATAATATCTAAAAGAGTAACAGCATTGTTGGCTGTTGAAAAATACAATTCTAAATTTCTGATGGTAAATCTGTCCATCCAAATATAATTATCGGCTACAATTCGTTTTACAGAAGTAATATGCGATAATTTATTGTGTTGTGTTTCAGACAAATAATACAATATTACACCAGAAGCAATAATACCAAAAGGCAAATCGTCTATCCCAAAACCTTTTAAACTTTTTATTTTAAAGTGATTTTGTAGGCTTTCGTGAGCATAATCGGTTTTAAAAACCCAATCGTCTAAATAAAAAGTTGGATATTGTGTGCCAAACTGCTCTTTAAATTGTTTTTTATATTGCTTTTGTACCAAGATTTCGCTTGGTTTAAAATTTTGAAGTAGCTTGTCAATATACTCAGTATTTCCTTGCGATGTTAAAAATTCACCTGTTGATATATCTAAAAATGAAACACCTAATTGCTTCTTTTTAGAAAAATGGATGGCTGCTAAAAAATTATTGGTTTTTGCTTGAAGAATATCATCGTTTAATGCAACACCAGGAGTAACAAGTTCTGTAACGCCACGTTTTACAATGGTTTTGGTTTTTTTTGGATCTTCTAACTGATCGCAAATAGCAACACGCATTCCTGCTTTTACTAATTTTGGTAAATAGTTGTTGATGGAATGATGTGGAAATCCTGCTAAAGCAGTTTCGCTATCAGATCCTGCTCCTCGTTTAGTTAAGGTTATATTTAAGACTTTTGCTGCTTTTACAGCATCTTCACCAAAGGTTTCATAAAAATCTCCAACTCTAAAAAGTAACATTGCATCAGGATATTTTAACTTGATAGCATTGTATTGCTTCATTAAAGGAGTTACTTTTTTTGCTTTTGCCATTGATGATTTTTTAATAGACAAATATAGTAAAATCTTGTAGAAATAGTGTTGGTAATTTGTATTGTAATTATCTAAATGAAAATTAATTTCCCGCAGATTGCGCAGATTTTTGAAGAACTGTATGGAAAGCTATAAGTTTATAGAAACACGGATATTACGGATGACACAAGTTTACGCTGATTTTTCAGCCACAAATTACACTAATTTACACGAATTTTTTACATCGTCATGCTGAATTTATTTCAGCATCTCATGATGATACCAAAAACCCATACAGCTTAGTGTCCTTCGTGCCTTCTTCGTGTTCCTTGTGGTTAATTCTCCCGCAGATTACGCAGATTTTCGCAGAAATGTATGGAAAACTATATGTTTATAGAAACACAGATGTTACGGATGACGCTGATTTACGCTGATTTTTAGCCATTAATTTGCACAAATTTACACGGATTGTTCACATCGTCGTGCTGAATTTATTTCAGCATCTCATGATGATACCAAAAACCCATACAGCTTAGTGTCCTTCGTGCCTTCTTCGTGTTCCTTGTGGTTAATTCTCCCGCAGATTACGCAGATTTTCGCAGAAATGTAT
>Ga0256840_1002543_pt1 | contig 15922 bp, 13 predicted proteins | sample 355202metaG_FD_185969 | JGI IMG/M metagenome (GOLD analysis project Ga0256840, IMG submission 185969) | Hydrothermal vent microbial communities from Mid Atlantic Ridge, Atlantic Ocean - 355-202 | ecosystem: Environmental > Aquatic > Marine > Hydrothermal vents | place: Atlantic Ocean: Mid... | reverse complement strand
AGGGATATATCCACACATGGAGATGCCATAGCTTCTCACTGTATTGTAAAGACCGTCAGGATCCAGGGCCAGAATTCTCTCTATGGCCAGCCTGTCAAGTTGCTCCGCAGTCTGTGCAGGCAAATAATGACTCATATCAGTGCTGGCTACCATGAGGACCGGGGCAGGATAGCTGCTTATTGCACTAATAACTGCAGCAGCAACTTCCTGGCACTCCTCCGGTTCCAGGTGGCCAAGACATATAGGCACAATTCTCAGGGCAGGCTGCAGGTATTGGAGAAAAGGGACCTGCACCTCAAGGGAATGCTCGTGAAGATGGGCCTTCACATCCTCCTGGAGCACCGCAGAACCTGCAAGGATCATGGATGCCAGATCAGAGGCTATTGGCACCTGACCAAAGGGCATATCCCATATACCATGGGCCATCACCGCCCCCCTTGCACCATAACCGGTATGATTCGGCCCCAAAATCACAACATTCTCCGGTACTACAACCCTGGCAAACACCTCTGCTGCTACCTTGCCAGAATAGATATACCCTGCATGAGGTGAGATGGCCGCCAGGGCAGGTTGGGGGATAACACCCCGAGGCATCATGCCGGCAATCATCCGCCTCAGCCCCACAGGATCTCCATCATAAAACTGATTTGCAACTGCTGGTGGTCTGACTATCATAACAGATCTCCCTTTAGCCGAGCTGTCCAGATATTTCAGGAAATATAGTTCAGGCAACTGATGAACATATCGAAACATTTCTCTATATTAAAAGGTAAACAGCGAGATGATCCTGTCCAGAGAGAAAAGGGGGGACAACAGCTTTGCAGTATCGAAGCCATGGAGCAGCAGATGAACATTCCTGAAGGGTATCACGTGGACCTTAAATGCCAGGAGGCAATACTCCAGGAACGGAACAGGGATATTGACCGCTTCCTGGAGTCCCTGCCGGAAAGATACAGACAAGAGAGAGGCAAGATCCTGAAAAGGGCAGAACCAGTAGGCTCGTCAGTCTTCAGAATCAAAGAAGCCAGTAGGCTAATGCCTGATGCCATCTCTTTTCTGCAAGGGCTGGATGCTGAAGGAGTTGCAGCCCCTTCAGGCATGATATTCACCGCAGACACCCTCTCTTCAGCCAGGGGCAGGATGGAGCGTAGATGGCATGCCGCATCTGGAGGCATCTACATAGCCCTCTGTTTCGTACCTGAACTCCTGCCGTCACACCACGATCTCTATCCCCTTGTCCCTGCCCTTTCCATCGCCCAGGTGCTTCAAGCCCATGGCGTGAATGCAGAGATACGGTGGATCAATGATGTGCTCATTGCAAGAAAAAAGGTCTCGGGAGTGCTGATGGAACAGATCTCGCTGGCACATAGCAGGGAGCAGTGGATCATCTGCGGCATTGGGGTCAACGTAAACCAGGAAAAGTTTCCAAGGGAACTACCAAGTGCAACATCCCTGAGGATGGAAACAGGAGGGGTTTGGGATCGGGAGATGATCCTTGCCAAGATAATTGCCCGAACATCCCTGAATCTGGCACTTCTCCACCAGTGGGAGTGCATGTTGGCAGAAGAGGCCATATCTATAGAAGAGCTGAGGGAGATGGATGAGGAACCTGCACCCATCATCCAGCCCTATCGTTCCCTTTGCAGTTTTCTGGGGAACAGGGTCATTTATGGACAGGATGCAGACAGGAGGCCGGAGGCTATAGCCCTTGCCCGGGGAATCATGGAAAACGGGCACCTGATGCTGGAGATGGAAGACGGTGCAACCATCACCGTTGGGACAGGCGAAATCCGCTTCTATTAGTATTCTGCCCCAGGGCTGATATCTGACTATTCCCAGTCACTATGTATCTGCAAAGCACATAGCTTGGAGTTATTCCTTCTGCCCGGCCAAACCGGCATCCCTGTTATGCCCTTCCGCAAGGCTCTGCTGCAGACTCACCTCTATGAACCTGTCGATATTGCCATCCAGGACATCGTTCACATTGCCAACCTCCATCCCGGTCCTGTGATCCTTCACCATCTGATAGGGATGTAGCACATATGAACGAATCTGGCTCCCGAAACCTATCTCCTTTTTCTCTTCATGGAGTTTCTGCTTCTCCTGCTCCCGTTTCCGCTCCTCCAGCTCATAAAGCCGGGCCTTGAGTATCTTCATGGCTATAGCCCGGTTCTTGTGCTGACTCCTCTCATTCTGACACTGCACCACTATGCCGGTAGGCAGATGGGTTATGCGCACTGCAGAACTGGTCTTGTTCACATGCTGACCGCCTGCACCACTGGCCCGGTAGGTATCCACACGGAGGTCCTTCTCATCCACCTCTACCTCTATATTCTCATCCAGCTCCGGTGCGACAAAGACAGAGGCAAAGGATGTATGACGCCTGCCGGAGGCATCGAAGGGAGAGATGCGAACCAGCCGGTGAACCCCTGCCTCAGTCTTGAGATAACCATAGGCAAAAGGGCCAGAGACGAGAAAGGTTGCACTCTTGGTACCAGCCTCCTCGCCAGGCATAAGGTCGAGCATCTTGACACTGAACCCCCTGCGCTCACACCAACGGAGATACATTCGCAGAAGCATGTCTGCCCAGTCCTGGGCCTCAGTACCTCCTGCACCGGAGTGGATGGTAACTATGGCATTAGCTGCATCGTGCTTGCCTGAAAGCAGTCTCTCCAGCTCTGCTGCCCGGACCTGCCTCCTGAGCTGTTGTATCCCCTGCTGCACCTCCTGGAACGTAGCCTGGTCATCCTCTTCCTCTGCCATCTCCAGGAGCAGGGAGAGCTCTTCATGCCGCTCTTCCAGCTTGTGAACCTTCTCCTTCTGGGCCAGCAAGATAGACCTCTCCTGAAGGATCTCCTTGGAGTCTAAGCGATCCCAGAAATCAGGCGCAAGAAGCTCGTTTTCTATCTCTTTGAGACGTTCATCACATTTATGGTCATCAAAGATAACCTCTTAACAGTTCTATCCGGTTGCCAACAGAGGCCAGCAGGCCTCTGAGTTCCTGAATATTTACTGCCGTTTTGATCTCATCTTTCTTTGCCATATCTCCACTGCTCCTTCTGATATTTTCATTACACTTTATGACTACTTGAAAACCCGGCGTGTCAAGTCAAATCAGGTCGATCTTTCCCTGAAACCGGCTGTCTCAATCCAAAAAGAGAAGCAACAATTATAACCGCTGTCATCAAAACAATAAACCAGATGCTCCCATTTGTGACATAAAATGTCTTTTCAGAAGAGAGATATGCTGTGCTGCATGCAAAATCCGGTTTGAACAGGGGGGTGAAGATACGCACACGCCCCTCAGGATCAATAACCTGACTGGTGCCTGTGTTGGCAGCGCGTACTACCCATCGCCTGGTTTCAACAGCCCTAAAAACCGCCATCTCTGCATGCTGCCATGGGGCCGAGGTCTCTCCAAACCAGGCATCGTTGGTGATGACGGCAAGGATATTGGCCCCCTGGGCCACAGCCTTTCTGGATATTTCCGGGAATATGCTCTCAAAACAGATGAGTACACCTATCTTGACAGGCCCTGAAACCACAGGACCGCCCTTACGGCCTGGCACAAAATCCCCGGCAGTTGGCAAAAGATCCCGGACCCAATTGGTTACTGGGCCAAGGGGCAGATATTCTCCAAAAGGTACCAGATGCTGCTTGGAATAGGTGTCAACAGATCCATCAGGAGCTATAAGCCATGCAGAGTTCAGATAGGAGATCCTCCCATCTTTCCCGCGCCGATATGCAGGACTTCCTGTAAGCAGATATATCTTGTTCTTCTGTACAAAATTGAGAATCCTGTCTCTCTCCTGACCCGGGTCCTGAAAGTAAAAAGGCATGGCAGTTTCTGGCCAAACAACAATGGAGGCATCTCCCGGCCTGTGGCAGCCCTGGGTTATGGCCCTGTATGTTAGATGAAGATAGCGGTCAACGGTCTCCTCCAGTATCTCCGGATTCCATTTCATAAACTGATCAAAGGAACCCTGCACTGCACAGACACACACCGACTTCCCAACAATGCTATCTGCTTTGTCAGGCAGGCTTAGAAAACGAAAAGACCATCCAGCCACAAAGACCAGAATGGCAGCAAGCATAGGAAAAACAGCAGAGAGTATGGAACGGCGCTGTCGCCTGAGCATCCAGATCCCCCACAAGGAAACAGGTATTATGGCTGCAGTGAAATCCACACCCCACACTCCCCAGAACGATGCGGTCTGTATCAACTCCGGCATGGACGCCAGACCATAGGCCAGGATTCCCCATGGGAAGCCGGTAAGCAACCAGCTCCTGACCCAGCTCAGCAATGTCCACAATGCAGCCCCCGCCACCATCAGGAGCATAGGAGAGCAGAAATCATTTCGTGCCATTAACCTGGTATAGAGCCAGGAGAAACCCATTCCCCAGACCCCGTGAAACAGTGCCAAAAAAAAGGCAAGGGAGAAGAAAAGAAGCCATGCAAGGGGGAGGGGAATGCCTCCATACCTGGCGATGGTAGGGGCCAGCCAATAGAGCAGCAAGACAAAAAATACCGCTCCTTGCAGCCATGCCAACCGGAAACCATCCCCTGAACACCGGACATCCTTGCCGGTAACCGCAGCGCATAGAGGCGATAGAGATAGAAAGATAGCAGGCCAGCAGTTCCAGTCCGGGAAGGCAAAGGCAGCCAACACCCCTGAGAGAATTGAGAGAAAACAGGAATAACCCACGAATTGAAATGACGAAACGTTACTTGCAGACTATGGTATCACCTGATACCGAGAGACGGCTCTTTCAGCCATGGGTATCATAGGAGTAGAGAATCTGCTGCTCCAAAGGGATTCTCTTCTCTGGCAGTCTCGGCGGAGGCCAGTTCTCGGTGCGTTCCAGCAGCTCAGTCCTGGTCGGGATTGTCTCCCAACCATAGCCTATAGATTTCTTTCTCCTTACATCCAGAAACGAAGCGTCCTCCAGGTTGGCCTGCACTGCCCAAGGCACGATATAGTCAGGTTCCAGCAGCCTGGCGCATGCAATGGTGCCGGCCTCTCTCGTAATCACCGAACCAGGAGCTCCGCGCAATATCATGAGTACCCTGCCATCTATCTTAACAGCGAGATCGACTATGGAGACTATCTGCTTACCCTCCTTTTCAAAACGGATCTCACGATCTACCTGAAAGTCCGAAATGAGATAGCCCAGTTCATTGACCATCTGTTTTGCCAGCTTCTGCTTGATCCGTTCCCTGTCCGTATCCCAGACCAGGCGTCCGGTAAGGAAACAGGGGACCTTTATAAAGATGTTTGGATCCGGATTCTGGGGCATCTTACGCTCCTTATTTCAATATCAATCTGCTATTATCAGCCATATCGATCCAATACCTGATATACTGCTTATAACAATAACAACGAAAGGTTGCGGTGAAAAGGGATATAAAATCTATGGAATCTGTCCCAAAGGCCCAATATCATGAAACCGTAGGAGATCTTTAGTCATTGCCGGAAGTTCTTGTGAACTGCAGAAGGATTGAGATCAGATGTCTTTGTTCCTGAGAAGATCGAAAGAGCGATTATCCAGCAACCCCTTTGTAAAAAACAGGGGAATGAGATTTTATATATGGCTTCTTACAGCACTCTGCCTCCCCTGCGTTAGCCACCTGAGCAGTGCCAATGCAGAAGACTACAACAAAATATCCGGCGGAGTTACCTTAAAATTTCACCAGATGGCAGGCTATAGAGATGAAAACAATGCCTTTGAAGGGATAGACGCAGTCCTGACGTATAGATTCAATCCGTTAAAAAAAGAGAACAAAAATAAAACATTTTCCTGGAGGGCCGGCCTGAGATGGGAGGCTGGCTCCATTCTGCTATATCCCTGGTTCCTCAGCCTTGAAGAACAGAAAGGCAGGATATATGCAGATGGAACATGGAGTACACAGGGTAAATTTATCAGGAATGCCTCTCTTGCCATGCCCCTGATCCGGGCCAGGGCAAGAAACCTGTTCGTTCCTGCCTCAGGAAAAATTACGCTAGCCCTGCTGCTTAAGCAGAAAAATTCCAGCATGGATGCAGAGGCCAGACTTCAGGACCTCTTCCCTGTAGCAATCCAGGAACCTTTTTCCCTGGACCATCCAATAGTTCAACGTTTTTCCGCCACAGGCATGTTGCAGGCAAATATCCGGGACGGGAAGGCATCTCTGGATCTTTCCGGCACCCTTTACATGGACCAGTTACCTGTTTTGAAACAGATAGAACTGCATGGTGCCTATCCCCTGGCAGATTCTTCTGAATTGCAGGGACAGGATTCCAGCCAGGAAGATGCTAACTGTCTTCCTGGCATGGTCTCATGGGAGAGTCTGGACCTTGAGCGAATTCTGAACCTGAACAGACCTGCAGACCAATCTGGAGATCACAGGGGATTACTGCAGCTGAAGGAGAAACGAATCCCTCTCACTATTTGCCGGAACGGGATACTGGGCGGTCCCATGACCCTGCTCTTTCCAAGAGGCAGCATAAAAATCGAGAAGGCCGGGTTTCGTAAAACTGGAAAGAAGAATTATGCAGGCAAAGGGGTGGGCACACGAGAGATATTCATAGAGGGGATCACCATTGAGGACCTGGATATCAAGACCCTGTTTTCTGCCATTCCCTGGAAGATTCTGGTGCAAGGCAGTGGGCTCAAAGCTGTCTGCCAGGAAGATCGCATCCGTTTTTCCGGCAGCATCACCGTGTTTGTAGCCAAGGGCACCATAGAGATAACGGATATATGGGCGGAACCCTTTGCCCCCATCCCGAGGTTTGGGGCTGATATAAAGTTTCAGGGCATTGACCTTGAAAGCCTCACAGCGCCTACGGATTTCGGCCTGATGACCGGACAGATCAAGGGAACTATATCAGGCCTGGTAATCAGCGGCACACAGCCTGAATCATTCCGCCTCACCGTAACCAACGACCCGGGCTTCAAGGGAGAACAACGGATAAGCATAAAGGCCATTGAAAACCTCTCCATCCTTGGCGGCGGACAGGGTGGCATCCCTATACTCGGCGCATTCTTCAAGAGCTTTCCCTACTCCAGGATAGGGATATCCTGTTCTCTCAAAAACGATGTCTTCGAGCTGCATGGCCTTACCAGAAAAAATGGAGTGGAATATCTCATTGAAAGAGGTTTTTGGGGAGGAGTCAATGTGGTAAACATGAACCCGGAAGGCCGAATAAGCTTTGCCGATATGGTAGATCGACTGAAACGAATAGCTTCCAGCAACACTGAAAAAATGGAGGTAAAGACCAGATGAAAAGAGACCTTTTGCCAAAACTCCTTTTGGCCACAGTCACCCTGCTTCTCACAGCATGTGTCACAGTCAACATCTATTTCCCTGCAGCCGAAGTACAGAAGGCAGCCGAGGAGATAGCCAAGCAGGTACGCGGCACTGCTCCTCCTGCAGAGGAACAGCAACCTGCCCGTGACAACCAGTCAAAGATGGACATATTCAGAAATATATCTCCGGTTGCCACTGCCCTTGCTGCTGATGAACTCACTGTTTCAAATGCAACCATTCGGCAACTGAAGGCCCGGATGAAGCAGCGGTATCAAAAGCTGGCCCCGTTTTTCAGGAAAGGGATACTTGGCGAGAAGGCAGATGGTTTTCTGGTGATCAGGAACAGCAATGGACTTGATCTCAGGACCAAAACCCAGGTCAAGAGACTTGTCCAGGCAGAGAACAGTGACAGGAAGGCCCTATATGCAGCTGTTGCCCAAGCCATGAAGATCCCTGCATCCCAGATCACCCGGATCGCTGCAATTTTTGCCAAACAGTGGCAGAATACAGCTCCCAAGGGCACCTGGTTAGAGACACAGCCAGGGAAATGGGTAAAGAAATAGCAATGAGAAAAGGGGTATCCAAGCCTTCAGGGACACCCCTTTTCTCCTGAACCAATAACCAGAGGCTGAAACTACCCCTGGACTGGGATCAGATCTGTTTTCATATAGGGCTTCAGTGCCTCTGGAATCCTGATCTCTCCTCCTGGGGTCTGATAGTTCTCCATGATGGCAACCACTGTGCGTCCTACCGCAAGCCCTGATCCGTTCAAGGTATGAACAAACTGCAGTTTCTTCTGTCCTTCAGGCCGGAACCGGATATTGGCACGTCTTGCCTGGAAATCCTCAAAATTGCTGCAGGATGAGATCTCACAGAACCTCTCCTGTCCAGGCAGCCATACCTCTATATCATAGGTCTTGGCTGCGCTGAATCCCAAATCGCCAGTACATAGAGTTACAACACGATAGGGGATCTCCAGGGCCTGCAAGATCTCTTCTGCATCCAGCAGCAAAGACTCCAGTTCATCATAAGAACTTTCTGGAGGCACGAATTTTACCAGCTCCACCTTGTTGAACTGGTGCTGTCTTACGATGCCCCGCACATCACGACCATGGGAGCCTGCCTCAGACCTGAAACAGAGAGTATGGGCACAATAATATATAGGAAGATCGGAGTGTGATAGTATCTCATCCCTGTGCAGATTGGTAACAGGGACCTCTGCAGTAGGAATCAGATAATAATCCCTGAAGTTGAGCCTGAACAGATCTTCCTCAAACTTGGGGAGCTGACCAGTGCCATATAGGGTAGCACTGTTCACTATTACCGGAGGCATCACCTCGGTATAGCCATGCCTCTCCACATGCATATCCAGCATGAAATTTATCAGTGCCCTCTCCAACCTTGCTCCAAGCCCCATATATACCACGAAACGGGATCCGGTGATCTTGGCTGCCCGCTCAAAATCCAGTATTCCGGTCTTTTCACCAAGTTCCCAGTGGGGAAGGGGCTTGAAATCCAGTTTAGGGATATCCCCCCAGCGCTTGACCACCATATTGTCCTGGTCTGATTCTCCAACAGGGACTGATTCATGAGGAATATTAGGGATGGATAGGGCAATCTCCCTGAGACGTTCCTCTATCTCGGCAAGCTGCTTGTCCTGTTCCTTTATCTCTGCAGATACCTGCTTCATCTGGTTGATGATCTCAGAGGCATCAGCCTTCTCCTTCTTGAGCCGGGCTATCTCTTCAGAGACCCGATTTCGCTGACTGCGGAGTTCCTCATTTCTCTGAAGGATCTCCCGCCGCTTGCTGTCAAGCTCAACAAATTCATCCAGAGAGACAGCAGCATGCCGTACCTCCAGGGCCTTCTTAACGACGTCGATGTTTTCCCTCACAAATCGTGGATCAAGCATATTGAATAGCTCCTTGTCTTAAGGTTTATAGTGAGATCCTATCCTCTCCACACCCTGGGAAGTCACAAGATAAATGGCATATAGAGAATCTTCAAGGATGGATGCAAGGGTAACAGGATCTTGCCGGCAGATTTCCTCTGCATGGCAGGACAGGAGTCTTTCTCCATGATGGTTGTAAAAATCTTTTATCAGATGGTGCCAACCTCCCACATGCACCACCCGTCCATGGCGAGATGCCATTCTCCTGATCCTCCGGGCCATCAATCTCTCCCTCTCTTGCCAGGCCTCACCTTGCAGAACAGATAGAGAGGCAAAGTCATATGGAGATTTCTCCCTCCCGCCCCTTAGAAACCGGCGCGCCCTTGCGTACTGCTGTTGAAAAATCTCTCCCATATCCAGGAAGTCACTGCTTTCCAGTAAGCAGGAGATATTCCTTGCACTGAGCAACTGGTCGTGCCAGCATGGCAGCTCCCTGCGGGCCACAACTCCGGAATCCACAGGCACACAGGGGAGGTCCACATCACCAGCGACTGCACTGGCGGTCCGCCACTCGAAGGGCATGGAGATCTGCCTGCGTATCAACCTGACCTGGGGATGATCTCTTACCGGGTGACGGCCCACCCTGTCCAGATAGAGGAGCGTTCGCTCCAGACGGCGAATCCAGTACTGGTAAAAAAAGGTCCTGTACCAGAGAGAAAATCTGCTTATCTCAACAGTGATAGATCCGATTTCCCTCTCTGCACACAGCTTTCGAAGAAGCTGTTCCAGGCTGCCGGACGCCTTGCAATCCAGGTGTATAGTTCCGATTAAGATAATCTCCACCAGAAGAGGTTAGAGCAGCCGGTTCTCCCGGTCAAGCCCTCGGTACTGCATGGCCTCTGCAAGATGGTACCGGTTTATAGAGGGTTCCTGCTCAAGGTCTGCAATGGTCCGGGCTACCTTGATGATCTTGTGATAGACCCTTGCACTCATTCCCAGTTTCTCTGCACTGGTCTCAAGAAACACCCGCTCCTCCTGACCAAGAGTGCAAAACGCCTCTATCTCCCTGGCCCCCATCTGGGCATTGCATCTTATCGCTGCCCTTTCCAGATGTACAAACCGCATTGCCTGTATCTGCCTGGCAGCCTCTACTCTCTTTCTCACCTGAGCAGAACTCTCTCTGCCGCTGTTTTGGGAAAGCTCTCCATAGGGCACTGCCGGCACATGCACCTGCATGTCGATCCTGTCCGAAAGGGGCCCTGAAATCCTGTCCCGATATCTTGCAATCTGGGCGACCGAACAAACGCACTCCCGCTTATCATCACCGAGATAGCCGCAAGGGCAGGGATTCTGGGCAGCAATGAGCATAAACCTGGCTGGATAGGTTATGGTAGAGCTAACCCGTGAGATAGTAACCTTTCCATCTTCCAAGGGTTGGCGCAGGGCCTCCAGGACATTCCGTCTGAACTCCGGAAACTCATCCAGAAACAGCACTCCGTTGTGGGCCAGACTAACCTGTCCTGGCCGGGGATTCTGACCGCCACCGATCATTCCTGCATCTGATATGGAGTGATGAGGTGCACAAAAGGGACGCTGGGTAACCAGTGGATGTTCCGGTTTCAAGAGCCCGGCTACGCTATGGATTGCAGAGGTCTCCAATGCCTCCTGAAAGGTCATGGAAGGAAGAATCCCAGGCAATCTTCTGGCCAGCATGGTCTTGCCCGCTCCCGGAGAACCGCTCATGAGTAGATTGTGCCCCCCTGCTGCTGCTATCTCCATAGCCCTTTTAACAGACTCCTGGCCTGCCACATCACTCCAGTCCAGTTGCTCGTCCATATCTGCAACGGTCTCAGACCAGTATTCATCTCCTGAATATGGCAGAGGAGAGATGTCCAACTTTCCCCGCAAAAACTCCACAAGCTGTGACAGGTGGTTGATTGCATATATGGGAATATCAACCACTGCTGCCTCGGGGCCATTGTCTGCAGGGATCAGCAAGCTTACACCATCCCATTGCCGGCATCCCAGGGCCAAGGGAAGAGTACCCCTGATGGACCTGACAGATCCATCAAGAGAGAGTTCACCTGCCAGGACCTTCCTGTCCAGGGCCTCCTGTTTTACCACCTTGGATGCAGAGAGAATGGCTGCAGCAATAGGCAGATCAAGACCTGCCCCATCCTTTTTCATATCTGCAGGTGCAAGATTTACAGTGATTTTCTGACTTGGAAAGCTGTAACCGCAATTTTTGATGGCAGCCCTCACCCGCTCCCGGCTTTCCCGCACAGCCCCGTCAGGCAGACCAACAATATGAAATCCGGGCAGTCCTGGAGACACATCCACTTCCACTCTGATAGGGAAAGAATTTACTCCTACAACGGCCCCGCTGGTACAGAATGCAAGCATACACTCCACCCCTTCCGGAAAAAACAGACTGATACACCCTGATCAGGATACTTATCGGATGGAAATGATTGGAACAAAAAAGGCCTGTCCCTTTCAAGGGACAGGCCTCTTCAGATATTGCCCTGAGGCAGGCGATCCTGTAACCACCTGCCATTTAAGGCAGAAGATATTACATCATTCCTCCAGGAGGCATGCCGCCCATACCGGCTGCTGCAGCGACATCATCCTCCTTCTTGGGGATCTCAGCCACCATTGCCTCAGTGGTCAAAAGCAGACCGGAGACACTGGATGCATTCTGGAGAGCACTCCTGGTAACCTTGGTGGGATCAATAATTCCAGCTTTTACCAGATCCTCAAACTCGCCTGTAGCAGCATTAAAACCAACATTGCCACTCTCGGCCTTTACACGCTCCACAATGACAGAACCCTCATGGCCAGCGTTATAGGCGATCTGACGGAGAGGCTCTTCAATGGCACGGCGGATGATGTTGACACCGTGCATCTCCTCCTCATCCTCGGTCTTGATCCCATCCAGGACATCTATACAGCGAATCAGTGCGGTTCCACCACCAGGCACAATGCCCTCTTCCACTGCTGCCCTGGTTGCGTTCAAGGCATCCTCAACCCTGGCCTTCTTCTCTTTCATCTCGGTCTCAGTAGCAGCGCCCACATAGATCACTGCAACGCCGCCGATGAGCTTGGCCAGGCGCTCCTGGAGTTTCTCACGATCATAATCAGAGGTGGTCTCCTCGATCTGGGCCCGGATCTGCTTTACCCTTGCCTCGATCTTCTCTTTGGATCCGCCACCATCCACTATGGTTGTGGTGTCCTTGTCGATTACCACTCTCTTGGCGGTTCCGAGATCATTCAGGGTGATGTTCTCCAGTTTGATGCCAAGGTCCTCAGCTATCATGGTGCCACCGGTCAGGATGGCAATGTCCTCAAGCATTGCCTTGCGCCTGTCACCAAAGCCAGGGGCCTTGACAGCACATGCCTGAATGGTTCCGCGAAGCTTATTGACAACCAGGGTTGCCAATGCCTCACCATCCACATCCTCGGCAATGATCAGCAGGGGACGGCCCATCTTGGCCACCTGCTCCAGGATTGGGAGCAGATCCTTCATGTTGCTGATCTTCTTCTCATGAATGAGGATATAGGGATCCTCCAGGATACACTCCATCCGCTCCGGATCGGTCACGAAATAGGGAGACAGGTATCCCCTATCAAACTGCATACCTTCAACCACGTCCAGGGAGGTCTCCATGGACTTGGCCTCTTCAACAGTGATGACGCCCTCCTTACCAACCTTGTCCATTGCCTCGGCAATGATATTTCCAATGGTTGGATCATTGTTTGCAGAGATGGTACCCACCTGTGCGATCTCCTGCTGATCCTTGGTGGGCTTGCTGATCTCCTTGAGCTTGTCCACTACTGCAGATACAGCCTTGTCGATTCCCCTCTTGAGGGCCATGGGATTTACACCAGCAGCCACCAGCTTTGAGCCCTCTCTGTACACAGCCTGTGCCAGGATGGTTGCAGTAGTGGTTCCGTCACCAGCAACATCACTGGTCTTGGAAGCAACCTCCTTGACCATCTGGGCACCCATATTGGCGAACTTGTCCTCAAGCTCGATCTCCTTAGCAACTGTAACACCATCCTTGGTTATTACAGGAGAACCAAAGGACTTCTCTATCACTACATTACGGCCTTTGGGCCCCAGGGTAACCTTTACTGCATTTGCAAGGGCATTTACTCCACTGAGAATGGACTCCCTTGCCTTAACACCGTATTTGATCTCTTTTGCAGCCATCTATCTGAACCTCCGTTACTCGCTTTTTTCGTTTTTTGGATATTAAATGGTAAGCAGATGGAAAAATTAGTCCTCTATAACACCAAGGACATCATCTTCTCTCATGATGAGATATTCACTTCCCTCTATCTTAACCTCTGTCCCTGCATACTTTCCAAAGAGGATACGATCCCCTTCCTTTACATCGAGAGGCTTAACCTCACCGTTTTCAAGGATCTTTCCGTTTCCAACAGCAACAACCTTGCCCTGAATGGGCTTCTCCTTGGCAGTGTCCGGGATGATAATTCCTCCCTTGGTCTTCTCCTCCTCTTCCAGGCGTTCTACAAGAATGCGATCGTGAAGCGGACGAATCTTCATGGCATCTATCTCCTTTTCCTAATTATTATCGGTTTTTAAGAATGCTTATAAAGGGAATTATTTGGATGGCCATCCAACTGTTGTTAGCACTCATCTAAGGCGACTGCTAATATAAGCATGAAAAAACAGGATGCAACCCCTGACAGCAAAAAAATTATCTTTTTTCCCCGGATTCCTGTTTCAGGATATAGATGGAAAGACAGAAGGCACCCACACAAAGGGCAGAGTCAGCCAGGTTAAAGGCAGGCCAGTGATAACCTTTTATATAAAAATCCAAAAAATCTATGACATATCCAAATCTTAACCTGTCGATGATATTTCCTGCAGCCCCTCCAAGGACCAGACCACACCCGCAGACCAACCAGATATCCCTGCTCCTTGACCGGACATATAAGAGAATAATGGCAATAACTGCAATGGCGGCAATAACCAGGAAGAAGATTATCCGCCATTGCCCCATATCCGACAGGATGCCAAAGGCAGCCCCCCTGTTATGGACAAGGGTGATGCTGAAAAAGCCGGATATCACCTCTATGGATTCATGAAGCCTCAGGGATGAGACTGCAACGGCCTTGGAGAGCTGGTCCAGGATCACCACGGTAATGGATATGAGCCAGAGAGGAACTGCCTCTCGAGACCTGATACAGGAGATGATGGAGATTCCCATCAAACAGACCTCCGACAGCATAGAAAGAGCAGATGCAGCAAAGAGACCACCATCCAGATCTGACAATAATCATCCTTATTGAAAACCACCTTTATCATCTTCCTGCCAACTCCGCTGCCTTATCATCCCCTTGCTTCTCTGATTTCTCCTCTGCATCCGCCTTTTCCAGTCTCTTCTTCAAAGGACTTCCATCAGGCAGGGCTTTGAGTGCCTGCTTCTTGTGATAAGCTGCGGTTCTTGCATCTCCTACAAGGCTGTAATACCTGTAAAGATAGTAGTGGGCAGCCCCAGGCCTACCAGCAAAGGAGAGGGCCCTTCCATAACAGAAAAGAAACTCTGGATCATCCTCCCAGCGCGACTCAATCCTTTTAAAATATTTCAATGACTCTGCAGCCCGCCCACTGTCACTCAGGGCACGCGCCAGGAGAAAGACGGCTGAATCGCTTCCCGGATTGAAAACCAGAAAATCCCTGAGCCTGCGCACTGCCTCCCTGTATTTTCCTGCCTGATAACATACAGCAGCATAATCCAGGGCAAATACCCTCTGATCACCCTGAAGGAGCGTAATCTTTTCAAAGGCATCAAAGGCCTTGTTGAAGCGCCGCGCCTTGGCAAAGGAGAGGGCAAGAGCATACCACACAAAAGGATCTTCAGGATGGAGCTCTGCCTCCTTCTGATATTCACGGATCAGTTTCTGCGGCTCTGAAGAGATGATCTTCAGCTTTAGTTTGATCTTCTTCAGTAGAAAGCTATCCTCTCGCCTTCTCTCAGGGCAGGGATGACTTTTGAGATAGTCTTCTATATAGGTAATTCTCTGGTCCGGGGCAGGGTGGGTAGAGAGATATTGCGGGATGGAGGTGGTGCCGAACCACTGATTCCTCATCATCTTTTTCAGTGTGGTTACCAGGCCTTCCGGGTTGTATCCTGCCTTGCAGATCCATTCCAGTGCCCTTCTGTCCGCCTCCTGTTCATCAGCACGGCTATATTTCAAGGCTATGCTCTGCCCAAGGGCCATAGAGCCTGTAAAAATCGCTGAAGCTGCCTGAGACTTGCCGAGAAAGAGGCCGGCCAATGCCATGATGGTGGTTCCAATACTGACATAGCGCATGTTCTCCATACGCTTTATCACATGCCTAGCCCTTACATGGGCAAATTCGTGGGCCAGCACACATGCAAGCTCATTCTCGCTGTCTATAGCCTGTATAAGCCCTGAATGCACGAAAACAAGTCCTCCAGGCATGGCAAAGGCATTCAGTGCCTCATCCTGAATCACAAAGAAACGATACTGAAAATAACGGGGCCCCATAACATTTATGATGTTTCTGCCTACTCGCGCAACATAATCGGTGACTTCCGGATCCCTGACAAGGGTCACCTGTGGGAGCACCTGGCGCAGCAGACGCTCTGAAAGCTCCCTTTCCTCCTTGACAGATATCTCTGCCCTGGCATATACGGAAAAGAGGGGATTCAGCAGACAGGAAACAATGAGCAAAAGGCTCAAAACCA
>Ga0256840_1002542_pt1 | contig 15922 bp, 14 predicted proteins | sample 355202metaG_FD_185969 | JGI IMG/M metagenome (GOLD analysis project Ga0256840, IMG submission 185969) | Hydrothermal vent microbial communities from Mid Atlantic Ridge, Atlantic Ocean - 355-202 | ecosystem: Environmental > Aquatic > Marine > Hydrothermal vents | place: Atlantic Ocean: Mid... | reverse complement strand
AATACCGTTGCTACCCCTATCTTGTGTAAACCACTCACTTTAGGGTGTGACATTGTGGTACACAGTGCGAGTAAATACACCACAGGACAAGGACTTGCTATTGGGGGGATTATTGTTGAGCGTGAAAACTTAGTAGAGATGATAAAAGGTAATCCACGTTACGCACACTTTAATGAACCTGATGAGAGTTATCATGGATTAATTTATTCTGATTTACCCCTCCCTCTTTTTACCCTCAGAGTGCGTTTAGCCCTACTTCGTGACCTTGGAGCAACACCTAGCCCGTTTAACTCTTGGCTTTACATTCAAGGTCTTGAAACACTACCACTTAGAATGAAACAGCACAGTGCTTCAGCACTAAAAATCGCCCAATACTTAGAATCACACCCTAAAGTAAAGTCTGTTAATTACCCTGCCCTAAAATCAAATAACAATTACGCTTTAGCCCAAAAATATTTTCCTAAAGGAACGTCAGGGCTTCTCTCTTTTGAAGTAGAGAGTAAAGAGCTTGCTCAAAGCATAGCAGACAAAACAGAGATTTTTAAAGTCGTGGTAAATATTGGGGATTCTAAATCAATCATTACCCACCCTGCGAGTACAACGCATCAACAACTCTCAAGTCAAGAGCTTATAGATTGTGGTATTCCTGCTGGATTAATTAGATTGTCCGTAGGCTTAGAAGATAGTGAAGATTTGATTGCAGATTTAGAAAAAGCTCTTTCTTAAGATCTAGGGCAGACACAAAGGTCTGCCCCTAGCGTTTATTTTAAATAATCTTTATATTTAAATCGTGTTGGGTCCCAAATACCATCTATAAATATGGTCGGTGTTCCTGTTACCATTAGACGTTTTTTCATCGCTTTGTCAAAGGCTAATGCTTTGCTTATTGCTGGTGCATTAATCTCGTTTAGAGTAAGACTTACCCCTGTTTTTGTTTTAATTGCATCTAACACAACTTGAGGATTTTTCTCTCTTTCACTTACCAATAGATGATAACATGCTTTGAGATTATCTACCTCTCCACGCTCTTGAAAAAGATGCATAGCACGTGTTGTAACATCTGAAGCAGGGTGAATACGTAAAAGAGGTAAATGGTAGTAGTAGAGTGCAAATGTGTCAGGGTTTTTTTCTACATTTTCAATTAACACAGGGACAATCTCTTGACAATAGGGACAAAAAGGGTCAGACATCACTAAAATCTTATGTTTAGCATTAGCATGTCCTGCGAGTAAATGCTTTTTATCATAAGCCTCTGCAGGTACAGTTGGCTTTAAAATCTTTGCATAATCTTTATTTTTACTGTCTTTTAAAGAAAAAGTTAATTTTTTTCCTTTGGTAAATGCTAATTTGTTAAGTTTTTTAGTGACATAATGGTCGCCCATTTTTACCTTGACATCAAGTACAAGAAAATAGACCCTCCAACCATTGGTTCCATCTACGATATAACTGGAAAGTGTTTCAATGTGCTTTACAGAAGAGTGTGTTTTCTTCTCTATGTAACTTTTTACTGATGCTTCCACACTTTTTTGGCTCAAGGCAAACATTTGAACTGTTGCCAAAATCATTAATAATAAAATTTTAATTTTCATAATAGTAGCTCCTTTGCTGGATTATTTTAGCACAATCACACTAAATAAAACTATAAGCCATCAAATTTGTTTCCAAAAAAATTAAAACACGCTATTTTAAAGCGACTCATATAACTATGAAAGTACAAATTAGATAAAATTCTGTTAATGAAACTAGAAACCCATGTTGCCCACTTTACCAGTCCTTTGTACCTAGAGAGTGGAAGAATCTTAGAACCGTATAAAATTGCCTATGAAACCTATGGTAGCTTAAATCAAGATGCTTCCAATGTCATTTTAATTTGTCATGCCTTAACAGGTTCAGCCCATGCAGCAGGTAGATATGAAAATGAAAAAAAGTCTGGCTGGTGGGACGCACTTATTGGCGAAGGAAAAGCGATTGACACGTCTAAATATTTTGTCATCTCAACCAATGTCTTAGGTTCTTGCTTTGGAAGTACTTCTCCTATGGATTATGATTACCCCAAACAGACCCCTTTTCGCCTCAAATTTCCTGTTTTAACCATTAAAGACATGATAAAAGCACAAAAGCACCTTTTATCTCAACTGGGCATTCACCATTTGCATGCCATTGTAGGGGGTTCAATGGGAGGAATGCAAGCACTACAATTTGCCATTGATTACCCAAACTTTGCAGACAAAATTATCTCACTTGCCTCAACCTATGCCACCCAACCATGGACAATAGCATTTAACAAAGTTGCCATGGAAGCCATACGCCGAGACCCACGGTTTGACAACGGAAACTATGCCAAAGATGCCTTTAAAGAAGAGGGGCTAGATGGCTTAGCCATTGGTCGTATTGCAGGGCATATCTCTTATCTTTCTCCTGATTCAATGAACAATAAATTTGGAAGAAATTATGTCAATAATGATGGACTTTTTGAACTTTTTGGACGTTATGAGGTTGAGCGTTATATGGAGTACAACACCAATAACTTTGCAAAACTCTTTGACCCACTCTCCTACCTATACATTATAAAAGCCATTAATACCTTTAATTTAAGTCGGGGATATGACTCTTTACATGAAGCTGTTTTACGGATTAATGCTGATATTACCCTTATCTCTTTTAAGAGTGATTATCTCTTTTTTCCCAAAGAGATGGAGCATCTTTACAACATGCTACAAAGAAACAGACAAAATGCTTCTTATTATGAGATAGAGAGTGACTATGGTCATGATGCTTTTCTTGTAGAGATAGAAAAATTTGATACAATTATTAAAAATAAACTAGACAATAACAAAACACCATAAAGGCAAAAGATGAAAACAGAAACATTTGAGCAAAAATTAGAAGCATCAAAAAACATATTGAACCAACTGATGAACCCTGAAATCACCTTAGAAGAGAGTTTAACACTTTATGAAAATGGTCTAGCACAAATTAAAGAAGCACAAAAGATGATAGAAGAGGCAAAAGTTAAAATAGAGACCATCGACAAAAATAGTTCAAAGTCATAAACAACGATGGCAACTTCACCAACACTGACCATTGCTGCGTTACAACTCCCCACCTTGGGCATGCAAGCTACCAAACTCGATTTTTATCTTAGAAATGCCCATAGTAGAGGTGTTAAGCTTATTTTATTGGGAGAGTATGTTCTGAACCATTTTTTCAAAGAACTTTCTAACATACCCCTCAAAATGGTAAAAGAGCAAAGTGACAAACACATAAAACTTCTTAAAAAGTTTGCAAGTAAATATAAAATGGTCTTTGTTGCACCTATTATCATTATTGAAGAAGATAAATACTATAAAACCATTATAAAAGTCACTGAAAATTCTATCGATTATTATCAACAGCAAATTTTAATTCCCTATCCACATTGGAATGAAGAAGAGATTTTCGCCAATGAAATTAAAAAATTTGAAGCACCACTAAGCTTCACACTTAATGGCTTTAACATTATGGTAATGGGTGGATACGAACTACATTTTGACCCTTTTTGGCTAGAAGTTACGCAAAAGAAAATTGATTTAGTGCTTCTGCCAACAGCTTCAACTTTTGGTTCACATAATCGTTGGCGAGAGATTATTAAAACGAAATCTTTTCTACATGGTTGCTACATTTTACGTGCTAATCGCTTAGGAGAGTTTAATGAAGATGAAGTTAAATGGAAATTTTATGGTGATAGTATGCTCGTTGAACCATCTGGTGAAATCTATATGATGTTAGAAGATAAAGAGTCTATGCTCATTGAGACAATTTCAAAAAGTGTCATTAAAGAACACAAATTAAGCTGGAAATTCGAAGAAGCTGTAGCCATTCGCCAAAAAATGTAGATTTTGGTATCAATTTTCTTGATAATTCTACTTTATTTTATTAACTTTTAATCTAACTTAACACTTAAGATGTTACAATCTATTAAAATAAAAAAGGAAACAGGAACCACCATGAATAATGATTTAATGAAAATTGTAGAAGAGACCAAGAAGCTAACAACACTTGTACTAGAAGATGAGCCAGAAACTAATGAACTTATGTGTACCACACTTAAAAACTTCTTCTCTCAAGTTCACTCTTCTACTGATGCCCAATCAGCCATGCAACTCTTTGAACAACACAGCCCAGATATTATCTTTATTGATATTATTTTACCAGGGAAAAGTGGACTTGAAGTTGCTAAAGAGATTAGAGAGATTAATCCAAAACAAATTATAGTTATTGTCTCAGCAAGTAATGACATGGGTAACATCTCAGAAGCTGTTAAAATTGGGGTAAATAACTTTATTAGAAAACCAATTGACACAGACAAAATGATTGATGTACTTAAAGACATTGTTGCAGACATTAAAAAACAGAAGAAAAATAGAACAAAGATTTTCTCAATTACTTTACCTCTTGACCTCTATGAGCAAGTTGATCAAGATGCTAAAGGTGAAAGTATCTCTAAGAATGCCATGATTATTAGAGCGTTAAAACACTTCTATAATCTATAAAATATAAGCTTTTATAGGGTGCATTTGAATGCACCCCCTTTCTCTCTCTACGATAATCTCATTCTAACAGACGCTTCATGGGCTGTTAAACCCTCTGTATTGGCAATCAATGCACATGCTTCTCCAATCTCATTTAAACCTTTTTGTGTCATAGCGATAATAGACGATTTCTTTAAAAAATGGTCCACACTTAAAGGTGAATAAAATTTAGCCGTTCCCCCTGTTGGTAAAGTATGGTTTGGACCTGCAATATAATCTCCAATAGGTTCTGGTGTATATTCTCCTAAGAAGATAGCCCCTGCATGTTTAATTTGTCCTAGCAACTCCATAGGGTTTTTAGTTACTACTTCTAAATGCTCTGGTGCAATTCTATTCATAAGCTCTATCGCTTCATTCATAGTTTCAGTCACAATAATTGCCCCACGCTCTTCAATGGATTTTCTAGCTATTTCTTCACGAGACAATGTGCCTAAAAGGGATTCAACTTTAGAAGCCACTTTAGGAGCAAGCGATGCATCGGTAGTAATCAAAATAGAAGATGCCATCTCATCATGTTCTGCTTGTGAGAGTAAATCAATCGCAAGTAACTCTTCTTTTGCACTCTCATCAGCCAAAATACCAATCTCACTAGGTCCTGCTATCATGTCAATGTTTACTTCACCATAAACAAGCTTTTTAGCTGTTGCCACAAAAATATTTCCAGGTCCTGTAATGACATCTACTTTAGGAATAGTCTGTGTTCCATACGCCATAGCACCAATGGCTGACGCACCCCCTACTTTATATACTTTAGTCACTTTACACAGATGACAAGCAGCTAAGAGGAGTTCATTAAGTTCATTATCAGGGGCAGGTGTACAGACAACAATCTCTTCAACTCCTGCTACAATAGCAGGAATGGCATTCATAAGAAGTGAAGAGGGGTAAGCTGCTTTTCCTCCAGGAATGTAGAGTCCTGCACTATCGACGGCAGTTACTTTTTGTCCTAACATATTGCCATTTTTTTCATAGTCAAACCACGATTTTGGCATCAATTTTTGATGATAATTCTCTATTCTATCATAGGCAAGGTGTAAAGCATCTCTAAGCGTTGCATCAATATTATTATAGGCTTTTTCCATCGACTCAACAGAGACATTTAAATCTTCATCAGATTTTGGTTCCCATCGGTCAAATTTTGAAATATGTCCTTTAAGTGCTGAATTTCCTTCACTTTTAATCTCATCGAGAAGTCCTTTAACAATAGTTGTTACCCCATCTATGTCCATTGCCCCACGTTTTAACAATTCATCAAATTCATTTTCAAAATTCTTATCTTTTGTACTAAATATTTTCATCATATTTCCTTTTGTATCTTTTTAACATACTCTCATTGCCTATCAATCCACCTTGATGAATATAGAGTAATGGTTTATCAAAAAGTTTTGGATTTTCTAACAAGGTTAGCCAACCATGTGGGTCATAGAGTAAATCAAACTCTATGCCCATTTGCTTTTGTAATTCTAACCAAATAACATAAGACTCTCTATAGAGCTTTCCAAAGTGTCGTTTTTTTGAGGGTATTATAATTGTAGGGTGTATTTTTTCATCTTTTTCAAGCAGTAAGAACTGCTCTTTTAGATAATCGCTATTTCCAACACAAGGGGTAGTAAAGACTTTATCTATGCTATGTTTTTGTAAATATAATGCCGTTGTTCCCGTACCAGCAGGTAAAAAAATATTAAATTCCTCAATCCCCTGCTCTTGTTTCCATTCTAAAATCTCTTCAGCTAAAATTTTTAAGCCAACTTCAGCATAAATCTCTCTTCCACCCTCTTCAATGTATAAAATACTTTCATCTCTTGTCGGGATAGGGGCGACCAACGGAAGTGCCTGTGGTGCAACCCGACCTACGTGTAAGTTCATGCCATTATGTAACGCATATCTATAATTTCCCTCTGGATTTTCTTCCAAATAAGAGGCTAAATGTGCTACATAATAGTCAAACTCCCACCCTTTTAACTTTGCCAATACAGACAAGCTGTACATGGCATTGGATTGAGCTGAACCATAAGAGATGATTTTTTTTACTTTTGGAAAGTCATGATTTAAATAATAATAAAACTTTCGTGCCTTATTACCAGAGAAATCATTTGAGAGTAAATCATCGCGTTTAATATAAATAATTTGATTCTGAAACTGTTTTTTCTGAACCAATACGCTTAATTTCTGTCTAAACAGTTCAAATCAGCAAATGCTTCTTCTAAACGTTTAACAATAGAGAGTTCACCCTCTCGTAACCATTTACGTGGGTCATAAAACTTTTTATTGGGTTTATCTTCCCCCTCTGGATTTCCTATTTGGGCTTGGAGATAAGCGTGATATTGATCAATATAAGCACGAACCCCGTCCCAATATGCCCATTGGGTATCGGTGTCAATGTTCATCTTTACCACTCCATAAGTAACGGCTTCTCGAATATCTGAAAGTTCTGAACCCGAGCCTCCATGAAATACAAAATTAACAGGTTTTGGAGCAGTATTAAATTTCTCTTGAATGTACTTTTGAGAATTATCTAAAATTGTTGGTGTTAATGAAACATTTCCAGGTTTATAGACTCCATGTACATTTCCAAATGAAGCAGCAATGGTAAACATTGGTGATATTTTTAACAACTCTTCATAGGCATAAGCCACCTCTTCTGGCTGTGTGTAAAGTAATGAATTATCTATCTCTGTATTATCTACACCGTCTTCTTCTCCTCCTGTTACGCCAAGCTCAATTTCGAGGGTAATGCCTATTTTACTCATACGCTCTAAATAGGCTTTACACGTAGCAATATTTTCCTCAATTGGTTCTTCTGAAAGGTCAAGCATGTGTGAAGAAAAAAGTGGTTTTCCAAAAGCTTCAAAATGCTTTTCACTCGCATCTAAAAGTGCATCAATCCATGGTAAAAGTTTACGTGCGGCATGGTCTGTGTGTAAAATCACAGGCACACCATAAGCTTCGGCTACGGTATGTACGTGTTGCGCTCCTGCAATGCTTCCTAGCACTGCTTTTTGTTCACTTGGCATTCCTTTACCTGCATAAAACTCACCACCACCATTAGAAAACTGAATAATAACAGGTGAATTAACTTTTCCAGCAGATTCAAGCACAGCATTGAGCGATGATGTTCCCACAACATTCACAGCAGGAATGGCAAAGCCCTCCTCTTTTGCTATTGCAAATAATTCTTGCACTTGATTACCACTTAAAACACCACATGGTAAGGTATCTAATACTTTTTTTCCCATTCTCTTTAACCTTTTATTAACTTTTTTATTATTTTACAATAATCTTTGCCGTTTTCTTCATTTTTTTACTTAACTTTTTTAATTTTATTTTAAATCTAGCCAAACGTAAAGATTTAATAATATCCTCTTTAACATTTTCATAAGGAATCATACCCTCCTCTTTTTTATCTTCAAGATAGATAATATGATACCCAAACTGCGTATGAACAGCTTTAGGGGTAATAGTATTTACGCTCAAAGCAAAAGCTGATTGAGAAAATTCTGGTACCATTTGATTAAAGACAAACCAATCTAAAGCACCCCCATTTTGGGCACTCGGTCCAATCGATTCACTCTTTGCTAATCGTATAAAATGCTCTTTTAAATTCACTTTATCGGCTTGTAGTTCTGCGATTAATGTAATCGCTTCATCTTCTGTTGCCAATAAAATATGGCGAACTTTAACCGAAGCTGGTTTTAAAAAAAGTTCTCGATGTTTCAAATAATACTCTTTAGCATCACTAGCAGAGATATTAATCTCTTCTACCTCTTTTTTCATCCAGTAATCAAGTAAAAGATTCTCTTGTAATTTTTTTAAATCTTGTTGATATTTGACATCATCTTTTATGTTGAGTTTTTGAGCATCTTTTAAAAAAAGCCTACGGTCAATCATCTGATTAAGTACGGCTTCTTTTTGTTTGTTAGTTAAAGAAAAAAATGTTGCCCCAGGAATACTCTTAATGACAAATTCATTAACATCTTTGGTCGTAATCTCAGCACCATCAACCACTGCCAATGTTTCATCAGCTACTACCATAGTTGTTGCAAATAGAGAAAAAAGCATAAAAAATCTAAATTTCTTCTTCAATTCTAAACCTTGTTATAATATATTAAAACTATATTATAACATCAATTAGTAAATGATTAGTAAATGATTAGTAAATCATACTATAATACTTAAAAAAAATACTTTAAAAAAGAGTCTCATTTATGCCTATAAAAAAAATAAAACCTGCTACTAAAAAAGAGATTGAAGAGATTAAATCTCTCTTTCTTGAACATTATCCAGAATCTTTAACTGAACTCAATTACAATAATATCTATGAGCTACTCATAGCTGTGATGCTCTCTGCTCAATGTACTGACAAACGGGTCAATATTATCTCTCCTGCTCTTTTTGAAGCCTACCCCTCACCCATTGAACTTGCCAATGCTGATTTAGATGAAGTAAAATCCTATCTTAACACCTGCTCTTTTTTTAATAATAAAGCAAAAAATCTAATTAAAATGGCACAAGCTGTCGTGGTAAATCACAATGGAGAAATCCCCAATGAACGCGATGAATTGGTGAAGTTAGCAGGGGTTGGGCAAAAAACAGCCAATGTCGTGATGATAGAATATTTTGGGGCAAACTTAATGGCTGTGGATACCCATGTTTTTAGAGTAGCCCATAGGCTTGGTCTAAGTGATGATAAAACAGCTCTTAAAACAGAAGCCACTTTAAGTAAAAAGTTTAAAACCGATTTACATCTGCTTCATCAAGCGATGGTACTCTTTGGACGATACAAATGCAAAGCCGTTAAACCTGAATGTGAAGCGTGTTTTATGGCAAAGCATTGTCGAACTTCTGAAACGTTTAGAGTGTAGGGTGCAATTTATTGCACCCAAAATTATTTAATGGTGCATTAAAATGACACCCTACGCGTTTAGCATCTCGCCAATCATAAATGAAAGTTCTAATGCTTGAGAAGCATTGAGTCTTGGGTCACATTGGGTATGGTAACGTGAACTTAAATCTTCAGCAGTAATAGAACAAGAAGTACTTCCTGTACACTCTGTCACATCATTTCCTGTCATCTCCAAGTGAATTCCACCTGCTACTGTTCCTAGCGCTTTATGAATGGCGAAGAACTGCTCTACTTCAGAAAGAATATTGGCAAAATCTCTGGTTTTATACCCTGTGGAACTCTTCTCTACATTACCGTGCATTGGGTCACATGACCAAACCACATTTTTACCTTCATCACGTACTCTTTTAAGCAATTTAGGGAAGAACTCTTGGATTTTACTTGCCCCCATACGCACAATAAGATTTAATCTTCCCTCTTCGTTATTTGGATTTAATGCATCAATAAGTTCTATTAATTCATCTTCTCCCATACTAGGTCCGACTTTACAACCAATAGGGTTTGCAATACCTCTAAAGTACTCAATATGTGCTTCTGTTAAATCTCTTGTTCTATCTCCAATCCACAACATGTGAGCTGAACAGTCATAATACTGTTGGTCACCTTCAGAGTCTTTTTTGGTTAATGCCTCTTCATAGTTAAGAAGTAATGCTTCATGCGAAGAGTAAATAGTCGTTTGATGCAATTGAGGAAGACTCTTAGATGATAATCCACAAGCTGACATAAATTTAACAGCCGAGTCAATTTTGTGAGAAAGTTCTTCATATTTTTTCCCCAATTCATTGTCTTTAATAAACTCTAAATTCCATTGGTGAACTTTATTTAAATCAGCCAATCCACCTCTTGAAAATGCTCTTAAAAGATTTTGTGTTGCTGCTGATTGATTATAGGCACGTACCATATTATGAGGATTTGGAACTCTGGCTTCCTCTGTAAACTCAATACCGTTAATAATGTCTCCACGGTAAGAGGGAAGTTTTACCCCATCTATCTCTTCAAAGTCAGAGCTTCTTGGTTTTGCAAACTGTCCTGCAATTCTTCCTACTTTAACCACAGGTTTTCCAGTAGAGTACATCATCACCATATTCATCTGTAACATCAATTTAAAAAAGTTTTTAATATTTAGGGTATTAAAATCTGCAAAGCTTTCAGCACAATCACCACCTTGTAGCAAGAAAGCTTCACCTCGTCCTACGGCAGCTAACTTCTCTTTTAATCTTCTCGCTTCTCCTGCAAAGATAAGTGGAGGATAAGAACTAAGCTCTGCTTCAACATTTTTTAGTGCTTCTTCATCTACATAAGTTGGTTGTTGCTTAATTGGAAAGTCTCTCCAAGAGCTTGGTGTCCAGTTCATTTTTTTGTCCTTGTAAAATTAAATTCAAGGATTATACCTTTAAAAGGTTAAATTTTTGGCTTTAGCTTTACGCTAATTTTATGATGAGAAGCTATAATGTGTAAATAATAATTAAAAAAGGGCAAGTAATGCAAAAAAATATTTTTAAAATTTCCATAATACTTTTAACACTAAATACCACAGGCTGTGTTCAAAGAACGCTACAAACAAGCACTCAAGAAGTTATTCCACAACAACAAAATACCCATGTTCGTCAAACTAGCCCTATCTTTCAAGATAGACAAATGGTAGAACCTATGCCAATAGACAGCACCGAAGAGATTATTCCCCAAGCACCTCCTCTGCCAGTAGCACCTCATACTATTGCTTCTTCTACCTCAGGAGAGATGCATAAGGTTCGAACGGTACAAGGAACAACCATCAGCATACAAGAGAGAAGCAATGGTTTTGCTTTTCCAGAATATCAAGATAAAATTGTAATCTTATCTATTTTTGGGAAAGAGTGTCCCTACTGTTTTAAAGAGATTCCTATTATTAAAAGACTTCAAAGAAAATATAGTAATACTTCACAAATTATTGCCCTTCAAGCACAAGAACCCATGGGAAAAGCCGAAGCTTCAGCACTTATTCAAAGTCGTCAAATGAATTATCCTGTTGTTGATAAGAATGAAGCCATTCCATTACTACTTTTTATTCAAAATCATTATGAATGGACGGGTTCTCTTCCAACTACGCTTATTATTAAAAATGGTGTTACAGAACAAACCTTCAAAGAAGAGGTCTCTTTTGAGCAACTCGATGAAATTATGAGAGACTTAATTTAAGTCTCTTAAACCTTAAACTAAGGCTTCTTCTAAAACTTCTTGAACAATAGAAACACCAATAATTTCAATGGCATCTTTAACCTCATTTGGTATCTCTTCTAAATCACGTTCATAATTTTTTTGAGGAATTAATGCTTTAGTCACGCCTGCTTTATAGGCTGCGATTAACTTCTCTTTGAGTCCACCAATAGGAAGTACTTTTCCTGTTAAAGTTAATTCTCCTGTCATTGCTAATTTATGGTCTATCTTCTTTTCAGATAAAATCGAAGCAATCACCACAGCCATAGCAATTCCTGCACTCGGTCCATCTTTAGGGGTTGCTCCTTCGGGAACATGAAGATGTAAATCATAACGCTTATATATTTCACTATCTTCAGTGCTTAGTACTTTAGAATTTACCAAACTTTTAACAACCGAAAAAGCAATATGTGCTGACTCTTTCATGACATCCCCTAAACTACCTGTTAATTTCAATGCACCCTTTCCTCGAAGCTTCATCGCTTCTATTTTAAGTACATCACCACCAACAGCAGTCCATGCTAAACCATTAACAACCCCAACCAAAGGAGTTTCATCTATGGGTGAAATTTCAAATACTTTTTGCTCAGCAAATTGAGGCAAATTTTTTACTTTAATTTTAACTTTTTCAATCGATTTATCTAAAAGTAATTTAAAAGCTACCTTACGCATAATACCTGCTACTTTTCGACGCAAACCACGAACCCCAGGTTCTCTGGTATATTCATCAATAAGTAATTTTAAGGCTTTATCGCTTATTTCAAACTCATCTTCTTTTAGGGCATGTTTCTTTAACTCTTGAGGAATTAAGTACTGCTTGGCAATCTGAAGTTTTTCATTGGGTGTATAGGAGTTTACAGTAATAAACTCCATACGGTCACGAAGTGGGGCAGGAATTGCACCCACATCATTAGCCGTAGCAATAAAAATAGCCCGACTCAAATCAATATCAAAGTTTAAATAGTGGTCACGATAAGCACTGTTTTGTTCAGGGTCAAGAATTTCTAAAAGGGCTGAAGTAGGATCACCCCTACCACTGCGTCCAACTTTATCAATCTCATCTAAAACAATAACGGGTGCCACACTTTTGGAGGTGATGAGTCCTTGGACTAAACGTCCAGGCATTGCCCCAACATAGGTACGTCGATGTCCTCTAAGTTCATTAACATCTTCTAAACCACCTAAAGCAATACGAACTAAAGGGCGATCTAAGGCTTTAGCAATAGAGTTCGCCAAAGAAGTTTTTCCTACCCCTGGAGGTCCTGAAAAACACAAAATAGTACCTGAACTACCCTCTAAGCTAATCTCTCTTTGTATCGCTAATTGACGAACTGAAAAAAACTCTACAATGCGTTCTTTGGGCTTAGTTAAAGAGAAATGGTCTTTGTCTAAAGCTTTTTGAACTTCTTGTACATTTAAATCCTTAGAACTTAGTTCCTCAAAAGGCAATTCAAAGACCCACTCTAAATAGGTTTGGATTTGAGCTGAATCTCCAGAGTCTGGGTGCATACGTGCAAAACGTTCTAATTGCTTGCTTATCTCTTTAAAAGCATCTTCACTTACATAAGGTTTAAACGCTTCAAGTTTAAGACGAAATGCTTCAATCTCCTCTTCTCTTCTAGCATCTACCCCAAGCTCTTTGTTAATCTCTTTAATCTGCTCTTTTAAAAAATACTCTTTGTTGGTCTGTTCTATTTTACTGTGAACTTTAGAACGAATCTCTTTTTCGACACGAGCTGACTCCATTTCTGAAGCAATAATCTCTATGACTTTTAGCAAACATTGTTCGACATCATCATTGGCATAGAGTTCATAGGCATCAGTTTTAGAAAGTTTAAGTAAAGAAGAGACTAAATCGACAATTCGATAAGGGTCATCTGTTTCTGTGATGGTTTTCAATAAATCAGCAGGAATATTATTGTTTACTTTGGACAAAAGTTTGATTTTTTCATTTAAAATCTCAACCAATGCACTTATTTTTAATTCATCATATTTTTTATTTTCAAGTAGATGTACCATACTGCTTTGAAAAGATTTATCTTCTAACTCAATCGTTTCTAAATTATCAATCAATTCACCTCTTGCCATACCTTGAAAAAGTATCTTAACACGTCCATCAGGAATGTTTACCTTACGCATAATAGAACCAATTACACCAATGCGATGTAAATTCTCCTCTTCTCTTGACCCCTCTTCACCCTCTTTGGTCGTGGTTAAAAAAATAAGAGAGTTCTTCTCCATAGCGTAAGTGACGGCAACAATATCTTCAGATTTTGTTAAAAAAATTGGAGATATCATAAAAGGATAGAGAAACAAATCATCTTCAACAACAACAGGTAATTTATTTGGAAAGGGTTCGTAGTTACTTAACTGCATATAAAACTTTCAAATTTATTTAAGAATAGCATCAATAAAGCCAATTTTAGGAGCTTTAATATCTGTCATATTTAAGGGTGAATTTGCATTTTTATTTTTGTAAAATTCAGATGCTTTCTCTTTCCCTAGTCGAGCATATAATGCTGAAATATTTTCATTTAGCAGATATTTTGCCATATTTAAACGTACCTTAACTGTCTTCACCATAGGTAGATAACTGGAGTTAGGATAAGCTTTAATAAATTTATCTGCATCAACTAAAGTATCTAACATCAGTTTTTGCTCTTTATTTACATCTTTAATCCCTAAAAATGCTGCTTTTATTTTTAGAAATTTAGCTTGCTCTATATTGGCACCAGAAGCATACTTTTTAAGATACTCATCTAAATAGTAATCTGCCATAATATAAGCTTGCTCTTCCATTTGAGCATTGGCTAACAACATAGTAGCCGTTGGAAGAAGTGGAGAACGTGGGTGTTCACTCTTAAGGGAAATATAGAGGTTATCTGCTTTATCTAAATTTGAAGAAGCAATCTCTTTAACAATGTCTTCATACCAAGTAAGTGCTGGTTTATCATACTCATTTACAATATCTTTATTGCTACAAGCGACAAAAAAGATACTTGCTAAAGCCAATAAAATAAGTTGTTTAATACTAATTTTCATGTTTATTATGAACCTTATATTTAATTTTAAAAAATATAATACCTCAAAACCGATTATAGATGGCTAAGATTTTTTTCTCTATATTATTATATATAAATATTAAAATTAATGTTTTATATTATTTTAATTAAATAGATAGGTAGTTTAAGATAAAATATTAAATTAATTTTAATATAAAGGTTTAATTTTGAAAATATATATAAAAACCATTACATTTCTTATCTTATTAACATATACTGATAATGCTATGTGTTCTGTAGATTTCGGAGATGCCCCAAACAACTACACCCATGTTAGCCATAAAATAGATGAAAATTTATATTTAGGAAATTCTACTCCCGATGCAGAAAATGACCAACAGAGTTCAACTGATGCCACAGGAGATGGAGAGGATGATAGTGATGGTATAGTAGGCGTAGTTCCAACTTTAACCGTAGGAGATAGCTCCTATACTGTTCCTGTTAAAGTTTTTAACAATACAGGTCAAAACGCATATATTACAGCTTGGATTGACTTTAACCGTAATGGTACTTTTGAATTTTCTGAAGCACTTAACACAAATGATTTATCTATTCCTTCTTCCTCTAACGCTCAAACAATTAATGTTGTTTGGGACGACTTTACAGATGGAGACACTCAAGCCATTGCTGATGCAACAGAAGGTAAAGCCATTATGCGTATTCGTTTGACTACTGAACGTATTTTACGTTGTGTAGAAGATAACGAAAAAAATGAACCTGAAAATCTAATCTCTCCTGATGGAGAGGTTGAGGATTATGAGATTAGTATTGAAAGCTCAAAAAAACCTTTCACCTGTAACAACAATGGTATTATTTTTGCTGGTGATTCAGGATTTAACACTCCTTCAACCATTGTCAATGAGTTAAACTTAGAAACTAAAGTATTTAATGCCAATCTTAAAACAACTGATAGACACGTTAATGCCATTGGATACAATGTCAAAGATAACTTAATTTATGGTATCGGTTTCAGAAGTAAAAAAGATGATGTAGCACAATTGGTTCAAATTGATGCAGATTATAAAATGACCTATTATGACATTCCTGGATTAAAACAAGGATATGCTTGGTATGCTTTAGGTGATGTTGATTTTCACAATAAATTTTATGTGGGAACGATTAGCGATGAAGATGGGACATATAGCTACCTAAAAGAATTAACGGTGATTGATTTAGAAACAAAGACAATA
>Ga0256840_1002541_pt1 | contig 15930 bp, 13 predicted proteins | sample 355202metaG_FD_185969 | JGI IMG/M metagenome (GOLD analysis project Ga0256840, IMG submission 185969) | Hydrothermal vent microbial communities from Mid Atlantic Ridge, Atlantic Ocean - 355-202 | ecosystem: Environmental > Aquatic > Marine > Hydrothermal vents | place: Atlantic Ocean: Mid... | reverse complement strand
AGTCAAATTTTTAGTTTCAACAGAAACTTTTAACTTATCTCCTTCCTGTTTTGAAAGTTTAATCTGCTCGTTCATATTTTCCATATTTGGTTTCACAGCACTTTTCATTTTCTTATCACTTATATCTATATCAGTTACATCCATAAAGGAAACCATACTTCCCTTACCCTGGTGTTTTACAATTCTTTTAAAACCTCTATCTTTAACTTCTTCCATCTGAGCTTTACCAAAAAAACCGCCAATTGATTTTCTATTATCAAGATCAATAGACGAACCTTTAACTTTTTCATTAAAATCAACCGGAAAACTTTCAGTAAAAAACTTATAAGCAGCTGAAATTTGTCTCTCTTCTCTAAATTGCCCAAAATTACCGTCTATATCTTCCTTTAATAGCTTCACTCTTCCAAATTCTTCCCTTTCCCTGCTAACTTTCTCATCTTTCTTTAAAGACAGATAGAAGTTCTCAAAACGCTTAACTTTAATTTTATCTTTATAAGAATTAGAAAAAAGCAGCCTCTCCCATGCCGATAAGTTTTCTTTTTCTTTTAGACTCTCCTCAAGTTTCTGATAAAACTCATCCAACAATCTTCTATTTTTTAAAAGAGAAGTCTCTTTCTTCACCTGTATTAGGTTTATTCCATCTTTCTTATTTGCAACTTGAGAGAGAGGAGCCAAATTTTTCTCTTTTAAAGCAGTTTCTTCTAAGACATTACCGGTTTTAACAAAAAAAATCTCTCTAAAATCTGAAGCAACAGATTTTCTATCAAAATCTTTACTTAGAAGATCATCAACTCTCTGTTTCTTTTTCTTTTCAGACTTGAAATTGGACGCAACATTTTCTTTTAAAAGAAACTTGCTTTCAAAGAAACCCACAGATCTATCAGACAAAACAGCTATTTTTTTTAAGTTTTTCTTTTCAAATTTATTTCTAACAATAAACTCCTGAGATTTATTACTATCCTCTTTCTCCTTCACAAATTTCTCTCTCTCTAGAGATTTGATAGCAGCACTATCAGTTTCTATTTTTGTCCTTTTCCAAAAATTTATCGGAAAACTGTTAACTGGCTTTTCTGAAGAAAGCTGCTTTTTAGCTCCTTTGTTACCTTCTAACACATCTAAAAAAAGAGAATCAAACAAACCCTTTTTTTTACTATTATTAACCTTTCCCCTTTCTTTCCCTGCATCTATATTACTATTTATATTTAAAAGCACCATTAGCATCCAAACCCCTATAAACACCTCAGGTAATATAGCTCAATTATACATCTTTTTCCAAAATCTTATAAAGCTTCCCAAAAGCACGTTTCTTTATTTGAGAAATCCTTGAAACAGAAACGTTAAGAATTTCTGAAATTGATTTTAAGTCAAGTTCTTCAACAAACAGAAGCTGTAAAATAAGTTTCTCCCGCTCTGAAAGATTATCAAGCGCTCTGGCAAGACGGCATTTCAACTCTTTTAAAATAATATTTTCCTCAGGAGAGGCCTCATCAGATTTCAGCGTATCAGCAATTGTTAACTTATCTGCTCCCTGAAACAGAAGCTCTTCAATGCTGACCATATACAAAATTTCTGCCTTTAAATCTTCTAACTCCCCATTTTTAACCTTTTCCCTTGTCCCCCTTGACATAAAATCAAGAGACCTTAGATAATCAAGAATCTCCCCTCTTACTCTGATATAAGCATAGGTGGAAAAATTTGCCTTTGAACTGTCAAAATTGTCAATCGCTTTCATCAAACCTATAACACCTGTATTAACAAGGTCATCAAAATCAACAATCCCTTCGGGAATCCTTCTGTAAATTTTATTCGCAATTTTCTTCACAAGTGGTAGATGCTCCACCACAAGCTCTTTCCTGCTTTTTCCGTACATAAACTAACCCTTCAAGCCCAAAAATTTCTTTAACTTTTCAAAGAAACCTTCCTCACTTTCCTTTAAAATCTCTCCCGTTTCCCTTGAAGCAATTTCTATGAGAGCCAAAACATACTGGTCCTGAGGATTTAAAATAGCAACAGGTTCTCTTCTTCTAACAGCAACCTTCAAATTAAAAGATTCCGGTAAAACTCCAGCCACTTTTGGTCTGAAAGACAGAAAATTCTCACATGACACCCTCATCCTCTCAAGAATTGAAAATCCTTCATTTTTGTTTCTGCACATATTTGCAACAATCTTTATACTGCCATAACTATAAAGTTTGTATAAAGTTTTTATCAAAGCATAAGCATCGGTTATTGCTGTAGGTTCTGGTGTTGTAATAACGTATGTTACATCTGAAGAAACCGAAAACTTTAAAACATTTTCATTAATTCCTGCTGGAGCATCCAAAATCACATAATCGTAAACGTCAGCAATTTTCTCAAGCTTGTTTATCACTGTAACAGTATCTATCCCCTCAAGCTCCTGAAAAGAATCTATACCAGAAAACCCAAGAAGAACATCAATATTTTTATAGGTTTGAATTAAATCTTTTATATCAGCTCCGTTCATAAGAAGTTTCAAATTTTTTTCAGGAGAAACACCAAGAACTATATGAACATTACCAAGGCCTATATCTGCATCAATCAGTAAAACTTTTTTATCAAAACAGTTAGCCAGTATCCACGAAAAGTTTACAGAAAAGTTTGTTTTACCAACACCTCCTTTTCCACTGGAAACACAAATAAACTTAGCTCTTCTGTTTTTATTCTGATGGTGCCTTTCTCTAACAAGCTCTATAAGTTTTTCTGCCTGTATGTTCATAGATCTCCCAGAAGGTAATCTGCCACTTTCTTAGGTGTTAAAAGCTTTATATCTTCAGGAACTCTTTGTCCTATACTTAAATAAGATAGGGAAAGTTCCGTTTTAACAGGCAGATTGAGTAAAATTCCAGGTTTTTTTGTTTCATCTATTTTTGTTAAAAGTAAAGAAGTAACAGGAAATATAGCCCTGTACCTGTTTACCACTTCTATCGCTTCATCATTACTGTAGTTGCAACTGATAACAAGATGAACATCCATCCCTCTGTCGGAACTGTAAAGTATCGCTTTTATCTCCCCTAAACGCCAGTAATCGTAGTGGCTTCGTCCAACTGTATCTATCAAAATAACATCCATCTCGGAAAGATTTCCAATAGTCTCTCTCAATCTTTTTCCTTCAGATACGGTAAAAAAGGGAATATTCAAAATATTTGCGTACATTCTCGCCTGCTGAATAGCCCCGACCTTAAAGGTATCAATGCTAATAACACCCACTTTAAGCTGCTGATTTATAACAAGGTCAGACGCTATCTTAAATAGATTTGTTGTTTTTCCAACACCTGTAGGTCCAACAAACGCTATTATTTTTGGAGGATTGTCCACTTTTATCCTTCCTGTAAATCTTATCTTCGTTTCTATACCTTTCTCAAGAGCTTCTCTAAATGTGGGAGTGCTTAAATCAAGTTTATTGGTTTCAAGGTCAAGACCGCATGCAGGCTCAACAATCTCTCTGGCAACCTCAGGAAATACCCCTTTAGATTCAAGTAGTTTTAGCAGTTCAACAGCATCCCCTGTAAAATCTTGATAGAGATTTCCAGCCGTAGAAGGTAAAGAAGAAGGCATAGATTGAGATATATGGGACGGAACTTCTGGCGGTGGAGAAATATAAACCTCCTGCGGTTGCTGATTAACAGGTGTTGTTTTTATCTCCTTCTTCAACTCGTTAATCAAACTTTTTAAACTATCAAGCTCCTCTTTAAGAGCTTCCGTTTCCCCACTACTTTTATCTTTCTCCTTAAAGAACAATCTATAAAACTTCTTTTTTGTAAAAGGCAGCAAACCGGACTTTGTTTCAACCTGATAATACAGAATCTCTATATCTCCACCATATATCGCTTTAGCTCTTTCTATAAGAGTTTCAAGATTATCCCCTTCCAGAATTTTAACAGACATTCCTCCCTTATCTCCTTGTAAACCGATTTTATAATACAGATTGTATTATAACCGATTTCAGAGCACGATATTTATCTTCTGTGCTATCATTTTTTCTGCATAAATATTCAGGCAATAGTGGAGGACTCAATGTATGAATTCAAAGAAATAGAGAAAAGATGGCAGGAAATCTGGGAAAAGGAAAAACTTTTTAAAGCCGAAATAGATAAAGATAAAAAGAAATATTACGTACTTGAAATGTTTCCATATCCTTCCGGAAAAATCCACATGGGACATGTCAGAAATTACTCAATTGGCGATGTAGTAGCACGTTTTAAAAGGATGTTCGGATACAACGTAATCCATCCGATGGGATGGGACGCGTTTGGGCTTCCTGCCGAGAACGCTGCCATAAATCGTGGAGTTCATCCGAAGGATTGGACTTTAAGCAATATAGAGTACATGAAAAGTCAACTTAAAAGACTTGGATTCTCCTACGACTGGGACAGAGAAGTAGCAACCTGCCTTCCTGAATACTACAGGTGGAACCAATGGATATTTATAAAAATGCTTGAAAAAGGCATCGCATACAGGGCAAAAACTACAGTAAACTGGTGCCCCACATGTCAAACCGTTTTAGCAAACGAACAGGTTGATGATGATGGTGAATGCTGGAGATGTGGAACAACAGTTGAACAAAAAGAGATAGACAGCTGGTACCTTAAAATCACCGACTACGCAGAAGAACTGCTCCAAGACCTTGAGCTCCTTAAAGGGCACTGGCCAGATCCTGTAATAGAGATGCAGAAAAACTGGATAGGTAAAAGCATCGGAGCAAAAGTAAAATTCCCTCTTGAAGAAAAGATAGAAGATATAGAACATATTGAAGTTTTTACCACAAGACCGGATACCCTTTTTGGTGTAACCTATTTAGTTCTTGCTCCAGAACACCCACTTATAGAAAAATTAACAAAAGAGGAGCATAAAGAAAAAGTAAAAGCTTTTGTTGAAAAGATGAGAAAAACAGAAAAAAGAAAAAGGACCACAGGAGAACTTGAAAAAGAAGGTGTTTTCACCGGTTCCTACGTAATCCATCCATTAACAGGTGAAAAAATCCCGGTTTACATAGCAAACTTTGTTCTTATGGATTACGGAACAGGAGCAGTAATGTCGGTTCCCGCTCACGACCAGAGAGATTTTGAATTTGCGAAAAAATATAATCTACCAATAAAAATCGTTATTACACCAGAAGACAGAACTCTTTCTAAAGAAGAACTCGATGAAGCCTATGAAAAACCGGGCATTGTGATAAACTCCGAAAAATTTACAGGAATGAAAAGCACCGATGCAAAAGTTGCAATCACAGAGGAGCTTGAAAAGAAAGGACTTGGAAAAAAAGCAATTCAGTACAGATTAAGGGACTGGAACATTTCAAGACAGAGATACTGGGGAACACCTATCCCTGTAATCTACTGCGAAAAGTGCGGGATAGTTCCTGTACCTGAAGATGAACTTCCTGTAAAGCTTCCTGAAAACGTTAAATTTACAGGAGAAGGGAATCCGCTTGAAAAGGTTGAAGAATTTGTAAACACAACATGTCCGAAGTGCGGAAAACCTGCCAAAAGGGAAACCGACACAATGGATACATTTTTTGATTCATCATGGTATTTCTTAAGATACTGCTCTCCCAAATGCGATACTTTACCCTTTAAACCTGAAGAGGCTTCTTACTGGATGGTTGTTGACCAGTACATAGGGGGAATAGAGCACGCCGTTTTACACCTTCTATATTCACGATTCTTCACAAAAGTTTTAAGAGATCTTGGACTTTTTAAAGCAGATAAAACCCATAAACAGTACAAGTTTTTCAAGGCTGGGGAGCCTTTTGAAAATCTCCTTACACAGGGAATGGTTTGCAAAAGATGGATAAAAGTTAAAACAGCACTTTCTGTTTTAGGTGTAAAAGAGGAAGATGACCTTTCAACACTTATAAACGCTCTCGGCGGTAAAAGTGAAAACAAAGGTAAAACGGTAAAAGAGTTTCTTTCTAAAAACAGAATAGGAAACGGAGATAACTTTTTGCTCGTAATCTCAAATGATGAAATAGCAAAGCACATAGAAAACTGGGAAGAAAAACTTGAAGAACTTGTGAAGGCTTACGGAGAGCTTTCAAAAATGAGTAAATCAAAATTAAACACCGTAAGCCCTGAAGATATGATAAACCGTTATGGCGCTGATGCCACAAGACTTTATATCCTTTTTGCCGCTCCACCAGAAACAGAATTTGAATGGAAAATGGAAGATATTGAGGGAGCTTTCAGATTTTTAAAAAGAGTTTTTGGATTTGTTGAAGAAACCGCTTCAATTTTTGCGGAAAATCCATCCCTTTCATCTCTTTCAAAAACAGGAAAAGAGCTCAGAAGAAAAGCCCATGAAACCCTTAAAAAAGTAACAGAAGAGTTTAATGAAAGATTTAAATTCAACACAGCTATAGCAGCCATAATGGAACTCTTTAATTTAATTTCAAGATTTAAACCTGAAACAGAAGGAGACAAAGCTGCTCTAAAAGAAGCTATTGAACTGATGATAATTATGCTATCCCCCATTACTCCTCATATCGCAGAAGAGATGTGGAAAATTACAGGACACAAAACCTTACTTTCAACCCACAAATGGCCAGAGGTTGATGAAAAAGCACTTATTAAAGAAGAGATAGAACTTCCCATCCAGATAAACGGAAAAGTGAGAGAAAAAGTTACTGTTCCGGCGGATATAGATGAAGAAACGTTAAAAGAAACGGTTCTAAATCTTGAAAAAGTTAAAAAATACACAGAAGGAAAAGAGATTAAAAAGTTCATCTATGTAAAAGGAAGACTTGTAAATGTGGTTGTTAAATAGAAGTATTATCAGCTTTCTTTTAGTTGGTGCTGTAGCTCTTTCTGGCTGCAGCACTTTACGATACGCAACAAAAAGAGAAACGATAAAACATGTTTACATCTCTCCTGTTACAAATAGAACACCAGAAGAAGGTGCCGATATCTTCTTTTCAAGAGCAGCAGACGAAGCATTTTACACCGATTCACGGTTTAAAGTTGACCCAAAACCTATTCCCGATGAAACAATTATTGTAAAACCAACTATCAACAGCATATCTACATACTCTGTAGGATATAATATTTATGACCAGGCTACAGAGTACAAAGTTACGGTAACCGCAACAATAAAGCTTATAAAATACGGCTATAAACATCCATTTAAAGTTTTAACAATAAGTGCATATGAGTTTTACAGTGTAATCGGTTCCCCTGCTGAAGTTGAGCAACGAAAAAAAGAAGCAATAGAATCAGCAGCTAAAAAGATATTTAGAGAGTTGGGAGAAAGGCTGTTGGAGGAGAAAAATGGAAAAGATAGTTGATTGCCAAGGCTTACCCTGCCCTGAACCGGTATTAAAAACAAAACAGGCACTTGAAGAAATTGAAGAGGGTATTATAACGGTAATAGTTGACAATAAAGCGGCAAAGGAAAACGTCAGTCGGTTTGCAAAAAATAAAGGCTGTACTGTTAATATCAAAGAAAAAGAAGGATTGTTCTACATCACCATAGCAAAAGGATTTACATGTACTCTTCCTGAGCAGGATTTGGAAAAGAAAACAGGAGATTATGCTGTTTTAATAGCATCCACTTACGTTGGCGAAGATAAGGAACTGGGTAAGATACTTATAAAAGGATTTATAAAAACCTTTATAAATGCAGAACCGCTTCCAAAAGGTATTGTTCTTATAAACACCGCCGTGAAACTTGCATGTAAAGGCGCAGATAACGAAATTATAGAAGCATTAAAAGAACTTGAAGGTAAAGGGGTAAAAATTATCTGTTGCGGAACATGCCTTAACTACTTTAACCTCCTTGAATCTCTTGAAGTTGGAGAAGCATCAAACGCTTACGACGTGGTTCAGTTCTTATCAAACTCAAAAAGTGTTGTAAGGCTTTAGTGGTGAAAGTATGAAAGTTGTTATCCAGAGAGTAAATGAAGGGAAAGTAACTGTAAACGGAGAAGTTACAGGAGCAATAAAAAAGGGGATTGTAGCTCTTGTAGGGTTTGAAAAAGGGGATTTGCCCTCATTCTTGGAAAAGATGGCTGAAAAAATAGTATATCTTAGAATTTTTGAAGATGAAAATGGAAAAATGAATCTTTCACTGAAAGATATAAAAGGAGAGCTTCTTCTTGTACCAAACTTCACCCTTACAGCCGACTGTAAAAAAGGTAGAAGGCCAAGTTTTCAGTCATCAGAATCACCTGAAAAGGCAAAGGAAATGTTTGAAACTCTTGTCAAAATATGTGAGAAAGAGGTCCCTGTTAAAACAGGGGTATTTGGTGCGGACATGAAAGTTTATATTTTAAACGACGGCCCTGTAACTTTAATTTTAAACTCCAAAGAGCTTTTTTAAAGGAGGAGGAATGGATTTCAACTTTCAATTAGAAACACTCTTTAAATATCTTCCTCCACTGATTTTCATAATTTCTTCTATTTTTATCATAAAACTTCGCCCGGTAATAAATAAAATTCTTATGAAACAGTTTATAAAAGATAGAAAGATAACAAAGGGAGAAAGATTAACCCTTGAACTTTCAACTATTCTAACCTACATACTGGCAACTTTTCTATTTCACATGGGAGTGCTTCAACTAAATTTGCCGCCTTTCTGGAGAAAGGTCATAGATATAAGCGCTTACTGCTTCTACATAGGTCTTGCCACCTTTGGCGTTTTAAAACTGGTTGACATATTTATCAACTACATGAGTGAAAAAACAAAAAAAACTGTTCCAATTTCAGAAGAGCCTCTTGTAGAAACATATTTCTCAATGATTTCAAAAATAACAAAAATATTTATAGTTTTCATAGCTTTCATCATCCTTCTTGATAAACTTGGCTTTAACGTTACATCTTTAATAACATCCCTTGGTGTTGGTTCTCTTGCAGTTGGTCTTGCTGCCCAGGATACAATAAAAAATTTCATTTCAGGTATCCTCCTTGTTACAGACAGACAGTTCAGAATAGGAGATAGGGTTTATATAAAGGATATTGATGTTGACGGTTACGTTTACGATATAGGACTTAGAACAACCCGAATTATAACAATAGCAGGAAACAACCTGATTATAGTTCCAAACTCAAAACTTACAGAAGGTGTTATAGAAAACGCTCTCTATCCCGATGCAAAATTTAAAGATTCAATAAAAATTGGAGTGGCTTACGGTAGTGATATTGAGCTTGTTAAAAAACTCATCCTTCAGGCCATAACATCCACCCAGGATGTTCTTCAGAATCCATCCCCTTCGGTCTTTTTTATAGACTTTGGTGATTCGGCACTGATATTCCAGGCGTTCTACTATGTTAAAAAGAAAGACATAGCATACAGAGTAAAATCGCAAATAAATGAAAAGATTGACAGACTGTTTAAAGAACACAATATAGAAATTCCATTCCCTTGCAGAACAAACTACTTCCCTGAAGGAGTAAAAGTTAAAATTGAAAGGTGAAAAGCTTTTCAGTGTAAAGATGCGGGCATGTAGAAACGGAGAACACATATCAGGTGCCGAAAGAATAGCAAAGGAACAGCAGATTCCAGAAATTGCAAAGGAACTCTCCCAAAGGGCATTAAACCATTCAAAAGGTAAACCTGAATCAATAAACATCAAGATAGAACTTCTTGAGAGAGAACCCATTCCCCTTAAATTGCTTCCTATCTACGAAATAGAAGACCAAGAAAACTTTTCTTTAAAAGAGCTTTTAGTAAAACTCTTCAAAAAGGCAAATATAGATGAAAGTGTGGGATTTTCGGTTTATAAGGCACTTTTAAGCGGAGCATCACCCTCTGGCAGAGTAATGAGAGGAGCGATGGTGGTAGATACATCAACAGGCATCAGACTTGAACCTGATAAATTTAGAGGCATAAGAGCTTCTTACATGGACATAACTGAAGAAGCTCTCAAGAAACTTAAAAAAGTAGCAGGGAATAGATTTACACCAAACATGAAAGATGCGGTAATTCTATCAACAAAAGTCCTTCATCATAAAAATGTTATAGCGGAACTTTGTGTATCTGACGATCCGGATTACACAACCGGATACCTTTCAATAAAAGGAACAGGCTACATAAGAATAAAGAACATCAAACCCTACGGACTACCAAAAGGCGGTAGAGCATTTTTTATAAAGGGAACCGTCAGGTTAAAGGAGTTTATAGAATATATGGAATCAACTCCGGTACTTATAGTTGATACCGCTGAATATCACTGTTTACCGCTCTCTGAAATATTGGAAACCTGATTTAATGACTTTTCAGCAAATCTTCCCGAGGAAACCTTCCCTAAAATACTTGCCCCATCTTCAACAACAATGCCTTTTGCAGAAATTTCCCCTTCAACAACAGCTGTTGATTTAAGCTCCAACGCTTGAACATAAATATTACCCTTTATCGTCCCCTGTAAAATAAGAACATCGGCGTTAACATTCCCGTTAACCACAGCAGAACTTCCAAGTATCACAAAATCTCCCTCAATATCACCATCTATCTGACCGTCAATTCTTACCTTTCCCTCTGCCTTTATATTTCCGGAAATCTTTAACTCTTTTGACAAAATACTTTTTATCTCTGAAGAGCTATAATCCTTTTTCGGCTTCACCTCTTTTTTATCTCCTTTTCCAAACATTACCAGCAACCTCCAGAAACTTCATCGGATTAATCCACCTGTTATTCTTCATTATCCCGTAGTGAAGATGGGGACCTGTACTTCTACCGGTATTTCCCATCTCTCCTATAACCTGCCCAAGCTTAACTTTTTGACCCCTTTTTACATAAATTTTTCTTAGATGAGCATAAACAGTTTCATATCCCGATGGATGCCTAACAATAACTATTTTTCCCCAGCCTGCCCACCTACCAACACGAACCACCGTACCATCAGCAGTAACACGAACAGGGGTTCCCGGTTTATTTGAAATATCAATACCGGGATGGAACGCAAGAAGATGGGTAAAAGGGTCAATTCTCATACCAAACTTGGATGAAATTTTTCCGTAAGTTGGAACCCCAAGAGGATATATTCTCAGAAAATTTATCATCTCATCAACCGTATCAAGAGATTGATAAAACTGCTCAGCATCCATCTTCTTAAGAGGAATATAAACTCCTCCTTCTCCACCATCGCCAGATTTCAAACTCTTCTTTATCCCGGCAGTTTTCATAATCGTATCTATCATCTTAACCCGCTGGGAAAGAGCTTTTACAATCTTATCTCTTTCCTCTGTCAGCTCTGCCACCTCTTTTTCCAGCCTCTCATTTTGAGAAGAAACAGCAGCAAGATGCTCTTTAAGTTCCATATTCTCTCTGGCAACATTTTTAAGCTTTAAAGTTGAAGTAATCGCAACATAACCTACAAAAAAGAAAAAGCAGAAAAATAGAAACAACCCTCTTTTTATCTTCTTTGGAGAAATGGTGTAGGTTTTATACTCCCCTAACTCATCCTCTATAACGATAATCTGAACCTTATCTTTTGCCAAAATTACCCCTATCTTAAAGATTTTACCATCAAGTTAAGGTAAAATTTTAACATAACAAAAACTACATCTTTCTTAACCTGTCAAGAAACTTAACAGTCCCATAAACACACTCATTATAAGGAACTAAAACCTCTTTCCCTTTAGCTTTTCTTATTAAAGCTCCCGTTATCCCCTCTATCTCTATAGGTTTACCTCTTTCAAAATCAAGAAGCATAGAAGTTTTATACCCCATAAGGTCAGGGGATGATTTAAGATATCCTTCAATTGTAGAATCTTTAAGTGCCACTCCGTAAGCAGCTGCGACTTTTTTACACTCAACCATAAGATTTCTTAAAATTGAACGGGTGTGCTCAAACTCAAGCATCTGACCAACCGTAGCACCGGTGACAACAGAATAAGGATTAAACGCAACATTCCACATCAACTTCTTCCACAACGTGTAGTTAATATCCTTTGATATCCTTACTTCTATTCCAGCCTCTTTCATATCATCCGCTATCTGTTTTACTCTATCAGTAACACTACCATCCATCTCCCCTATCTCAAGAAGCCCTGCCGCTTCATGAACTATAGTTCCGGATTCTTTTACATAAGAACCGATAAAAGCTGTTGCACCTATAACTCTATCAGCACCAAGATACCTGCTTATTATCTCTTCATTTTCTATTCCATTCTGGACAGAAATAACAGCAAATCTTCTACTAACCTTTGAAAGTTCCTTTACAACATTCTCAGTATCATAAGATTTAACACATAAAAGCACCACATCACAATCTTTAAGAGCATCATAAGAATCTGTAAAAACCGCCCTTTCAGATTCTTCTATAGTAAATGTTCCATGTTTATAACTTTCCACGGTAAGCCCTTTATCTTTAAGAACCGATAAATATTTCTTCTTTGTAACAAATACTGTTTCAAATCCGCCTTTTGCCAGCATTCCACCATAAAAACCTCCAACTCCACCAACACCAACCACACCGTACTTCATCCTGAACTCCCATCTTTCTTTTTTCCACTTTCAAATCTTATCAAAAGAGGCTATTATTTTTTATAGGTTCTAACTTTAACACGGAGGAACAAAAAACCATGAGATACACAGTATCTGAAGAACAGGAACTTCAAAGATTAACAGACCAGCTACTGAAAGAGATAGAACAGAAAAGTTTTATAGATAAGCTGACAAAAGAGCAGGCAAAAAAACTTGTAGAAGATTTAAGAAAGATTATAAGATACCACGACTACAAATACTACGTAGAAGCAAATCCTGTAATTTCCGACTACCAGTACGACAAGCTGTTTCACGCCCTTGAAAAGATAGAAAAGAAATTTCCCGAACTTATCACCCCCGATTCTCCAACTCAGAGAGTAGCGCCAGCATTTACCGGAGAATTTCAAAAAGTTAAACACCTTGCTGAAATGACCTCCCTTGAAAACACCTATTCTCCCGAAGACTTAAAAGAGTGGGATAGAAAAATAAGAACAGCCCTTGGTGTAGAGAAAGTTGAATATGTGGTGGAACCAAAATTTGACGGAGCAAGTATTGAACTTGTCTATGAAAACGACACATTTATAAGAGGGGTAACAAGGGGAGATGGCGTTGTCGGAGAAGATGTTACTCTAAATGTAAAAACGATAAAGTCCATACCCCTTAAAGCTCCCTTCTCAAAATATGGAATTAAACTTATCTCTATCCGCGGTGAAGTTATAATGCCAAAAAGCGTTTTTGAAAAGCTCAATAAAGAGAGAGAAAAAGCCGGCCTTCCTCTCTTTGCAAATCCAAGGAACGCTGCAGCCGGCACAATGCGGCTAAAAGACCCTCAGGAAGTAGCAAAAAGAAATCTTGACTGCTACACATACTTTATCCTCTACAGTGAACCTAAAAAACTCTGTAAAGATATAAAAACTCACCGGGAAGCTTTAAATATCCTGAGAGATTGCGGCTTCAAGGTATCCCCTTTAAGTAAAGTTTGCAACGGAATAGAAGAAGTAATTGATTACATAATGAAATGTCAGGAAGAAAGGGAATCCTGGGATTTTGAAGCAGACGGAATGGTTGTAAAAGTAAACGATACATGCGCATGGGAGAAGCTTGGAGAAACCCTTCACCATCCCAGATGGGCAGTTGCGTACAAATTCCCGGCAAAGCAGGTTGTGACAAAGCTTAAAGATGTTATCTGGCAGGTGGGCAGAACGGGAGCTTTAACCCCCGTTGCCATTCTTGAACCTGTTGAAGTGGGCGGAGTGGTTGTATCAAGAGCCTCCCTTTTCAACCCTGATGAGATAAAAAGAAAGGATATAAGAATAGGAGACTTTGTTATTGTTGAGAGAGCAGGAGAAACCATCCCCTACATAGTGGCACCTGTAAAAGAGAGAAGAACTGGTAATGAAAAGCCTGTAGAACTTCCAAAAACATGTCCTGAATGCGGCTCACCTGTTGTTCATGAGCTTGACGAAGCTGTTCCAAGATGCCCCAATATAAACTGCCCGGCACAGTTAAAAGAACACCTTATTTACTGGGGAAAAGTTCTTGATATTAAAGGACTTGGAGAATCCACAGCCAATCTACTTACAAAGAAAGGTTTTGTAAAAAACATTGCCGACCTTTACACAATTGATAAAAATAAACTTATGAAACTTCCCGGATGGGGAGTAAAAAAAGTTGAAAATCTTATCTCTCAAATTGAAAAATCAAAAGATGCTGAATTTTACAAAAAACTTACAGCCCTTGGCATAAGGCATGTTGGAGAAAAAACAGCAATGCTCCTTGCAAAAAAGTTTAAAAACCTTGACGAGCTAATGAACGCACCGTTTGAACAACTTGCAACCATCCCCGGCATAGGACCAATCACAGCAACAAGTATAAAAAACTTCTTTAAAGCTGAAAAAAATGTAGAAATGATAAATAAACTGAAAGAAGTTGGATTTAAGTTTGAAAGAACAAAAGAGGAAGAGAGGGAAGAAGAACTTCCAAAACCACTTGAAGGGTACAACGTTGTTTTCACCGGTGAACTTGAACATTTCAAACGAAAAGAAGCCCAAAAGCTAATAGAAATTTTGGGCGGAAATCCTACAAACTCAGTAACTAAAAAAACCTCATTTGTGGTGGTAGGTGAAAATCCCGGTTCAAAACTTGCAAAAGCTGAAAAACTTGGAATAAAACGGATGAACGAAGAAGAGTTTATAAATTTCATAAAGCAGTTTGCAGATAAAAATCCCGAAGTAAAAAAACTCCTTGAGGAAAAAGGAATAAAAGTATGAAAGATTACTTATGTGAAGATACTATAGCCGCAATAAGCACACCTATAGGAAAAGGAGCGATAGGGATTGTTAGAGTTTCAGGGAAAGAAGCTCTTTCTATTCTCAAAGAAGTTTTCAGAACAAAAAGCGGAAAAAAGAAGGAAACTTTTGAAGACAGAAAAATGCACTACGGAATTGCCGTTGACAGTAAAGGAGAAACGATAGATGAAGTATTAACCGTCTATATGAAAGCACCTAAAACATTCACAGGTGAAGATATTGTTGAAATTCACTCCCACGGGGGTATCTATGTTGTCAGAAAAATTTTAAGAGCAGTTCTTTCCTTCGGCGCCCGCCTTGCAGAACCGGGAGAATTTACAAAAAGGGCATTTATCCACGGAAAGATAGACCTTGTTCAGGCTGAAGCCATAAACGAAATAATAAACGCAAGCAGTGAGCTTTCACTTAAAGTAGCGGTAAATCATCTTAAAGGTGCTTTAAGCAGAAAAATTGAAGAGATAATGGACCGTCTTTTTCATCTTAAAGCCCTCATAGAAGCTGCAGTTGACTTTCCGGAAGAAGACATTGAAATAATAGAATCGGCAAAGGTGAAAGAGGAGATAAAATGGGCAATAGATGAAATCAAAACCCTTTTAAAAACTTACGACGACGGGAAAATCTTAAGAGAGGGAATAAAAATCGCCATTGTGGGAAAACCCAATGTGGGCAAATCCTCCCTTCTTAACGCTCTACTAAAAGAGGAAAGGGCAATCGTCACAGAGATTCCCGGAACCACAAGAGATGTGATAGAAGAATCCATAACACTTAAAGGCATCCCTGTAAGACTCATAGACACTGCCGGCATAAGAGAAGCTGAAGACAAGGTTGAAAAAATAGGGATTTCCCGCTCCCTTGAGAAACTTAAAGAGGCGGACATTGTTCTCTTTCTCATTGATGGAGCTCAAGGGTTTACAAAAGAGGATGAAAAGATATACAGCATCGTAAAAGATAACCCCAACACCATCATTGTTATAAACAAAGGAGACCTCCCGCTGAAAGTTTCCTGTGAAAGATTTGGAAAAGAGTGTGTCGTAATCAGTGCAAAAACAGGAAAAGGAATAGACAGGCTTACAGAAACCATTATGGAAAAACTGCTCCTTCAACCTGAAACCATTCTAAAAGAAAGCGACACAATAATAACCAGCGAAAGGCACAAAGAACTTCTATCAAAAGCTTTAAAAAG
>Ga0256840_1002540_pt1 | contig 15931 bp, 11 predicted proteins | sample 355202metaG_FD_185969 | JGI IMG/M metagenome (GOLD analysis project Ga0256840, IMG submission 185969) | Hydrothermal vent microbial communities from Mid Atlantic Ridge, Atlantic Ocean - 355-202 | ecosystem: Environmental > Aquatic > Marine > Hydrothermal vents | place: Atlantic Ocean: Mid... | reverse complement strand
CGTTTGTAATTTCGGCAAGTTCGCCTACGGAAGAAGACAAACCGCCGGCTCCATTATCAGTACTGCTTTTAATTAGTCCTTTTTTTGCAGCAACAATCATAAAATCAGATAATTTCTTTTGCGTTATCGGACTTCCTATTTGCACAGCAGACTGAGGAGATTTTTCATTTATTTCTGTTGAAGAAAAAGTTGCTCCGTGAATACCGTCTTTCCCTACTCTGCCGCCTGCCATAATAATTCTATCGTTAATATCAATTGGTTTTTCCCAAGAATTTCTACCAAGATAATTATCGGGCATAATGCCTCCGGTACCGCAAAAAACCAGAGGTTTCCCGGCATAACGGTCATCAAAAATTACCGAGCCGTTTACGGTTGGAATACCGGATTTGTTTCCGCCATCTTCAATACCGTCCGTTACGCCCTCCATAATTCTGCGAGGATGCAGTTGCCCTTTTAATAATTTTTTATCGTAATTCGGAGAACCGAAACAAAGCACGTTTGTGTTAAAAAGAAGCTCGGCACCGCCTATGCCTGTTCCCATAATATCGCGATTTACGCCGAGAATTCCGGTAATTGCACCGCCGTAAGGGTCAAGAGCCGAAGGCGAATTGTGCGTTTCAACTTTCCAAACAAAAAGTTTGTCTTTTGTTGCCCGAACGGTTCCCGCATTATCATCAAAAACTTTTATAAGCCAATGATTATCATTATCTTCCAGATGTTTTTTGATTTTGTCGGTTGAGCCCTTTATGTATGTTTTGAAAAGTGAATTTATTGTTTTTTTCTTGCCTGTTTTTTTGTCTTCAAAAGTAATTTTGGCATTAAATTCTTTGTGTTTGCAATGTTCCGACCAGGTTTGTGCAAAAACTTCAAGTTCTATATCGGTTAATTTTTCGGATAGACCGGCTTTTTTTCTTTCGGCAATAACTTTTTCATCTTTAAAATAATTGCGTATTGCTTTCATTTCTTCAAGATTTAAAGCCAGAATTTTATCTTCGGAAAGTTTTATAAGTTCATCATCGGAAATATTTAAATCGATAAGTTCAACACTTTCATCAACTTTCATTTCTACTTTCGGAATATATGGTGTAAAGTTAAAACTTCCGTTTTCTTTTGTAAAAACTTGAATATGATTAATTAAAGGATTTCCGAGAAATGCTTTTGCAATTTCGGTAAGTTGTTTTTCTGATAACTTATTTTCAATATAATAAATGTCTTGTGTGAAAATATGCTGACTGTTAATATCAATTTTTCGATTTAGAAAATCAGCCAATGCCGTTTGTGCCGAGACGCCGATATCGTCGGTTACGCCGGGAAGTTGGGCAACGGCAATTAAACTTTTGTATTTTTCGTTATCATACACCTTATTAATAAGCACATCATCGGTGATTTTGTTTTTGAGACAATTTTCGGCAAAAGCTGTGAAATTGTTTTCGGTAATTTCATAATCAACGGAATACAGTTTTGATGTTTTAATTTCTCCGGTGTCTATATTGAGTTGATTTTTGCATTTTTTTTGGATGCTGATGCCTTTTGTGTCTTTATATTCGGGCTTTATGTGTGTTTGTATGCTGTTCATTAAGTTAAAAGTTTGTAAAGTTGAAAGTTAATAGTTTTACTTCATAAAAAAAGTCTGCCGCAAGGGCAAACTTTCTAATATTGTTTTTCTAATTTAAAAGTCGGAAATTCGACTTGTATATTGCTGCCGGCGGTAACTGTGCCGGCTGTTTGACATTCATAGTTCATTTGCTTTGCTTTTTGTAAAATATTATCTGTATATTTTTCATCTGCAATAAGCAACATACCGTTGCCCATATTCCACCAAAGGTAGGCATCTTCATTACTTATTTTTCCAATTTGCTGTATTTTAAGCATTTCGGGAAGCGGCTCAAACAAGTTATTGAGTTTTGCTCCGACATTGTTTAGTTTTAATGCTCTTCGTAAATTGTCAAAAACTCCGCCTCCTGTTATATGCACAATGCCCGTAAGTTCTGTTCCCGATGCTGTAATTTCATTAATTAAAGGTGAATATATTAAAGAAGGTGTCAGCATTTTTTCGCCCCAAGTTGTTTTATTGTCATATGCTTCGTTATGCCATTCATCACCGTATTTTTCTGACAAAATTCTTCTTATTGAAGAAAAACCGTTGCTTCTGAAACCTCTGCTTTTAAGTGCGAATATTTTTTGTCCTTCTTTTATGTTGCTTCCGTCAATTGCTTCTTTCAGGTTTTCGGGTAAAATTCCTATTGCCGTAGAGCTCCAATTGAAGTGCATTTTTTCTCCGTAGCCCCCTATTCTGTCTCCGAGTTCGGCAATTTCACCTCCGGTAATTGTTATCCCGGCAAAATTACAGGCATCTCGCAAACCTTTCATCAGAGCATCTATTATTTCCGTATCAAGAAAATCAACATCAATGACATTGGAAAGATTGGTCGGCTCGAAACCCATTGCGGCAAGGTCGTCGGCAACCATTGCAACAAGGTCATAGCCGAGCGTATTGTATATGCCGGTTCGTTCCGCCAATTCGGCTTTTGTGCCTATACCGTCGGAACCTATGCCGATACGTTCTTTTCCGAAAATTAATAAGTTTGAAAATCCGCCTTTTGATTTAGAGGCGACGGCTCCTCTCTTTCCATTTCTGTTTCGGAAAGTCTCAATCGCATAGTTGTAAGCGATTTTTGAGGACTTGTTTCCGAGGTTTATGTCAACCCCGCTCTTTTTTTGCATAAGTTGTTTTAAAACTATGTTTTAAGAAAATACAAAATTAAAACTTTACTTCAAATTAATACCAAAAAATGACACTTTTAATGTTAACTTTTTGTTAACAAAATCACAAAGTTTAATTTATTGTATTTTTCATAATTGAAGACTGTAATTCGTAGGTAAAAAAATAAAGTACGTAGATTTATCTTTGTTTTTCTGAAAAAAATTGCAAATTTGCTTTTAAAACATTTTCTGATATGTGCAAAATTATAAAAAAAGTAATATTTCTCACTGTCTCTGTTTTAGTCCCGATGGCTTTACTGTCACAACTAAAGACCGAAGATTTGTTCATGCAAAAAGAAATTCGTCGTGCTTACGAGAAAAAAACACGCTCATTTACCGGAGAACCGGGAATAAATTATTTTATAAATAAAGCAGATTATAAAATAAAAGCAGATTTTAATCCTGAAACAAGAATTATTAAAGGTACGGAAATTATTGATTACACTAATAACAGTCCCGATACATTGATAAAAATAGTTTTTAATTTATATCAGGATTTATATAAGAAAGGGAATGCCAGAGATTGGGATATAGGCTTCTCGGATATTACAGACGGAGTAAATATAAAAGAGATAAGACTAAACGGAAAAAATATTGATTTAAATTCTAAAAATATTACAAACAGGCAGTCTATATTAAAAATAAATTTACCTGATAAAATAATTCCGGGTTCAACTGCAAAAATTGAAATTAAGTGGGAACTGATAATTCCGCTAAAAACATCTATTCGTCAAGGCACATATGAAAAAGATAATTTCTTTATTGCTTTTTGGTTTCCTAAAGTTGCCGTTTATGATGATATTGTAGGATGGAATACATACGGACACACGGGAAGTCAGGAGTTTTACAGTGATTTCGGAAATTATGAAGTTGATATTACCGTTCCGGGAGAATATCAGATATGGTCAACAGGACTTTTGCAAAATATGACCGAGTTATATTCAGATAAGTTTATTCGGAGGATTAAAGATTCACAAAAAACAAATAATGTCATTCATATAATAACGGAACAAGACAGGAAAGTCGGTAATATTATGAAAAAAGCTGATTTTCATACATGGAAATTCAAATCGGAACAAACACCCGATTTTGCTTTTGCCGTAAGCAAAACATATCTTTGGGACGCTTCAAGTATAAAATCCGGAAACAGAAGAGTTTACGTTAGTGCAGTTTATAAACCCTCTTCCGAAAACTTTAAAAAAGTGGTCATAATTACACAAAATACCTTAAAATTCTTTACGGAAGAGATACCCTGCATACCGTATCCGTATCCGCAAATTACTGATTTCAACGGCGGCGGCGGAATGGAATTTCCGGGAATGACAAATTGCGGAGAAACCGAAAGTTTAACATCAACAATTTATTTAACTGCTCATGAAACAGGACATTCTTATTTTCCTTTCTTCACCGGACTTAATGAACAAAAATATGCGTGGATGGATGAAGGTTTAATTACTTTTTTTCCTCAATTTATCGTTGAAAAATATTCTGAAGACAAAGATTTTATTCTTTTTAAAAAAAATATTGCCGTTTATAATAAATCAGCAGGAACTTATGTTGATGTTCCTATGATGATAAGCAGTAATAACGTAGGCAGAAACGCATATCGCTTTCATGCATACAATCGCCCTTCCGTGGCTTTTTACCTGCTTTATAATTATCTTGGTAAAGAAAAGTTTACAAAAGGTCTTAATTTATTTATAGAGCGCTGGAGCGGAAAGCACCCGATGCCTTTTGATTTTTTCTTTACCTTTAATGAAATTGCGGATGAAGATTTGGCTTGGTTTTGGAAACCGTGGTTCTTTGATCTCGGATATGCTGATTTATGTATCGATAAGGTAAACATTTCCGGAAAAAAAGCAGAAGTTATAATAAAAAATAAAACAGGATTTCCGGTTCCGGTGCATTTAAAAGCTGTTTACAATGACGGAAAAGTTAAGCAATACAACGAAAAAGCGGATGTTTGGAAAAGCAAAGAAGGGATATTTAAAGTTTTAGTTCCGTATAAAGACTTAAAAGAACTCATTTTAGATACAGAAACTACACCTGATGCATTTCCGACAGATAACATAAAAAAACTGCAAGGCATTATATTCTAAAGATTCAGTTTTTTATCAATTTTATATTTATTCCTGTCTTGCGAAGTTCTTGAAACCAAATCGGCGAGTAAACCCGTCATAAAAAGTTGCGTTCCGAAAACAATTGAAAGCAAACCCAGAAAGAATAAAGGTCTCTGTGTCATTGAATATTCAGACCAGAATATTTTTGCAACCGACAAATACGTTAAAATTACAAATCCTAAAAAAAAGCTGAAAGAGCCTATTGTACCGAAAAAATGCATAGGACGCTTTGCAAAACGGGTAATAAAAGTAATTGAAAGCAAATCCAAAAAGCCGTTAATAAATCTTTCTATCCCGAATTTTGATTTTCCGTATTTTCTTTCCTGATGTTTAACAACCTTTTCGGTTATTTTGGTAAAACCTGCCTGTTTTACCAAAATAGGAATATATCTGTGCATCTCACCGTAAACTTCAATACTTTTTACTACTTCGTTTTTATATGCCTTTAAGCCGCAGTTAAAATCATGCAATTTTAAACCGCTCACTTTACGTGCCGTAAAATTAAATAATTTACTCGGCATATTTTTGCTCAAAACAGGATCATATCTCTTTTTTTTCCATCCCGAAACCAAATCAAAACCGTCTTCTTTAATCATTTTATAAAGTTCGGGGATTTCTTCGGGATTATCCTGCAAATCAGCATCCATTGTAATAACCACATCACCTCTTGCCGCAGCAAAACCCTCGTATATAGCAGCTGATTTTCCGTAATTTTTGATAAATTTTATTCCTTTTACATTTTTATCTTTTTTCGATAAATTCTCAATCACTTCCCACGAATTATCTTTGCTGCCGTCATCAATCATTATAATTTCATAAGTCAGGTTATTACTTTTGCAGACTTTTACTATCCAATCATATAACTCAGGCAAAGACTCTTCTTCGTTTAGCAAAGATATTACTATTGATAAATCCATTGTTCCAGTTTTAAATATTTTTCAAAAGTAAATATAAGTATCCGCTTAATAAAAAAAAACTGACCGACTGATATTTTTTTTCAAAATTCCAAAACAAGGTATAAAATTTGATTACAGTATTAATAAAAAAATTATAACCCCTATGACGAGACAGGTAAAAGTTATAGACAGGAACAGGATTTTGGGCGGATATTCTTTATCCGTAAGAGATAATTGGGTTTATAAAATAAAAAAAGTTCACCTGAATGAATTTGAAAAAGATAAATACCTTGAAGATTTCGGCGAAAAAATTATAACTTTTGATGAATTTTTTGAATGGTATAAAAAACTTAAAGAAAACCTCAACAAGAAATCTGAAAATAAAAAAACTCCGAAAAATTAATTTACGTCTTTTTATTTTAAAATGCCCTTAAATCATTGCTTATTATAAAAAAAATATAAATATTTGCTGTTTTAAATTTCTTTAAAAACAGAATGAACTATACAACTTCTAAACGCATTAAGCGTATTTCCGTTTCTCAGACACTTGAGATGTCTAAGCGAAGCAGAGAGTTAAGAGATAAAGGAATAGACATAATTGATATGAGTGTCGGGCAGCCGGACTTCCCTACTCCGCCTCACATAAAACAAGCCGCAAAAGATGCGATTGACAATAATTTTACATTTTATACTCCCGTTGCCGGGTATACTGATTTAAGAAGAGTAATTACAGAAAAGCTTAAAAGAGAAAATAACTTAGATTATACAATTGATCAGATAGTTGTTACAAACGGGGCAAAACAAGCTCTTGCCGATGCAATCCTTACACTTATAAATAAAGATGACGAAATTCTTGTACCTACGCCTTATTGGGTAAGTTATGCAGAATTAGTAAATCTTGCCGAAGGCAATAAGAAATTTATAAAAACAAGCATTGACAATAATTTTAAAGTTACCGCCGAAGAAATTGAACAGGCTATAACGCCGAAAACAAGAATTTTGCTTTACAGTTCACCCTCAAATCCTGCCGGCAGCGTTTATTCTGCAAAAGAGCTAAGTGCAATTGCCGAAGTTATAGAAAGACACAAAAATATTTATGTAATCTCAGACGAAATATATGAGCACATTAATTTTGTAGGAAAACATGAAAGTATAGCACAATTTGACAGCATAAAAGACAGAGTAATAGTAATAAACGGAATGTCAAAAGGTTACGCTATGACAGGTTGGCGTTTAGGATATATGGCGGCACCGAAATGGATTGCAGACTCCTGTATTAAGTTGCAGGGGCAATATACATCCGGAGCAAGTTCAATTTCTCAAAAAGCGGCAATCGCGGCTTTACAAGGAGATAATATTTATACAATGGGGATGAATCAGGCATTTAAAGAACGACGAGATTTAATTGTTGACCTTATGAATGAAATTCCCGGTTTCAAAACCTATGTTCCCGAAGGTGCGTTTTATATTTTTCCTGATGTAAAAAGCTATTTCGGTAAAATAAATAATTACATAAACATAAAAGATGCTTCCGATCTCAGTATGTTTCTGCTCAATGAAGCACATGTTGCCACCGTTCCGGGCTCAGCTTTCGGAGATGATGACTGTATAAGATTTTCATTTGCACTGGGAAAAAGCAAGATAGAAACAGCAATGGAAAGAATAAAAAACACTCTCAGAACATTATCAGAATAAAAAAATGCTTAAACCAAAACATTCGGTATTCTTTCTGCTCGTCTTTATTTTTTTCGCTTCCTGCGAAAATGATATGGAGGAAATAAAGGCATTTACAAACCAAAAAGAATTGCCCGATGTTACCGTGGAAAACCTGAATACTCAATACAGCGTTAACGGGCAAACTCAGATTGTCCTTTCAACGCCCTTAGCTCTCAGGTATAATAATCCCCAAAAAGAATATTCCGTCTTCCCGAAAGGTATAGTATTGGTATTTTATGATAAAAATATGAATATTCATTCAAGCTTGAGAGCTGATTACGGTATTTACTACGAAAAAAGAAATTTTGCCAAAGTAAGCGGAAATGTAATTTTGACAAATGTTAACGGCAGTATTCTAAGAACAGAAGAATTATTTTTAGACGAAAAAGAAGAAAAAATATACTCGGTAAAACCTGTAAACATTGTTGATAAAAGCGGTTTTGAAATTACGGGAGAAGGAGGTTTTGAATCAAACCTTGATTTTACGATTTATCGATTTACCGATGTTACCGGAAAGATAATAAAAAATGATGATGAAGCTTTTATTGAGCCGGATGAAAGCGATAATACAAAAAGAGTTAATAAATCAGAAAATATAAAAGAAAATATAAACCTTAAATAAGTATTCAGAAGCCTGTTTTTTTATGATAAAATTTGAAAATATAACTAAGAGTTTCAATAATCTGAAAGTTCTGAAAGGAATTTCGGAAAATATAAAAAAAGGCGAAATAGTTTCAATAACAGGTCCGAGCGGTGCCGGAAAAACAACTTTGTTACAAATAATAGGGACATTATTAAACCCCGATACAGGAAAGATATATATAAATAATATTGACATTACCCGATATAATCAAAAAAAATTGGCAAAATTCAGAAATGAAAATATCGGTTTTGTATTCCAATTTCATCACCTTTTGCCGGAATTTAACGCAATTGAGAATATTTGTATGCCGGCTTTCATTAAAGGAACAAATAAAAAAGAAGCCTTTAAGCGTGCAGAAGAACTGTTAGAATTTCTGAACCTTTCCGGAAGAGCATCACATAAGCCGAGCGAGATGTCAGGCGGAGAGCAACAAAGAGTAGCCGTTGCCAGAGCATTAATTAATAACCCTTCAATTATCCTTGCCGATGAGCCTTCCGGAAATCTTGACACCGAAAATAAAAAAGCTCTTCATCGGCTTTTCTTTTCTTTGAGAGATAAATATGAACAAACATTTGTGATTGTTACTCACAACAATGAACTTGCTCAAATGTCCGACAGGATTATAAAATTAAAAGACGGAAGAACAGAAATATAAGCCTGTTTAAAAAGACACTCTTTCAAACATTCCGCTGAAAAAAATATCTTTTTCTGCTCTGTTGTCAGGATTTACTTTAAAACTGTAAGTTCCGCTTATTAAATTATTCCGGGTATCAATATCTGAAATAACGGCTTTTCCTTCATAAGAAATTAAATAAATATTTTCTTTAGTATCAGAAACTGTATAACTCATACTGCATTCCGAATTTATAACACCTGTTTTATAATCAAATGTTTGAAAATACTCTCCGGTTTTATTACCGTTAATTTTAACAATAATTCGTCCCGAAACATTATGATTTTCATAAATTTTAAACGTAATTTCTGAAACACCTTTATTTATTTTAATATTTTCCGTTACTGCGTTTTGTATATTATCATTAATTCTTACCTCAATAATATTTTCCGGATTAATAACTTTCTTATCACACCCCTGGACAATGATTAAGAGCAACAAAACAAAAACGACGTAAACCTTATTTCTCAAAAAACTCATAATAGCGTAAAAAGTATAATTTCCAACCGAAAAAACAGATTTTAATATCTTAATTTGTAAAAATAGTAAAAACATTCAAAGTCTGAAAAAATATATTCTTTAAAACAATATTTTTTTTAATTTTACATAATATTCTGAAACCGGAAACGGCATATAAAAACAAGCGGCTGGTTTCTTTAAAAAACAGAATACAAAACGAATGCGGTTATGCAATTTTTAAGTCATTAAAATAAACGTATGAAAAAAAAATTTGCACTTCATTGGCAGATACTTATTGCAATTATTTTAGCAGTTATTTACGGCATATCATTTCCGAATCAATACAAAGTTGACTTAGATGCATATAAAAAAATTATATCAAACGAAGAAAATGTTCGGTTCTCGAACATACAAATACTTACAATAGAAAATCTTATAGGAGAAGAAGCTGTTTCTGAAGATGAAATTATAAGACTGATAACTGCTAAATCCGACCTGAAACTGTCCCTTGAACAAAAAAACATTATTCTGAAATACACCCTCTACAACCCTGAAATAAAATATATTTCATGGATGGGCACTGTTTTTTTGAAAGCATTAAAAATGATAATAATTCCGTTGATTTTAATGTCAATAATTTCCGGAATTGCAAATATAGGGTCCGCAGGAAATCTGGGAAGACTTGGTCTTAAAACAATTCTGTATTACCTGATGACAAGCACGGCAGCAATACTAACAGGTTTGTTTTTTGTAAATATCATTAAACCGGGAAAAGGTATTGATAAAAGCTTTATAGATGTATCAGACATACCTTCGGTAAGTCAGCACAGTTTCAGTGACACTTTACTCAATATTATTCCTGAAAATATCTTTGTGGCATTTACACAAAACCAGATGCTCTCAATAATATTTTTTGCAATATTATTCGGCTTCTTTATAACAAAAATAAGTTCTAAATCAAGAATTGTACTAACGGATTTGTTTAACGCCGGTTTTGAAGTTATGATGAAAATAACAACATTTATCATAAAACTTACTCCGTTCGGCGTATTCGGTTTAGTTGCGAAAACAGTTGCCGATCAATCCGACCGCCTCATAAACCTTATGCACGTATTGGGGATATATTCCTTAACAGTATTGGCAGCCCTTGCATTTCATGCTTTCGTAGTATTACCTCTGTTCTTAAAATTTATAGCAAAAGTAAAACCTTTTGCACATCTTAAAGCTATGCAGGCAGCACTTCTTACTGCATTTTCAACTTCATCTTCCGGAGCAACACTCTCTCTCACAATGGAATCTGTAGAAAATAACTCGGGAGTTTCAAATAAAGTTTCAGGCTTTACACTGCCTCTCGGGGCTACCGTCAATATGGACGGAACTGCTCTTTACGAAGCTGTTGCCGCTCTGTTCATAGCACAAGCATACGGTTACGACCTTACCGTAACAGAACAAATAGTAATAGTAATAACGGCATTATTAGCATCGGTAGGAGCTGCCGCCGTTCCTATGGCAGGGTTAATTATGATATCAATAATTCTTACCGCCGTAGATTTGCCGCTTGCGGGAATTGCGTTAATTTTGCCTGTTGACAGAATTTTAGATATGTTCAGAACTTCCGTAAACGTCTGGAGCGACAGCTGCGGAGCCGTTATTATAGCAAAATCAGAAGGAGAAAAATTAAAAGTCTGAAAACTTTAAAACACTATGAACGAATCAATACTAAAAGCACTAATGAGGTTGTTTGCAATTATTGCAAATGCTGATGCCGAAAAAGTTTCCGAAAAAGCAAGAACCGTTGTCAAGTCGTATCTTGATGTAGTCCTTAACCAAGAATACAGCAAAATATACCTTAATCTCTTTGATGAATACGTTAAGCTGCACCACCACGTCAAAAAAGACGATAACAGAAAGGTAAGAAAACAAACATCTCTAAACTCCGTAAAAGTTCTTAAAATATGCAGTGAAATAAACGAACAACTTCAACAAAAAGAGAAAATAGTCGTTCTTATAAGGTTATTGGAATTCATTAATCAAGACGGAACAATTACCGATAAAGAGCTTGATTTTGTAAAAACAGTATCAGATATCTTCAATATTTCAGAACTTGAATTCAGTCAATTATTCAATCTTGCTACACATAATATCAATAAGTTTAAAGATAAATCAAACGTTATAATTATAAATTCCGAAAAAGAAAATTTCCGAAAAGAATTTAAGCATAAATATACCGAAAATCTTGACGGGGAACTAATAATTTTACGGTTAGAAAGCACTAAAACATATATTCTGCAATATTACGGAAACGACAGCCTTTTTCTCAACAGTCAGAATATAAACCCTAAACGACTCTATATCTTTGACAGCGGAGCAGTCATAAAAAATCAAAAAATCAGTAATATATATTACAGCGATATAGTTAGTCGTTTTCTTGATGAAGACACAAGCTCAAAGGTTATACTGAAAGCCGAAGATATTGAATTTTATTACAGCAACTCAAATAACGGCATACACAAATTCAGTTTTATTGAATATTCCGGTAAAATGTTGGGCATTATGGGAGGAAGCGGTGTCGGAAAATCTACACTGCTGAATGTCCTTAACGGAACATTTCCTTTACACGGCGGAAAAATAACAATTAACGGTTACGACCTTCATAAAGATAAAGAAAAACTTAAAGGCATCATAGGTTTCGTTCCTCAAGACGACCTGCTTATAGAAGAACTTACCGTTTACCAAAACTTATATTATAATGCAAAACTATGCTTCAGTAATTTTACAAAAGAACAAATAAAAAATGCCGTTAATAAAATTTTAACAGATTTAGACTTATATGAAGTCAAAGACTTAACCGTCGGAAGTCCTGTAAATAAATTTATCAGCGGCGGACAAAGAAAAAGACTGAATATTGCACTTGAACTCATAAGAGAGCCTGCAATTTTAATAGTTGACGAACCTACATCAGGCTTATCTTCAATGGATTCTGATATGGTTATGAACCTTTTAAAAGAACAGGCATTAAAAAACAAACTTGTTTTAGTAAATATACACCAACCCTCTTCTGATATATTTAAATTATTTGACAGTTTGTTAATGATGGATAAAGGCGGGCATCCGGTTTATTACGGAAACCCCGTTGAAGCTCTCACTTATTTCAAAAAATCGGCAAATTACGTTAATCCTGAAGAAGCAGGTTGTGCATGTTGCGGAAACGTTGATGCCCAACAGCCCTTAGAAATTCTTGAGGCTAAAGTTGTTGATGAATACGGAAAAGTTACCAAAGTCAGAAAGATTAATTCTGAAGAATGGTATCAAAAATTCAAAAAAGAAATTGAGCCGAAAATAAAAGCAAGCACAATTGAAGAAACAGACAAAGTGAAGCTGCCTAAAAATCATTTCAAAACACCTTCACGTTTTAAACAGTTTCTTATTTTTACAACCCGAAACATAAAATCAAAACTTACAAATAAGCAATATTTGCTCATAACATTTGCAGAAGCTCCTGTTTTAGCTGTAATTCTCGGTTATTTTACAAAATATATAAGCGGAACGGAGACAAATCCGGACGCATATATTTTTGCCGAAAATGTTAATTTAATTGCCTATATTTTTATGGCTGTTACAGTTGCATTATTTTTCGGAATGACATTAAGCGCAGAAGAAATAATAAAGGATAAAAAAATTCTGAACAGGGAGAAATTCCTGAATTTAAGCAAGTTAAGTTACCTAAATTCAAAGATTACAGTCCTCTTTTTCATTTCGGCAATCCAAACCCTTTCATTTATAATAGTAGGAAATTTTATTCTTGAAATTCACGGAATGACACTCACATATTGGGCTGTCTTATTTACAACCGCAGCATTTGCAAATATTCTCGGACTGAATATCTCAGCAACTTTTGACTCCGTAGTAACAATCTACATAATAATACCGTTTATTTTAGTTCCGCAACTTTTATTCAGCGGAGCTATAGTTGACTTTACAAAATTGCACAAAAACTTTACATCATATAAAGAAGTTCCCGTTATAGGAGATTTAATGACCTCAAGATGGGCATACGAAGCATTAGCGGTAGCACAATTTAAAGATAATAATTACGAAAAATATTACTTTAAAACTGATATGCTCAAAAGTCAAAATAATTATAAACTTTCATATCTCATTCCTGAATTAAAGAAATATGCAAATACCTGTATGTCGAATATAAATAATAAAAAAGACGAAAAGCAAACAAAAAAATATCTTATAATTTTAAAAAACGAAATTAAAAAACTAAACACAACAAATTCGTTTAAATTTAATGAAACGGAAAAACTGAATACCCGAAATTTTAATAAAGAAACTTACGATTTGCTGCAGGAATATTTTGAAAATGCTAACAAATATTTAAATAACAGACAGTATAAACTAAACCTCAAATCAGATTCGGTTTCCCGATATCTTACGGAAAAACTCGGAAGCAGAGATGCCGTTTTCAAACTCAAGCAAAAAAATCATAATAAAAAACTTGAAGAAATATTAAGAAATAAAGCTGAATTTGATGCAATAAAAGAAGAAAATAACCGACTGGTACAAGTTATTGACCCTGTCTTTAAAATCCCTGATTCAAAAATAGGCAGAGCTCATTTTTATTCACCTGTAAAAATTATCGGAAATTATACTTTTGATACCGTATTTTTTAATATTTTGTTTATTTGGCTTACATCAATAATTATCTATTTAACATTAATATTTGACGTTTTCAGAAAATTATTAAATACCTTTTCCGAAAAATAACCTGCTAATTTATAGTATCTTTGTCATCCTTAAATTATCAAATAAAAAAACGGATATATATTTTTTTTTAAATAAAAATTAACTTAATTTTGCACGCACAAAAAGCGGATGTGGCGAAATTGGCAGACGCGCTAGACTTAGGATCTTGTGCCGCAAGGCGTGGGGGTTCGAGTCCCTTCATCCGCACAAACCGCTTGTTGTTAATGCAGGCGGTTTTTTTAATTTATTTTTTTAAATCAAAAAATCAAATGGAGATTACAAAAACAAACAAAGACGACTTAACAGCCGTAATTTCATTAAAAATATCGGCAGAAGATTATGCTCCGGCAGTTGAAAAAGAACTTAAAGCATACAGAAAAACTGCTCAAATAAAAGGCTTCAGACCGGGTAAAGCTCCTATGGGTTTAATAAAAAAATTAGCCGGAAACCAAATTATTATGCAAGAACTCGACAAAATGGTTTCCGATAATCTGACAAAATACCTGATTGACGAAAAATTAGATATTCTCGGACAGCCTTTACCTTCAGACGAACAAAAACCCATAGATATAGAAAATGAAAATGAACATGAGTTTTTGTTCGAAATAGGATTAGCTCCCGAAATTGACATAGAAATAAACGAGAAAATAAAAGTTCCGTATTATAAAATTCAAATTGATGATAAAATTATTGAAGATGAAATAAAACGACACCAAAATCAATTTGCAAAAGCAGAAAAGAGCAAAGAAGTAAAGGGAAACTCATACCTTAAAGGTGATATTACGCAAACAGATAAAGACGGAAATGTTATTACCGACGGCATTTTTTCCGCCGATACGGTAATCGCAGTTGACATTATTAAAGACGAAAAAGAAAAAGAGAAATTTTTAGGTGCAGAATTAGACGAGATTGTCAATTTTGATATAAAAAAAGCATTTCCGAACAATACGGAAATAGCCGGAATATTAAAAATCGAAACTTCGGAAGTTGACAACATCGACCCGTATTTTAATTTTTACATAACAGAAATAACAACATATACACCTGCTGAAATTAACACGGAATTATTTGATAAAGTTTACGGAAAAGATACCGTAAAATCGGAAGACGAATACAGAAATAAAATTAAAGAAGAAATTGCAAAAGTTTATGCAGAAGAATCTGAATTCAGGTTTGCTGTTGACGTAAAAGACATCTTAACCGAAAATGCAAAAGTTCAGTTACCCGATGATTTTTTAAAAAAATGGCTTAAAGCAACCGATAAAGAACAAAAACTTACCGATGACATTCTTGAAAAAGAATATCCTGTTTTCAGTAAAGATACTCAATGGCAGTTAATAAAAAATAAAATAGCAACCAAGCAGGACTTTAAAGTTTCCGAAGAAGAACTTCGTGAAGAATCAAAGAAATTTACCGAAGCACAATTTTTGCAGTACGGACTGCCCTTAGGTTCAATAAGCGATGAGCATATGCAGGATTTTATTAATAAAAATCTTGAAAAACAAGAAGACAGAAACCGTTTTGCCGAAAAAGTAATTGAAAACAAGGTTATAGATTATATAAAAGAAAACGTAAAAATACAAGAAAAAGAAGTATCTTTGGACGACTTTAAGAAACTTTACGAACAAAAATAATAAATTACAAAGTAATGAATATCAAAGAATTTAATAAATACGCAACTAAGCACAAAGGAATAAGCAGCCTGAATCTGCATAAATACTATCAGGCTGTTCAAAGCAGTTATATTTCTCCTACTATTATCGAAGAACGCCAATTGAATATTGCACAAATGGACGTTTTTTCAAGATTAATGATGGACAGAATCATATTTCTCGGTTTACCTATTGATGATTATGTTGCAAATATAATTCAGGCACAACTTTTATTTTTAGAATCATCCGACCCGTCA
>Ga0256840_1002539_pt1 | contig 15931 bp, 12 predicted proteins | sample 355202metaG_FD_185969 | JGI IMG/M metagenome (GOLD analysis project Ga0256840, IMG submission 185969) | Hydrothermal vent microbial communities from Mid Atlantic Ridge, Atlantic Ocean - 355-202 | ecosystem: Environmental > Aquatic > Marine > Hydrothermal vents | place: Atlantic Ocean: Mid... | reverse complement strand
CAACGAAGAGTATAACTTTTATCTAAGCAATCGCCCCACCACAACTAGAACCTGCACCTGCGGTACAACCATAACAATGATTGCCAAGAACGATAGCTCTGTTTTGTGTGGTAGCAGCATTGTAATCAACAATGTGTGTGTGTTTGGTGGCTATTTTTAAGTCAAGCATTTGGTTGAAGTCACAATCATAAATGTAGCCATCCCAACCGATAGAAACCATGCTACGGCACATGACATTGGCAGCGGCTTCGGGGTTGAAGGCATTCACTAATTTTTCCATGTACTTCTCATAGTTCCCTGAATTAACAAGGAAATCTAAAAATCTGCTGATGGGCAGGTTGGTGATGGTGAATAGTTTGTTGAATACGATACCGAATTCCGAAAAAAGTTTTTGCTTGAAATCTGCTTCCAGCTGAACTTGTGATCCAGGAAGAAACGCTCCTGACGGATTGTAAACCAAGTCAATGGTTAACCCACTACCTGTTATACCATAGCCAACGGCATTGAGCATTTGCAAGGCTTCGATTGATTTAGCAAATACTCCTTTTCCTCGTTGCCTGTCGGTACGATCAGCATTATAAAATGGGAGGGAAGAAACCACTTCCACTTGATGCTTTTTGAAAAAATCAGGTAAGTCTTTGTATTTAGGATTGGCTAAAATGATGGTCAAGTTGGAGCGAACAATGATATGCTTTCCTAATTTATGAATTTCTTCTACAAACCATCTGAAGTTCGGGTTCATCTCCGGAGCGCCACCTGTCAGGTCCACTGTTTTGAAATCATTGGTAGCCAAAACATCCAAACATTGCTGCATTGTTTCTTTGGTCATGATTTCTTTTCTATCAGGCCCGGCATCTACATGGCAATGTGCGCACACCTGATTGCACATTTTCCCTACATTGATTTGGAAAACATCAAGCGAGGTTGGTTTCAGCGGATTAAGGGTAAGCGCATCTATTTTATCAGAAAATCGCGGAACTTCTTCTGCATCAGAAGCACTTTCAAGTAATTCAACTTGATGACCGTAATTTGCTAAAGGATTGCTCTTGGCTTTTAGTGATTTCATGTATTGTTAAATGTATGTGTACGTTTGACCTTAATTAGACTTATATGTTTCTTAAACACCTCATATGGTTTAGAAAAAAAGTTTTTAAAAGAATGGCAATCTCCCAATCTTCCACCTCGTAATTTTCTAGTAAAACCTAGTTTTTAAAGCCGAAATATTTAGAATAGACTTTAAATCCACGACAGTTACATCGATATTTCGTCCACTTTATTCATCATCTGCACACCATGAACAAGCGATGCCCCACCTCTTATTGCAGTCGCAACATGAACGGCTTCCATCATCTGACCTTCTGTCGCACCTTTTTCCATTGAGTCTTCAGTATAAGCATCTATGCAGTAGGGACATTGTACTGCATGTGCCACGGCTAGTGCTATGATTGCTTTTTCTTTGGCACTGAGTTCTCCATCTTTGAATACTTCACCGTAGTAATCAAAGAATTTATCGGCTAATTTTTGTTGAAATCTTCCAACTTTTCCGAATTTTTTAAGGTCGTCAGGATTGTAGTATGTTTTCATAATGTCTGTTAACAGTGGTCTAATAAATTAAGTTCAAAAACTCAATGCTGCTACATGAATAGCACGTAGTAGTTTCAAAGATACTAAAGGTGGGTATTTTCTTTGAGTAGTATGCTTTCTATTTTTTTATTAAAAATACGCACCCCATTAATATTGATGTGGTTATTGTCATAAAATAGGTCATAATCCTTTCTCAATAGGTTGTGATAAGTATAATATGGAAGGTTGTAACCCCTTATTGTATTGTTAAACCCGTCAATGACAGCTTCATTTTCTATATCATAATCGATGTAGGGAGCAGTGAATAGTATGAGTTCTATATCGTTCACTTTGCAATAGTTGATGATTTTTTGTAGGTATAAATTTGGCTCTGGGATGTTGGTGTTTTCAAAATGCTGTAATGAATCCCCTTGATATTTATCATCGTGCAAATAACTTCCATACTGGTCATACGGAGGATTCCATCGGTTCAATTTTAGTTTGACTAGATTCTCTATGCTCCATTTGAAGTTGAATTTCCCATATTTTAGCAATGGAATATATTTGTATAAATAGTATTCGTTACCCAGCGCTTTATAATGTTCAAATACATACTTTTTTTCTAATAAAGGCAGAAAATTGTAAGCAGCAAATCTATCATTATCTTCGGCGGTATATACGGTTGGGTCAACTTGGAGCAGTACTTTTTGTGTATGATTATTATTTTTATGAAATATTTTGAGCATCAATAATTGACTAGCAAAATTACTACCGTCGAGTCCTAAATTAAGCCCTTTTAGATCCGTTGACTTTTCTATTTCACCAACGTCAATGGTGCTATATACCCTCGAGTTACCAAGTAATACATAATCTAGGTTTTGATTTTTGATTTTATTTAGCCACAGGGGTTTGTAGTAACCTGATTGAAGAAAATAATGCGTGATTATTACATCTATTCCCTTTGCTATTACTAGCACGAGAATGAAAAAGACAATAGTTTTTTTAGCAAATTTTCTCATGACCTAAAACTGAAAATAGATGAAGTCTTGTTTGTTTTGAAATACGCCAAAGAATACAATAAGGAGAATTAGGGTAATATATGAGATATACCTCACCGTTTGATTTTTTAACAATTTCTCAACTGTATTATCTGATTGTGAAATTAATTCTGTTGAAATTAAAAACCCGACTAATAATAACAAAATAGCCAAATCGAAAGCCGATATTATTTTAACATTGCTGAGTCCATTTGAAAAATCAACAGCGTTTTGAATGATTAGAATGGCATCACCGAAGCTGTTTGCTCTAAAAAATATCCAAGCAAAACAAACAATGGTAAAAGTAAGCATGACTTGTAGAATAGTGGGTAATCTGAATTTGAGTAATTGAAATTTAGAGTTAAGGGCTTCGATACCATTGACAATGCCATGAATTGCACCCCAAATAACGAATGTCCAATTTGCGCCATGCCAAAACCCAGATACCACAAATGTAATCATCAGGTTGGTAATCCATCGGCTGGTGGATGCCCTGTTTCCGCCAAGCGGTATATAGACATAGTCCCGGAACCATGTGGAAAGAGAAATATGCCATCGACTCCAAAATTCTTTGATTGTTTTGGAGAAATAGGGCGTTCTGAAATTAGTCATTAAATCGAAGCCAAATAGGCGCGCCGTACCAATGGCAATGTCTGAATACCCTGAAAAGTCACAGTAAATTTGAAAAGCAAAAAAGATAGTGCCAAGTATTACTGGCAATCCTGTGTGTGCAGCGGGATCACTATAGATAATATTTACATACTCGGCTAGCCTATCAGCAATTACTATTTTTTTAAACATACCCCAAAGGATTAATCGTAGTCCTGAAACTGCTTGGGTATAATCAAAGTTTCTCTTTTTGTAAAATTGAGGAAGTAAATGCGATGCCCTTTCAATTGGTCCTGCCACTAGCTGTGGAAAAAATGCTACAAAGGTGAAGAATGCCAGTGGATCATTGCAAGGTTTTATTTCCTGTTTATATAAATCAATGGTGTAACTCATTGTTTGAAAAGTATAGAAGCTTATACCTACTGGTAAAATAATGTATAAAGTGCTGATATTTAGGTTCATCCCTAAAAAGTCAAACGAGTTGATAAAGGAATCAATAAAGAAATTGAAGTACTTGAAAAAGCCTAGCAGTCCAAGGTTTACAAAAATACTGATGAATAATAGGCGCTTTCTACGTTGCTCGTTGTCCTCACCTGCCATCCTTTTTCCAACCAAATAATCAACTAGAGAGCTGAAAATTATTAATGATAAGAAGCGCCAGTCCCACCAGCCATAGAATAGATAACTGGCGAGTAGCAATAACACGTTTCTACCCTTATTTTCTTTCAGTAGAAACCAATATAAGAGAAAAACGGTGGGTAGAAATACTAGAAACGCTAGCGAATTGAAAAGCATTTAATTAATGTCTTTTTGTTCAAATATTAATATTTTGTAATTATAAAATATTTTTGAGTTAAAAACGATGCATTGCAATCCTCCTTTGCAATGCTTAAGATTATTATTTATACTAAAAGCAGCAAGTGCATAGTTTATATTACATCAGTTTTACTTTATACAATAGTATATTTTTTGCTTAATTACACTTTTTAGCCAATTCTAAATGTGTAACTGTCACATATTAGTAAAAATATAATACATGTTAGAAATGGGCAAGTTTTGAATATTTCTTCGGCTTGGTTATAGGTATTTTTGTAACAAATGCGAACCACAACACATACCATCAGCCCATTGATTGATCCTTCTTTCTTTTTCGAGAAATCGAATGACCCAATTTTTATTTTTGACAACGATGGTATTGTTGATGCAAATAATGCGGTTTTTGATTTACTGCTGGTGGATAGCCTTAGTGCTCCGATTACAAAGAACAATTTCTTGCATATCGAAAATCAAAAAGGAGAATCATTTTCTTTTACTGATTTTTTACAAGAGTTATATGCTCGCCCTGAAGTGATGCAAACATTTCAGTTCATCACCACCAATACAAGTTTTTGGGCAGAGATATCTACTACGAAATACATTAAAGCGGAAAATGAACTATTGTTCTCTATTTGGAGAAACGTTACAAATCAAAAACGTTCAAGGAAAGTAGATCAAAACAAAATTAAAAAATTAGAGGACGCATTGGCAATGACCAATAGTGTCACCTGGGAATATATTGAAGAGTCGGACTGCTTAATTTTTAGCAAAAGTTCATTTAATCTATTTCCAAAAAGTATGGCAGGGAATAGAATTATTTCATTACCTGAGTACGAAAAACTAATCCATCCTGATGATTTAGAATTTTTTAGAAAGACTAGAAAAAGAATATCTGAAACTAGCTCAGAGAATTTTGTAGATACTATTGAGTATCGTATCATACGGCCTGATGGTGAATTTCAGTATATATATGCCACTACAAAGGCAGCGTTCATTGGAGCATCAAGAAAGATGAGACTTCATGGCACCATGCAGGACGTCACTGAAATTAATAAAATTGAAAAAGAGTTAAATAAGAGCAGAGAGCAGCTTTCTGATGCCATTTCCATTGCAAATCTTACCACTTGGGAGTTAGATGTGAAGTCTGATATGATGAAGGTGGGCAGTAATTTTGATGAGATTTTTGGCACTGAGATTGGTACACTTATAAAAGATAACTATATCAAAGTGGATGACTATATTGGTATGATTTATCCAGATGATATGCATACCTATTTTATTGGATTGGACAAAGCCATTAATAGCGTTGAGGATAATTATTTAGATTTTATTGAATATAGAATTCAAAGAAATGATGGCACGATGAAGAATATTTTTGTAAGCATAAAAGTACGGAAAGATGCTTACGGAAATCATTTAAGTCATTATGGTACGATTCAAGATATAACGGATATCCGGGAGACAACAGCAGAGAAGGATAGGTTTTCTAGTATTATGAGTACAACGACTGACCTTGTAATCATGTTAGACAAAAATCACAAATTCATATACTTGAATCAGGCGGCTAGAAAATTCTATGGATTCAGCCCTGAGGATGACATCAATGGGTTTCCCTCTAAATTACTAATGTCTGAGCACTCACATAACGTTTTTGAAGAAGAAATATTCCCCCACGTCAAGGAAAAAGGAATATGGAGTGGAGAGAATGTAATACAACGGTATGATAAGGAATTAATTCCAGTTTCGCAAGTGGTGATATCTCATAAATCGCCAGACGGAGAAGTAGAGTATTACTCCAATATCATTAGAGATATCTCAGAGCAAAAAGAGACAGAGGAAAATCTGAGGTATAAAAATAAAGAGTTGGATACTTTTGTGTACAAAGCATCTCATGATTTGCGAGGACCCGTGGCTTCACTCATGGGATTGTATAATATTGTTAAAAATGAAATTGAGGATGAAAAATCTTTAGAATATTTCGAGCTTTATGACAGTCAAATTAATCGATTGAACGATATCATACTGACCTTAATCCAACTAACTAAAATTAAGGAGACTGAAATTAACAGGGTGCCAATTGACTTTTCTGAGATTGTGGATAGTTGTATTAATTCATTTACAAATCTAAAAAATTTCCAATTTATTAACTTCGATATTAATATCGAAGTGAACAATGAATACAATAGTGATAAAGGCCTGATTACTACTATTTTACAAAATCTAATTGAAAACGCAATTAAGTATTCAAGGTATGGGGAAAGGGGTGACGTGAGCATTGAATTAACCAAAAATTCAAATAATGACTTGCTTATAAAAGTAGAAGACCATGGCATTGGAATTCAGCAAAAAGCACAGAAAGATGTATTCAATATGTTCTACCGAGCCAACGATTCAGGTATCGGTTCAGGACTGGGATTATACATTCTCAAAAATGCAGTGGACAAATTAAAAGGAAGAGTAACTTTACTAAGCGAAGTAAACGTGGGAACTACATTTGTGGTGAAGTTACCTGCTGAGGAGGTTGCCGATGCGTAATTTTTAGCCAAGGCATTTAAGAAATATAGGTACGGGAGCAAACCTTATACACCCTTATATGTCTTATATGGTAAAAAACATACTAACTAATTTTCAAGCTATATAAGGCAAGTGAGAAAACCTTATATTCCGTTAGTATCTCTTGTATGGTAAAAAAATATTCCAAATCTCTCTTGACTAAATTACCATAAATCACCCAAGCAGATTATATTAGCATTTTATTTAATCATCATAACATTGAATGGCGCAGACTGCTGAAAACGTATTGGCTGATTTGAAAAGTGGTAAATACGCTCCTGTATATTTTTTGCAAGGTGATGAGCCTTATTATATTGATTTAATCTCCAATTATATAGAGAAGAATGCCCTGACCGAAGCCGAAAAAGGTTTTAATCAGATGATTATGTACGGGAAGGATGTAGCGATGAATGCCGTAATGACCAATGCAAGGCGCTTTCCGATGATGGCTGCTAGGCAAGTGGTGATTGTGAAAGAGGCACAGGACATTCAGGATTTCGGCAAGGAGGCAGGACAGAAAATATTAGAAGCATATTTGAACAACCCTTTGGTCTCTACTGTCCTAGTTTTTTGTTACAAATATAAAAAACTAGACAAACGGAAAGCAATTTCAAAATTGATTGAAAAGCAAACCGTTACTGTAACAACCAAAAAGTTGTATGACAACCAAGTGCCTGACTGGGTGATGCGGTTTGTTAAAGGCAAGGGATATAGCATTAATACTAAGGCGGCATATATGATTGCTGATTCGGTAGGGAATAACCTGGAACGAATCACCAATGAGATAGATAAATTGCTCATAAACCTACCTGAAAAGACGGAGATAACGGGTGAGTTGGTGGAGAAACACATTGGCATTAGCAAAGAGTATAATGTTTTTGAGTTACAGAAGGCGTTAACTATGAAAGATGTGCTGAAAGCAAATAAAATAGCTGTCCATTTTGGAGCAAACCCTAAAAACAATCCGCTGATTCCTGTGATAGCCATGCTGTTCTCTTTTTTTAGTAAATTATTATTGGCACACCATTCGCCAAATAAGTCAGATGCAGGGCTTGCTTCTGTTTTAAAGGTAAATCCATTTTTTGTAAAAGACTATAAACTAGGCATGCGTAACTATCCAATGGGAAAAGTCATAGCCAATATTCATTATCTAAAAACTGCTGATTTACAATCCAAAGGAGTTGGAATTGGCACGGTTAATGAAGAACAGATATTAAAAGAGCTTGTATTTAAGCTTTTGCATTGAAAAAATACTGTAATAAACTAAATTTGATTTTTAACAGACACTAAATATTTGAAGTGTAATACTTCACAATAATTGAAGTAATTGTTAGTTATTAATCAAATTATTCAAACCCTAATGAACTTGAAAAAGACCCTATTTATCCTGTTTTTATTGGTACAAGTTTCATTGTATGCTCAAAATACAATCATTGAAACTGATGACGACCGATTTTTTAGAGAAGGACTAGAACTATTTGACAAGGCACAGTTCAACGCTGCACGTACTGCCTTCGAAGAGTATATCAACAGAGATCCAAATTCACTCAAAGCCATTGATGCAGAGTATTATATTGCTTACTCGGCCCTGGTACTTTTTCATAATGATGGAGATTATTTACTTGAAAAATTCGTCAAAGATTACCCTGGGCATCAAAAAGCAGTATATGCATTTTATGAACTAGGTAATTTTTATTTTAGCCAAAAAGACTATCAAGCAGTTATTGTTTATTTGGAACGGACAGATGTAAGTCAACTGACCGAGACAGAAAGATTAGAAACAAGGTTTAAACTTGGCTATTCGCACTTTACTAAAAAGTCTTTTGACAAGGCGCAAGGCTATTTTAACATCGTCAAAAAAACAAAAAATCAATATACAGCGGGGGCGAGTTATTATGCAGGATTCATAGCGTATAGAAATGGTAATTATGATGAGGCATTGGCTGATTTGCTCAGGGCAGAAGAAGACCCTGCCTATGCGAGCATTGTGCCATATATGATTATGAATGTTTACTTTAAGCAAGAAAAATATGACGACTTGCTTGTCTACGGCGAAAAAGTAATCGCAAGCGGAAGGAAAATCAAAAATAAATCGGATTTCAATTTGTTGATAGGTGATGCCTACTTCAGAAAAGGAGAGTTTGACAAAGCTGCGGAATATTTCAGCGCCTATGTAGATAACAATAGAACCAAACCGAAGGATGATGTAAAGTATCGGTTGGGCTATGCACTTTATGTGATTGGTGATTATGATAACGCCGCTACTTACCTTAAAAAATTAGCCTCTAACAGAAATGAACTAGGACAATTTTCTGCGTATTATTTAGGAAATATTTACTTAAAACAGGGAAACGAGAATTTTGCACTCACAGCTTTTAACAACGCAAGAAAAATGGATTTCGATAGAGGAATTCAGGAGGAGTCAATTTATAACTATGCAAAACTGAGTTATAGCGCTGGTAATTATGACGAAGCGATTGACGCATTGAATGAATTGATTGAAAAATATCCGGCAAGCAAAAAACTAGATGAGGCAAATGATTTAATCAGCGAGGCGTATCTGAACACAAGTGATTATGGCATGGCAATGGAGCATTTGGAAAGTATCCAAGACAAAAGTCCGCAGGCAAAAAAGACTTATCAAAAAGTTACCTATTTCAGAGGAACAGAACAATTTAACGCAGGAAAATATGCTGCGGCAGTGGATATGTTTAAGAAATCATTGCAGTATCCTGAAAATAGCGACTTGGTTGTTAAAGCAAACTATTGGACAGGAGAGGCGTATTCGATTGGTAAAAAATGGGCGCCTGCGATTAACAGTTATAGCGCAGTATTTCAAGCAGACCAAATCGGACGAGGCAGTGAATATTGGAAATCAAGGTATGGCATTGGCTATGCTTTTTACAACACAAAACAATACACCAAGGCATTAGGGCATTTCAAGGCTTTTTTGGACAATGGAAATAGAACCATTGACAATCAGTTTTTTAACGATGCGCTGATTCGGTTGGCAGATTGCTATTATGTGACTAAAGATTATAACAATGCATTGGTGAAGTACGATCAGGCCATCAATAAAAACAGTCCTGACCGAGCCTATGCCTATTATCAAAAAGGAGTTATTTATGGTATAAAAAATAATAATACAGAGGCTAAGAAAAACTATGAAATTGTCATCAATAGATTTTCGGAAGACAGGTATTATGATAAAGCAGTGTATCAAAAAGCAGAGCTGGATTTCCAAAAAGGAAATTATGCCGCTGCTGCCAAAGGCTTTACTTATTTGATAGATAATAAAGCCAATAGTAGCATGACACCTTATGCATTGTTGAAACGCGGATTTTCTTATTATAACCTTAAAAAATACAGTAAGTCTATCAATGATTATAAAAAGATAATTGATAACTATACGACCACTTCAGCGGCAGAAAGTGCCATTACCTCACTGCAAGAAGTATTGGCGTTAGAAAACCGTTCGGATGAATTTGATGTTTACCTCACACGGTTCAAATCAGGAAATCCTGATAATAAGTCGCTGGATAACATTGAGTATGAAACGGCTAAATCACTCTATAACAACCAACAATACGAGAAGGCTATTGCTTCATTTAGAAAATACATCCGAAGCAATGGTAATAGTGTCAACGCCTATGAATCCAAGTATTTTATTGCTGAATCTTACTACAGAATGAAGGATTATAAAGCTGCATTGGATTACTACTACGAGGTAGAATCTGATAATAAAACAGGTAGAGAAAAGAAAGCTGTACAAAGAATTGCAGAGCTGGAATTTAAACAGGGCAATTATAATAAGGCAGTCGCTTACTATAAAAAGTCAGCAGCAAATGCAAACAGCAAGAAACAATCATATAATGCGTGGTCAGGTTTGATGGAATCATATTTTCACTTGAGGCAGTACAATGACGTAACGAGGTACGCTAATTTGATTTTGGAGAAAGGCAATGTATCTGCGGATGCAAGCAATAAAGCAACCCTCTATAAAGGTAAAGCGGCTTATGCACAGCAAGATTATGATACCGCCATTGATGACTTTATCACCACGTCTAATGCAGCCAAAGATGAATATGGGGCAGAGGCGCAATACCTGATGGGTGATATTTTTTACCGACAGGCAGCCTATAATCGTTCTATCGAAACATTGATTGACTTGAGTTCGAACTATGGTTCGTATGAGAAATGGTTGGGCAAAGCATTCCTTTTAATATCAGATAATTATGTGGCGTTGAAAGAATATTTCCAGGCCGAGGGAACGCTGAATTCTATTATTGAGAATTCTCCTGATCAAGAAATTGTAAACAAGGCAAAAGCAAAATTAATAAAGCTAAAAGCACTGCAAGAAGGAGCGCAAAATAGGGGAGAGCAGATTGAAAGTGATACGACGTTTCAGGAGTTTAATTGATACGAGGTACAAGGTAATATGTATCAAGTACAAAAATGATGATAAAACGACAATGAAAAATTGATAAAATCTAAGTGTAAATAGATGAAGCAAAATAAAAAATATAATTTATATACGAGTAAGTGGCTTGGTTTCTTTATGTTGCTCGCTGCCTTTTTGTTTCCTGTAAATCAATTGATAGCTCAGGACGATTGGGAGACTGAGGGAGGAGAGATAGAGGATGTGGAAATATTGATAGAGAAAGATAAGAAGTTAACATTGAATGAAGCATCTCGACTGTACGAAAAAGTGACTCCCGCACCTTTGGACACTGCTAAAACGGCACAAAACTTTCAATACAAAGAATTCAATTACGCACTGAGTAATTTGAATCCTAAAATTAGAGTGCTGACCATCAAGCCACCACTATTGGATAAGTATTATGCCAACTATGTGAAAGCAGGTTTTGGCAATTATGGAACGCCATACTTTGAAGCATATTTGAATAATAAAAGAAATGAGAGACACAGTTACGGGGTACAGTTTCGTCATCTTTCTTCGGCACGTGGGCCGGTTGACAAAAAGAACTCAGCGACAAGTGAAAATTATTTAGGAGCAACTGGAAAAATATTTTACAAGTCAGTGGTTCTCAAGGGTACTGTCAATTTCCAACGGAACAAACAGCATTTTTATGGATACAAAGAGGGTTCGGAAGTTTCAAAAGACACCTTAGCACATTCTTTTAGTTATTTTTATGCAGATGCTTCCATGGAAAGCAGAGATACAGGTAGTGATCTGTACTATAAATTCAAACCATCATTTGCTTATTTTTCAGATAATTTTCAGGCCAAAGAATCCGAATTTGGTTTGAACTTCAAATCAAATTTCACCATCACCGAGGCACTAGGAGCTAACCTGAAAAGTGATTTATATTTAGGAAAATTGACTGATGTTACAAGTCTAAAAAGAAATTTTTTCAGAATAAAACCTAAGTTTACTTTTGTAAAGGACAATGTCAATTTTGATGTAGGTGTCAATGTGGTTTATGAAAATGACACCATACAAGCTGAAGACGACTTGCGATTTTTCCTGTCAGGAAAAGCAAGCTATGACTTAACTTCTGAGTTTTTAGTGTTTGCGGGAATTGATGGTGATGTGCAGCGGAATACTTTACGTTCTCTGAGCTATGAAAACCCTTATTTGAGGGGGCAAGTACCAGTGTTTAATACCACCAAGCCAATAGAAATATATGGCGGAATTGAAGGGTCACTTTTACGTGCCATCAATATTAAATCTGGCGTATCGCTAGCAGATTATAAAAACATGTATTTCTTTGTGAATAATAAACAGGACACCACTAAGTTTGATGTAATTTATAACACAGGAAACACGTCGGTATTCAACTTTTTTGCAGAGGCAGGTGTTGATAAAAAAGGATTTTTTAGAGGTGTCGCTAGATTTGATTATTTTTCATATGGCACCAATAATATAAGAGAAGCTTGGCTCAAACCTGGCTATAAATTCAGTCTATTAAGTGCTTTTAATATTTATGAAAAGATATTATTGAATGCGGATTTTTACCTGGTAGGGGGAATGAAGGCATTAAACCCAACAAATGATCAAACAGTAGCGCTAGATAATATTGTTGACGTGAACCTGAAAATTGACTACAGGTTTTCAAAACAAACCTCAGCGTTTTTATCCTTTAAGAATATTTTCTCAAAGAAATACCAACGCTTTTATAATTATCCTTCCAAAGTAATTCAGGTAATGGCTGGGATTACTTATGCTTTTGATAAGTTGTGATGTAGGTTATCAGTTAAATTAATTACTGAATATCAAAGATTTATGCTATTTTTAGCCCAAATAAACTGAGAAAGACAATAACAGAATAAATACATACTTAATTATGGCTGAAAATATAGAAAATAACAGCGGATTTGGACTGCCTGAAGTGACCATGAAACCATTGGCAGAAGCTACTCCAAAACCACCTGTGCAAAGAACCCCAAGGAGACCGCAAAAAAAATCAAATACCCCGCTAATTATTGGTTTGTTTTTGGGTGCATTGGTGATTGTCGCTGCTATCTGGTGGTATATGAATAAGAAAAAAACGGATGACCTTGTGGCAGATACGGATATGGTGGAGGATGTGATTGATGATACAACGGATGATGAAGCAGAGGAAATCACCTATGATGCGGATGCCTTAATTGATGAGACAGCCGAAGAAGTGTCAACCATTGAAGAGCGCGTTGCAACAACTAGTAGCACTACTTCTTATCGCAAGCGAGGTAGAATTGGCAATGTAACTTCACGTACAGGTAGGGCTTATATAATTGTGGGAAGTTTCATTGATGTGGACTTAGCAAATGATTATGGCAAGAAACTTGCAAGAAGAGGAGTAAACACTAAGATAATTTCACCCGAAGGAGACAATAAGTTTTTCAGATTGTCCGTTGCAGATTATGGGTCTATAGCTGCGGCAGCTAGAAACTTAAATCGCTTAAAAGCAACTTACGGAGATAACTTGTGGGTGATTAAACATTAAGAATTAAAATAATATATGACATTATTACAAATATCAACGGCACAACCGATTGACTCCGTGGCTACTGAGGTAGTTGCTGAATCAGTATCTGTACTTGATTTAGTATTCGAAGGGGGCTATATGATGATTCCTATTTTCATCTTATCCATTGTTGCCATTGTCATTTTCGTGGAGCGTGTAATGACTATCAGAAAGGCATCAAAAACACCATCACAGTTTACCGAAAAAATCAGAAGTTTGGTTACAGCAGGAGATATTAGCAGTGCAAGGTTATTATGCTCTCAAACGAATTCTCCGGTAGCTAAGATGATAGAAAAAGGAATTTCACGAATAGGAAGCCCTTTGAAAAACATTGAAGCGTCTATTGAGAATGTGGGTAAAATTGAGATAAATAAATTAGAGAAAAACTTGCCATTGTTGGCAACAATCGCAGGGGCAGCACCGATGTTAGGATTTTTAGGTACAGTAATTGGAATGATACAAGCCTTTATGTCCATAGCACAAGAAGAGGGGTCGGTAAGCCCAAAGTTATTGTCAGAAGGAATTTATGTAGCGATGATTACGACAGCTGCTGGATTGGTCGTTGGGATTATAGCATACTTAGGTTATAATTATTTGATTGCTAGAATGCAAAAAGTAATTCATAGTATGGAATACTCTTCAATTGATTTTATTGACTTGTTACAAGAGCCAAGATAAGTATGGAACTAAAATCGAAACATAAGGTTGATGCAACATTTAGCATGTCATCGATGACAGATATTGTTTTTCTGTTGTTGATATTTTTCATGTTGACCTCCTCTTTTATCACACCTTCAGGATTGTCTGTAAATTTACCTTCCAGCAAGAGTTCTACGATTGTGATGCAAAAGGTAACGGTTTCAATCTCAAAAGATTTGGAATATTATGTAAATGATAAAAAAACAACTGCAGAAGGAGTGGAGGCACTTTTAACATCGGCACTTAGCGGTGCTGAAGAAGGAGTTGTTGTTTTACACATTGATAAAACTGTACCAACGGAGCATTTGGTGAAGGTAGCAGGTATTGCTGCATCTCTTAAAGCGAAAGTTTCAGTAGCCACCTTACCCAACTAAGATGAACACTGAGCAAGAAAATAAAAACATGAGAAAGGGAATCTTTATTTCAGTAGGGATACATGTTGTCCTTTTATTGATTATGTTTTTCTTACTAGCTTGGAGTGCTCCTGATCCACCGATTCCTGAATATGGTATTGAAATGAATTTTGGAACAACAGATGTGGGTAGTGGTGATGTGCAACCAAAAACGCCACCAATGGAGGCTGAAGAGGTAGAAGAGGAGGAAGCAGAACCTGCCGCTGAACTGGAGGAGAAGGTAGAAGAAGTAGTAGAGGAAACGCCAGTTGAAGCAGTGACCCAGCCGATTGAAAGTCCGGTGGTAGTGAAAAAAACAGAAAAGAAACCTGAACCAAAACCAAAAAAAGTAACGCCTAAAAAAGAAGTAAAGAAGCCAGTTGAAAAGCCAAAACCGAAGCCTAAAGTAAAAAGTACTTATCCAGGAAAAGGAAAATCAGACGGTAACCCTTCGAAAAGTGGAGATGGAGACGATAATAAAGCAGGAGACAAGGGAGATCCAAAAGGTTCATTGGACTCTAAATCATTGTATGGCAGCGGAGGTAAAGGTGGTTCATCATTGGATCTTGCAGGATGGAAATGGGATCGTTTACCTCGTCCAAAAGACACGTCAGACGAAAGCGGAAGAATAGTTTTTGAAATAAAAGTAGATGACCAAGGAGAAGTTGTTTCGGTACGAACCATCGAAAAAACGGTAAGTCCTGCTGTAGAGCGTATTTATAAGGCAGAAGTTGAAAGACTTACATTTACTAGAACTTCGGGTGGACAAGCAGCGGCTATTTCAACAGGAAGAATTACTTTTATATTGAAGGCGAGTTAGCATTAAATTTGATGTTGAAGATAATTTAGATTTTAGCACAGATTTATTAACCAATTGCTTTATTTTTGCAGTCATGTTGAAAAAAGTCATTTCTGAAGGGCAAACCATTAATCCAATTCAATTTTTGGAGGAAGAGGTTTGTACTAACAAAATTGACATTGATAACGCTACATTTGCATACCATATTTCTTCAGAAACTGGGCGTGTCGCAAAAATTGAACTTAACAAAGACTATATACTTTTTGCCTTTTCAGTTGAAAAGGAAGTGGTATTTCATTGGAATACGAAGAATATCATTGAGCACCTTTCTGCCAGTAACATATTAATGTTTTCTTATCCTTATGAAAACACCATGTTGGAAGTCAAGCTAGAAAAGAATACTGAACTTTATTTTATAGCACTTTCAATCGGAAAACTACATACATTTTTTGGGAGCAGCTTTGGAGTTGATAGAGAAGCCATGGGTATGTT
>Ga0256840_1002538_pt1 | contig 15935 bp, 18 predicted proteins | sample 355202metaG_FD_185969 | JGI IMG/M metagenome (GOLD analysis project Ga0256840, IMG submission 185969) | Hydrothermal vent microbial communities from Mid Atlantic Ridge, Atlantic Ocean - 355-202 | ecosystem: Environmental > Aquatic > Marine > Hydrothermal vents | place: Atlantic Ocean: Mid... | reverse complement strand
TTATATTTTGAAAGTTCGTGAGCTTTCTATTGGGTGTGCTTCTTTGTATAAAGAGCAAGAGGAAGAACGAAATGGGCGTGTGAACGCGTAATTAATAATTAAATACGCGTAGGTCGGGTTGCCCCCATCCCGACATAAATTGGCATAAAATAATATTTGAAATTATTTATCCAGTTTTTATTAAATTAAAAACATTTTAAATGTTTAAATATTGTCGGGATGAGGGCAACCCGACCTACGGAATAGAAATGAAAATAGAAGAGATATACCAAATACTAAACGAAATCAGCCCTTTTGAACTACAAGAAAAGTGGGACAACTCAGGTCTGCTTGTGGGCGATATGAACCGAGAGTTTAAACATATTGCTTTAGGCTTAGATCTTGATCATGAGACTTTAGATCAGGCTAAAGAGAATACCCTTTTTATTGTACACCATCCACTGATTTTTTCAGGCTTAAAAGCGTTAGATTTTTCTGTATATCCTGCCAATTTATTGGAAATCATGGTTAAGAAAAATCTCTCTTTAATCGCTATGCATACCAATTTTGATAAAACACATTTAAATGCATATGTTTTTGAAAAGGTATTGGGTTTCAAGAAAGAGTTTCAAAATGATTTTATTTGTAAAACTACAGGTTTATGGTCAAAAGATGAATTATTGAACCTTTTAAAAGAGAAGTTAGGCCTAGAGGCACTCCGTGTGGTTTCTCCAAAAGTTAAAATAACCTCTATTGCCTTGACGACAGGTGCAGGTGCTTCACTAATGGATGAAGTGGATGCTGACTGTTTTTTGACAGGAGATATAAAATATCATGATGCAACCAAAGCGATGAGCCAAAACTTGATGATGGTCGATATTGGTCATTATGAGAGTGAACAGTTTTTTGCAGAGGTGATGAAAAGCGAGTTGGAAAATTTAGGACTTTTGGGTATAATCACGCAATCACAAAACCCATTTGAAATAATATAGGTTGTTTTTTACAAATCGGTACTACGAATAACGCTTTAAACCCCCAAAGGATAGAGATTGAACAAACATTTAGAAGAGTTAATAGAACTTTCAAAATTAGACAAGTCGATTGATGACTTTACGCCACTTATTGTTACAGCACAGAAGAAATTAGCTAGAAGAGCTGAAAAAAGAGACGATATCTTAGAAAAAATAGCTGAACTAAATAACGTTGTTGAAAAAGCAAAAGGATCAGTTGCCTCGTATGAAGAGCAGATTAAAGTTTTAAATGAGCAGTTGACAGCTGGTGTTGCGAAGTCAGATCTTGTTAAAACTGAAAAAGAGATGAAAGCACTCTCTATGGAAGAGGAGTTGGCAAAAGAGAAGTTGACTCATGCCAATGCTGAAATTGAAAGACATCAAACGGTTGCTGCATCTAAAGACGAAGAGATTACTATCGCTCAAGCTGAGTTAGAAGGTGCAACAGCAGAGTATGAAAAAGTAGCTGCTGAAGTTGCTGAAAAGTTAACTTCTATTGACAGTAGTAAAGCGAAACTTTTTGGTGAAAGAGAGACAAAAACAATGGCGATTGATATGAAGATTCTTGCTTTTTATGAGAAGATTCGTATTTGGGCTAGAAATACAGCTGTTGTTCCTATTAAGAAACAGGCGTGTTATGGTTGTTACATGAAATTGAATGACAGTATCTATTCTACTGTTATTAAATCTGAAGAGATTATTACGTGTCCTCACTGTGGTAGAATTATCTATCTTGAGCCACAAACTGAGCAGAGTGAAGCGTAAGTAGGAGACTTTTTGAAAAATGTTTTAATAGATAAAATGTTTTTTATACTTTATGGTGTTGTCACTACTGTGGCATACATCATAGCACTCCCTTTTCTATTTCTATCTTCCAAGCGAAAAATAAAATATAAAATCTCTATTCCTGCACGATTTTTTCTAAAAAACAATAGGCCACTAAGTCCAAATGGTATCTGGTTTCATGTTTGTAGTTTTGGTGAAGCAAGGGCTATTTACCCTCTTTTAGATGCGTTACCTAAAGAAGTGTTACGTTTAAGTACCACGACCCAAACAGGATATGAAGCGATAGCTCAAAAACAGGAAGAAGAGAGTCGTTATTTACCTTTTGAACCTCTACTTTTTTCGTGGCTAAAACCTCAAAAAGTTTTGGTGGTAATGGAGGCAGAGTTTTGGTACTTACTTTTTGCTTTGGCAAAAAAACGAGGGGCAAAAACACTGCTTATTAATGCACGAATGAGTGATAAATCATTTCATAAATATGAGAAAATGGCTTGGTTGTATCGTAAGATTTTTGTACAAATAGATGAAGTCTATGCTCAAAGCCAAACAGATAAAGAGCGACTTGAACGTTTAGGTGCAAAAGATGTTCAGGTGATTGGAAATATTAAACTGGCTGATATCGCACCAGCAACGAAGAGTTTAACTAAACCAAAAGCGTTGTTTGTTTGTGCTGCAAGTACTCATGAGGGTGAAGAGAGATTGATTTTAGAGGCCTTTATTAAGTTAAAAGAGGAAGAGCCTGCAGCACGTTTGATTATTGTTCCACGTCATCCTGAGCGTTTTGAAAAAGTATCGTTACTTGTAGAGAGATATTCTAAAGAACACCATTATAGTTGGCATAACTATTCACAAAATGAGGCGTTGAATTCTGATATTATTGTTGCAGATCTTTTAGGTGAGTTGGTGAATATTTATGCCATTTCAGACATTGTTATTCTTGGTGGTGCATTTGCCAAGGTTGGTGGACATAATGCAGCAGAAGCAGCTCAATTTGGCTGTAAAATCATTTCAGGTGAACACTATTTTAATCAACGAGACATCTTCTCTATGATAGAGGGTATATCGGTAGTCACCCAAGCCAATTTAGCACGGAGATTACAACAGCATGCACAGTTAATACCAACTAGAATTATACAAAGAACCGATATACAATCTATATTGGAATCTATTACGAAAGAGTTATAAAAATGGAAAAAGCATATAAGTTACTTGCAACGCAAGAGGGTATTTCAAATAAGAAAGCTAAAGATTTAATTGATAGAGGTTTGGTTTATTATCTTGATAGAAAAGTTAAGATTGCAAGAGCAGAGATGCCTAATGATACATTTTTTCGTGTAGAAGAGCTAGAAAAAGTGAAAATTATCTATCAAGATGAGCATATAATCGCTATTAACAAACCAGCACTTTTAGATACTTACGAGTTGGCTGATGCTATTGAAGAGGATGAGACAACGTTAATTCACCGTCTTGACCGTGATACTTCAGGGGTGTTATTACTTGCCAGAAATGAACTGTTTTTAGAAGATGCCATTAAAGCATTTAAACAGCGAAAAGTTAAAAAACGATATGTGGCATGGATAGAGGGTGTTTTCTGTGAAGAGACGACAATTGATGCTCCTATTGCAACACATAAGCAGGGTGGAAAAGCATTTTCAGAGATAAATGAAGAGCGTGGAAAACCTGCTATCACGGTAGTACGACCTTTAGAGATTCAAGGTAAAAAGTCAAAAGTAGAGATAGAAATTATGACAGGAAGAACACACCAGATTCGTGTGCATCTCTCTTCTATAGGTCATCCAATTGTTGGTGATGAACGTTATGGTTCGGTAACCCGTTCAAAAAGAATTTTACTTCATGCTAAAGCCATTTCACTTTTAGGTTATGCTTTTGAAGCGAAAGAGCCTAGAGATATTGTGAAATATAAATAAGGAGTGACGCATGGTAGAGAATGACAGTGTTTTATATTATATATTTTATGGGGTTATATTAATCGCGTTTTATGTGGTTTTGAAGTCGCCTAAAAAAGATGATAAAGAGGATAATTAGATTTTAACACCCACTTGGTTATAATCGCGACAAGAATTCATGAAATAAAAGAGTAAATATGTTTGATACATTAACCAATAGTTTTAAAGGTGCCATTGATAAGATTCGTTTTTATGACGATGCTAAAGCCCTAAAAAAAGCATTAACAGAACTTAAAAAATCACTATTAAAAGCTGATGTTCATCACAAAGTTGTGAAAGAACTTTTAGCAACTGTTGAGAAAGAGACAACAGCAGCTGGTATCGGGAAAGAGAATTTTCTTAAAGCCTTACAGGATGAATTAACACGCATTTTGACAGCTGAAGGAAACCAAGGGTTTGTTTTTGCTTCAAAGCCACCTACAGTTGTTTTAATGATAGGTCTTCAAGGTTCGGGAAAAACGACTACTACGGGTAAATTGGCATATTTTCTTAAAGAACAAAAAAAGAAAAAAGTACTGATTGCTGCAGCTGATTTGCAACGTTTGGCAGCTGTGGAACAACTTCGACAGATTTGTGAGCAGATAGATGTAACACTGGTTGCAGATGAAAATAAAACGCCTGAGCAGATTGTTAAAGAGGCATTATCAAAAGCTGAAAAAGAGCTTTATGATGTTGTTTTAATCGATACAGCTGGACGTTTGGCGATAGATGATGAGCTTATGGACGAGTTGGCAAGTATTAAGAGAGTAGCCAATCCTGATGAGCTTTTCTATGTGGCAGATGCCATGACGGGTATGGATGCTGTTAGAACAGCTCAGACCTTTAAAGAGAAAATCGGAATTACAGGGGTTGTTCTTTCTAAGTACGATGGTGACTCTAAAGGTGGTGTGGCTATGGGTATTGCTCATCAGGTACAGGTTCCTTTACGTTTTATTGGGGCAGGGGAGAAGATGCCTGACCTTGAAGCATTTATTCCAGATAGAATTGTTTCTCGTCTTATGGGGGCTGGTGACCTTGAATCTTTGGCTGAAAAAACGGCGAATATTATAGACGAAAAACAAGCCAAGCAGTTGACGAAAAAGATTAAAAAAGGGAAGTTTAACTTCAATGACTTTTTAGATCAAATGGAGTCGATGAAAAAGATGGGTTCTATGAAATCTATTATGGGTATGATTCCTGGTATGGGTGCCATGGCAAAACAGCTTGGTGATATGGATTTAGAGAATTCAGAAGAGATTAATCAGATAAAAGCACTTATTGCATCTATGACCAAAAAAGAGCGTGAGAACCCTGATTTGTTAAACAATACACGTAAAAGAAGACTTGCAGCTGGTGCTGGACTTTCTCAAATGCAGGTAAATCGTATTTTAAAGCAGTTTAAAAATGCAGGAAAGATGGCAAAACAGCTCTCAGGAAAAGGTGGCATGAAACAGATGCAAGAGATGATGAAACAAGCTCAAGGTGGTGGAATACCACGGTAATTTTATGTAGGGTTTAATAAATTTACACCCTACATAAAGCAAAAATTAGATAAGATTCGCTTTCAAAGTGTTGATGAGTGTTCTCTCATTAAGAACAGTTGTCAGGACTTATAGAAGTTGTCTTCAGCAGACGGCTCACGTGACTTGTCACGTTTCGGATTAGTTACCCATTGCTGAAATAAAAAAAGAAACATTTAAAGGACAGATATGACAACAATTAGACTTACAAGAATGGGTAGAAAAAAGATGCCATTTTACAGAATCGTAGTAACAGACAGCAGAAAAAGAAGAGATGGTGGTTGGATTGAATCTATTGGTCACTATAACCCAATGATTAAAGAGAACAATTTAACTGTTGATATGGAAAGACTTAACTACTGGACTTCTGTTGGTGCTCAAATGAGTGACAGAGTTAAAAAAATTACAAGTAAGTAGTCACCATGGTTACTGAATTCGTCGCTGAATATGCCAAACTTTTAGTGAGTCATCCTGATGATATAGCAGTTTCTGTTAAGAATCTTGAGGAGAACTACAATGAGATTACCATTGTCGCAAACAGTGAAGATGTTGGTAAACTTATTGGTAAAGAGGGACGAATGATTAACTCAATTAAGACGGTAATTTCTGGTTGTAAAGCCAAAGGTGGAACCAATTACCGTGTTAATGTTGAAGCAAAAAAATAATTTATGAATAAACCACAACGTTTTTTTATAGCACAAGTGGGCAAAACCCACGGACTTCATGGAGATTTAAAACTTCATCTTCATACAGACTTTCCCGAACAATTTAAAGCAGGTTACTCTTTTCAATCAAGCTCTGGTTTGTTAGAAATTAAAGAGGTAAATCTTACACGTGGTATCATATCTTTTAGAGGTTATGAGGGTATTGATTTTGCTAAAAAGCTTACTAATACTAAAATATATGCTACTATGGAAGAGACCAAAGAGCGTTGTGAACTCTCTGAGGGTGAACATTTTTGGTTTGATATTGAAGGTTGTTCGCTGAGTGAAGATGGTGTTATTTTAGGGAAAATCTCTGAGATGCAACGTTTGGCAGAGGTGAATTATATGTTCATCGAAACAGATGCAGCATTGGTTGAGGAAGGTTTTTCTACAACTTTTTTAGTTCCTTATATAGATAGATATTTGATTAAAACAGAGGTGGAAACAAAAACTGTTTTTACTAAAGATGCGAAAGAGATTTTAGAAGCTTCGTGACCAGAAAAACGGTGCGATTGCCATCGCCCCCTACAGATTCCAAGGTTATTTCATGAGATTTACATTCCTAACATTATTCCCCAACATTATAGAAGGTTACTTTTCTGACTCCATTTTAAAACGTGCTATAGAAGATGATTTTATCTCTATTGATTTTTGTAACCCACGTGACTACACAATCAACAAGCACAACAAGGTAGATGAGCCTATGATTGGTGGAGGTGCTGGGATGTTGATGACACCTCAACCTCTTTTTGATACCATACAAGCGATTAAAAACTCTTCTTCAGAGGCTTATGTAATAGTGGCTACGCCCGTAGGGAAGCCTTTTAAACAAAATGATGCAAAACGTTTGGCAAATAAAGAACATGTGGTTTTTGTCTCGGGACGTTATGAGGGGATGGATGAGCGTTTCATAGAAGAAGAGGCAGATGAACTTTTTTCTATAGGTGATTTTATTTTGACAGGTGGAGAGTTGGCTTCTATGGTGATGTCTGATGCCATCGCTAGAAATGTTGAGGGAGTCCTTGGAAACGCTGACTCTTTAACGGTTGAAAGCTTTGAATCATCAGCTTTGGAAGCACCGTCTTTTTCAAAACCGAAAATTTATAATGAAAAGGGTGTTCCCTCAGAGTTATTAAAGGGAAATCACGGTAAAATTTCGGACTTAAAAAATGCTATGGCAAAGTGTAAAACAAAATACTTTAGACCAGATATGCATAAACAGCTCTAATAGGGCAATGAATTTTATTAAAGGTAAACAATGAGAAATAAGTACATTGAGAGTTTTGAACAAGCACAATTAGAGAGCAAGTCAGTTCCAGATTTTAGAGCTGGTGATACATTAAGAGTTGCTGTAACAATTAAAGAGGGTGAAAAGACTAGAGTTCAGTCTTTTGAAGGTGTTTGTATTGCACTTCGAGGTCAAGGTACAGGTAAAACCATGATGATTAGAAGAATTGGTGCCAACTCTGTTGGTGTTGAGAGAATTTTCCCAGTCTATTCTGATTCTATTGAGAGCATTGAAGTGCTTAGAAGAGGTAGAGTTAGACGTGCTAAATTGTTCTATCTTAGAGCACTTAAAGGTAAAAAAGCAAGAATTAAAGAGCTTAGAAGAAAATAATATTTTTCATTTCGAGTCTATTTCTCGTGCTCCTTTAAAGAGGGATTTCTTCCCTCTTGACCTTCTATTTTAATCCCCAAAAACATTTTATCTATGTTATAATTTTGCTTATTTATTATAAGGAACTTCTGTGAACTTTTTACAAAAAATCGCACAACGTCTGCTTTTAGTCGTTCAGTTTATTCTTGTTTTTCTTTTTATACTTTTTGAAGAGATCATTTGGGAGGGTATCGCTAAACCTATCTATCAAAAAATCCAATCTTTAGAAATACTACAGAAGTTTGAAGCGAAAATAGTACATTCAAATCGCTATGTTGTTTTAACAGCTTTTTTAGTTTTACTTCTAGGTGTAGAGACAGCAGGATTATTGGCTGGGGTCTTTTTTGTTCAAGGTTATGTACTTTTAGGTTTGGTTCTTTATATTGCTAAAATTCCTATTGCAGCTTTTACTTTTTGGCTCTTTAAAGCATCGAAAATTAAACTTTTGAGCTTCGATTGGTTCTCTTGGTCTTATGACAAATTGATGGCAGGATTGGCATGGTTAAAGAGTTTATATATCTACAAAAAGAGCATGGTTTATATGTCAGAGTTAAAGATAGTTATTAAAGATAGATGGAAAAAAGTAAAAGTGAAATATTTTTCAAAAGATAGCCGTTTTACAGAAGAGTTAAAATCATTTTACAGCTATATTAAAAATTTTAAAAATAGAAAAGATTCAAAAAAAGAAGAGGATTCAAAAAATGACTAAATATGTTTTGTTTGATACAGAGACAACAGGTAATCAAGATGACGATAGAATTATTCAAGTAGGTGCCATGCTGGTTGGGTCTAAAGGTGAGGTAGAGGTTTATGATGAACTCTGTTCTTCTGATGTGGCTATTAAAGTTGAAGCGATGGAAGTACATAATATAACACCTGATATTATAGAGGGAAAAGCACCTTTTAAAGCCACTAAATTTTGGAATGATTTGGCTCAACTTAACAATGAAAATAACTATTTGATAGCTCATAATATAGCATTTGATTTGGGTATGTTAAAAAAAGAGGGGTTTGAAAATTCTATGAAACTCATAGATACCTTGCGTTGTTCTAAACACCTTTTTCCTGATTCTGATTATCATCGTTTACAGTATTTTAGATACTCACTAGAGCTTTATAAAAAAGAGAAAGCAGAAGCCAGTAAGTATAATATTGTCATTAAGGCTCACGATGCTATTGGTGATGTACTTGTGATGAAACTCTTACTTTCGGAGTTGGTAGCCAAAGTAAAAGAGCAGTATGCAGGAGTCAATCCGATGGTAAAACTAGAAGAGCTAACGAATACGCCTGTGATGATGAAAAGTTTTAAATTTGGAAAGTACAAAGGCGAACAAATAGAAGACATCGCCCGTTCTGATGCTGGTTATATAAAATGGATGTTGAAGTCTTTGGATTTGGATGAAGATTTGAAATATACGCTTGAAGCAGTTTTGGAGAATGTGTAACCGTAGGGGCAGAGCCATGTCTCTGCCCTTTGTATTGATATAAAAATTATCGTCTATAATACGCTTTTCTAACAGCCTGTGCTAACTGATGAACAGCCATGGCATAGTGATCTTTGGGGTTGTATCGGGCTATGGCATAGAAGTTTGATGTTCCCCACCAGAGTTCATCTCTGCTGTATCGGCTCAGTTTAATGAGTGATACTTTACCTTTATATCCATAGAAATTAGAACTTGGTCTCATACCTAAAGAGTAGAGGTGACTCTGTGTATAGTTGGTTTTAAATCCTGTCGCCAATCCATAAAATCTTGATTTATTATAATAGGTTCTCATGGCAACAGGAATTTTATTGTTCCATTTTCCTCTTCCTATAAAATAGTTGGCAATACTACCGATGGCATCGGCTTTAGTAAAGAGGTTAATGTGACCATCACCATCCAAATCTACAGCATATTGTCTAAATGAACTGGGCATAAACTGAGAGAGTCCAAATGCACCGGCATACGAGCCTTTAATGCGTTGAGGGTCTATCTGCTCATCTCTAACCATTAAGAGGTAATTTTCTAACTCAGAGGTAAAAAATTTAGAACGTTTTGGAAACTCAAGTGCAATGGATGTTAATGCATCAAGAACAGAGTGCGTTCCTGTGTAGCCCCCAAAGTTGGTCTCCACGCCAATAATTCCTATAATATATTCTGGTGCAACACCATATTTTTGTGAAGCTTCATTAAGATAATATTTATTTTCTCTCCAAAAGTTAACGCCCTTACTAATACGACTTTCGGTTAAAAAGTTTCCACGATATTTGTCCCAAGAACCAGGTAGTTCTGCTTTTGATTGTCTGGGTTTGGCCGAAGAGAATGCACCAATTTTTGTTAATGCAGCCTTGTCTCGATTGACCGTTGAAAAGATAGCATTTAACTGATATTTATCATACTGATGTTTATTCACCATCATATTGATAAACTCTTTTAGCTTATAGTTACTACGGTATGCACCACCAAGGTATTGACTACTTGGTTGAGAATAGGGAGGTTCTACAATAACTACTGGAGTATGGATAGTAACTGGTGGTTCGGTAATAACAACGGGTGGAGGAGTAGTAACGTGACCAGGGTTGTATATGGTATTACCTACTTGTGGAACCTCTTTTTGAATACAACCTGTTATCACCATAAGCAGAGGTATAAGGGTCAATCTCTTAATATTTTTCATAAATAAATCCTTTGTTTATTTTAATTTTAACATAAATTTGTGAGTAAAAGTTGTGAAATGGGCTTAGCCAGCATATTTTTTACCAAAAATTCATAATATTCCAAAATATAAATAATTATTTTATGTTTTTTTAAGAATATAGGGTGTTTTTAAATATTATTAACTTAAAATTAAAAAAAAATACTATAATATATTTTAATTTTAAATATATAAAGGTGTTTTATGAGAATGAATAAAGGGGTAATAATATTATCTACTATAGCTATATTAGGATTGGTAGGTTGTGGTTCTTCTGCTTCAACTGAGAGTATAACAACGACAACAAATAGTAGTGGGACAGAAACAGTAGTTGCCGGAGTATCGGTAGAAGTAATGGATGCCTCTTCTGATAATTATAAAGTATTAAAATTAGATAAAGATACAAAACTACAAGTGAAGTTGGGAAGTGAAGAGAAGGATGTTTATGTTCTCTTCTCCAACCCAAATAGTGCTACTCAAAGTGCAACAGTTACACATAATCAAAAAAAAGTTGATATTGTTAAGTTTGCTAAAAAAGAACAGGCTAGTTATCAGGCACAACATTATTATAAACATGCCCCTAGCTTTGTGCAAAGTTTTAATAATCAAGTACTTGATTTTAAAAATTATAAAAAAGAAGATGTTAATTTAAAGAAAGTATATAATAAAATTTCTGATAAGCCAAATGATACACAAGTGTTTTATATGGATGTTAACTCTAAAGCAACTCCCGTTTCAGCAACGGCAAGAAAAGTCCTTAGTAATATTAATACATCAATGGGAACAAAAAGTTTAACAATTTGGGTTGAAGATGATTCTTATGAGGGAAGTGGATGTTCAAAAGTACACTGTGTAAACGATGTGATGGTAGATACGTTAGCAAACAAGTTTCTAAAAGAGGGTCTTAACAATGATATTTATGATTGGGTAACAACAGTGTTTGGTGAAGAGTGGGGAACTTCAGCCTCTGGACCTTTGATTGAACCATCTGATCATATCAGTATTCTTCTAACAGATGTTGCACAAGACAATAGCGACAATGGAGGGGTGATAGGATACTTTCATTCTAAAAATAATTTTACAAAGAGTATTTATCCTGACTCAAACGAACGAATAATGTTTTATATAGACTCTGTTATGTATGCAAATTCAACAAGCAATAGTTGGAATGAAAATGACTTTTGGGCACAACAGGTTTTTTCAACATTGGCACATGAGTTTCAGCACATGATCTTTTTTTATCAAAAAAATATTAAACAAAATCTTCAAGGTACAGATACTTGGATAAATGAGATGTTGTCTGAGTCAACAGAAGATTTGGTTGCTGTAAAATTAAATACAGATGGACCTCGAAATGTAACGGCCAGTAGAGGTGATGCAGGAGATAAAAACAATTATAATGGGAGATATCCTCTGTTTAATAAGAACAACACCCTAAGTCTTGCTTCTTGGGATAATTCGCTAGAAGACTATTCAACGGTATCCTCCTTTGGTGCTTACATTCAACGTAACTATGGAGGAGCTCAAATTTTACATGATATTGTTCATAGTAAATTGATAAATAAAGAAGCATTGATGGATGCAGTACATAAACAGAGTAATGGAGCGTCAAAAACTTTTGATGACCTTATTCATGAGTGGGGAGTGGCTGTTTTATTAAGTAAAAGGGATGATGTCTCTAGTGATAGTGGATATTTATATAATGCAGGTGATTTTATATCAAGTGAGTATAATGGAATCAATTATAATTTAGGCTCTATTAACTTTTTCAATTACACTCCTAGTCCAACCATGCATACAACAATGGGTCAAATTTCCCCTAAATCAAACTATTACTATAAGGTAGGAGAAAATCTTACGGGAGATATAGACGTAGATATCGTAGATACTACAGGACTCAATGTTTCTGTGGTGGTTGTAAAATAATCGGAAGTGATGGCTTCAGCCTCACCGATAGGGAGGGAGTGAACTCTGCACTTCCTTTAATTTTTATCGTTACCTAAGATATGATGCAAAAACATAATTTGGGCAAAAATAGGGGCAAAGATATTTAGAAAAGGAATATAGTTAAAAAGTGAAGCCGTCATGGCAATCATATTTGATTTTTTCTGTTTCTCTTTTAAAACTTGCTTATCTGTAATAAAAAGTCCACCCACATCATGTACGGTAGGAGCTTTAAGTAAAATGGACCAAATATAAAGCATAATCCCTTGTCCTATAACAGGAATAAAAAATGTAGGGGAAAGAATGATAAATAACACTGCAAAAAGTAGGGTAGAACTCAGTGTTGCACCAATGGAACCACCCATACTTGGTGAGGCTATAGCTTCTTTGTCGGGGTAGTGTTTTTTTGCTAACTCTATAAGTAGCCCCTCACTATAAAGAGAAGTTAAAATAGCAATGGTCACAATTATAAGTGTATATCCTACCAATGGTGCAGCGATAAAAGCCACTGTATTTTGCATCCATTCCCATGGTAGCCATGTAAGGTAAGAGGTAACAAAACCTTCAAAAGAGTTCCAAAAATACCATAAAATAGCCACCCAAATAGCAATGCTCCCTAAACCTATTTTTAAAATAAATTTGAGAACAGCTGGACTTAGAATATCTTGAAGACTTCTTTTTATGGTAGTTAGCATGGTTTTCCTTTAGATACGTAGGTTCGGTAACACCGAACATCTATATTATCGTTCTTTTGTTCGGTGTTACCGAACCTACAAGTAGGTGTTTTTAAACTCTACATAACGAGCAGCTGAAGCATACAACTCTTCAACCTCATCATCGGTTAATTCTCGAACTCTTTTCGCAGGACTTCCCATAATCAGACTTCTTGGAGGAAACACTTTGTTTTTAGTCACCAAAGAACTCGCACCCACAATAGACTCTTTTCCTATAACAGCACCATCTAAAATGGTAGCCGACATACCTATGAGACAGGCATCTTCGATGGTACAACCATGCAACATAACCCTATGACCTACGGTGACATCGTTACCTATAATGGTTGGGTTTCCGTCAGACATATCTGCTTTTTTATGGTGGGTTACATGAACCATGGAGAGGTCTTGAATGTTGCTTCTGTCACCTATTTTAATATGGTGTACATCTCCACGAACCACACAGCCAAACCACACAGCAGAGTCTTCACCCATCTCTGTACGTCCTATAACTGTTGAGCCTTGGGCTACCCAGGCACCTTTTTTAAGTGTTGGTGTCCACTCTTTGTATTTTATTATCATTTTAATCCTTTAGATGTTACCGAACTTACGGTTTTAATACTTTTTTTGCCAATTTAGCAACATACTCGGGGGTCTCTTGTTTGCTCTTCTCATGCATTTTTGTAATGTACTTTTCTAAAATCTCATGGTTATTAATAACTCTATCCTCTTGCTGTTTGACCCTTTTATATTCACCTGAACTTTTTAGTTTCCAACGGAGTTGGTTGTCTTGTAGTTGCAGTGAAAGTATCTGTTTTATTTTTTGTACAAGAATGGGTTCTGTAATCGGTGTCAATATCTCTATACGCCGTATAAGGTTTCGTGGCATCAAGTCAGCAGAAGAGATATAGCACTCATTGGCATCATGTTTAAAGTAGTAAATTCTTGGATGTTCAAGATACTTACCTATGATAGAGTAGACAGAGATGTTCTCACTAATATCTTTTAGCCCAGGTTTTAAAGTACAAATACCACGAATTATCAAATCTATTTTACACCCTGCTAAGGAGGCTTTATAGAGTGCTTGAATAATATCGGTATCGACCAGAGAGTTTGCTTTTAAGATAATATATCCATCCTCTTTAAAAGAGGTTTCATGCTTTATCATCTTAATGAGCTTAGGTTTTATATGGTCTGGAGCAAGTGTCAATGTATGTAATGATGAGTGGTCAGAAAAGCCTGTAATAAAGTGAAAAAATTTGGTCGCATCGGTGTTGTAGGTTTGTTTGGTAGTAAAGTAGCTCATGTCGGTATAGATTCGTGAGGTAGCTGGATTGTAATTTCCTGTCCCCAAATGCAGATAACTTTGAAGTCTTTTACCTTTTCTTTTGGTTACTTGGGCGATTTTGGCATGAACTTTTAGACCTGTAACTCCATAAATAACATGCGCTCCAGCCTCTTCAAGTGCTTTTGCCCAGTGTAGGTTGTTCTCTTCATCAAACCGTGCTTTGAGTTCAAGCAGTACCGTCACTTGCTTTCCTGATTTTGCAGCTTTAATGAGTGCTTTAACAATAGGTGAGTTTTTACCCACACGATAGAGGGTCATACGCATAGAAAGTGTGTTTGCATCTTTGGCTGCCTCTTGAATAAAGCGTACCACAGGGTCAAAGCTCTCATAAGGGTGGTAAAGCAAGACATCTTGTTTCTCTATGGCTTCAAAAATATCATTCCCTTCTTCAAAAGGAGGAAGCATTTTAGGAGCATAGGTAGGCAATGTTAAGTGTGCCAATGATGCTTCTCCTACTATCTGCCAGAGTGATCCAAGGTTCAGAGGCATATCATAATAGTAGATATCAAGGGGGTCAAGTTTAAGGTGGGTCGTTAAAAACTTTATGAGTGTCTCATCAACACCCTCTTTGATCTCTAAACGAATAAGCATCCCTCTGTTTCTTGCACGCAGTCCCTCTTCCATGATTTCTATAAAATCATCTGCCTCCTCTTCTTCTATCTCTAAGTCGGCATTTCGTGTTACTCTAAAAGCTGTGGAAGCCACTTTTTTTAAGCCATGAAAAAGCTCTCCTGAAAAGTGATCTACGACAGATTCTATGGGAACATAGCAGTGATCTACCTGTAAAAAACGTGGTAAAATTCTAGGAATACGAATAAGCCCATGTTTAATGTTTCCTTGTGAATCTTCAAGTTTTAGTGCCAGTGCAAAGCTAAGGTTGTTGAGGTGAGGAAAAGGGTGTGTTGCATCTATGGCGATGGGCATAATAACAGGGTAAATCTGCTCAAAAAACTCCTCTTCTATAACATCTTGATGTTTAGAAGAGAGCTTTTCAAAACATTTAATATACACATCATGACCATCTAACTCTTCCATAATATCTTGAAAAGAGTTCTCTACCGTTTTTTGCTCTTTATGAATGGTTTTATGAATCGTTTTAAGCTGTTGGGCAGGAGTCAACTTGTCAATGGCTGTCTCTTGAACCCGTGCTTTAAAAAGGGCTCTCAGTCCTGCCACACGTATCATGTAAAACTCATCTAAGTTTGTGCCATAAATAGCAAGAAACTTCATGCGTTCAAGAGGGGGAAGTGAAGCATTTTTTGCTTGGGCTAACACCCTACTGTTAAACTTAAGCCATGAAAGTTCACGGTTAAAATAGAGGTCGGGGGAGGTGAGGTCTATGGACATATATGAACCTTAATTTTTTTTTGAGTATTATAGCGTAGGTTCGGTAACACCGAACATCTATATTATTATTTTTTTGTTGGGTGTTGGCAAATTTTTTGTTCGGTGTTACCGAACCTACAATTTCTTAATCTTAGCAATTTGGTCACGCAACCTAGCAGCCTCTTCAAACTCCAAAGATTTAGCAGCCAAAAGCATTTTAGCCTTTAGCTCTTTTATCATCTTTTGGCGTTCAGCCTTTGGCATTTTGTCCATTTTACTTCTTTTGTTATACAACTCTCCTGCATCTTCCACTTTTAAGTCAGTGTCGA
>Ga0256840_1002537_pt1 | contig 15940 bp, 15 predicted proteins | sample 355202metaG_FD_185969 | JGI IMG/M metagenome (GOLD analysis project Ga0256840, IMG submission 185969) | Hydrothermal vent microbial communities from Mid Atlantic Ridge, Atlantic Ocean - 355-202 | ecosystem: Environmental > Aquatic > Marine > Hydrothermal vents | place: Atlantic Ocean: Mid... | reverse complement strand
TACCTCCGCAGATGGGAGTGACTATTCATACTTACATGAATATGATTCAAATGAGAAACAAACTAAGCAAACGCTCACCTATCATTATGCCGATGGGTCAGTAAAAAGCACTCGTGTTTATACTTACTATACCAACGGGCAGAAGCAAACGAGCCTAGAGATCACTTACGATACTGCAGGTAATGAGACGGGTCGAACTAGCAGAGCATGGAATGAAGATGGCACAGAAGTGTAATTTTTGCTGCGTTACTCTTTACAGTGGCAAGTCTTTGTCCCATTGATTCAGCCCGCCTCCGGACGGTTGAAAGTGTTGTACTGCGATATCAACAAAGGCTCGAACTTTTGCCGATAGGTGTTTGCTGGAAGGGTAGAGCAAGGAAATATCTTCGGGCTTGGCTCGCCAATCGTCTAGGATGATTTTTGCTTGTCCTGCTCTAATTGCGTCACCGACAATAAAAGTAGGTAAGGCGGCGATGCCCATGCCATTGATCAAGGCATCACAGATTAGGTTGCCGTTGTTGGTAGTGAGTGAACCGTTTACTTGAACCTGCTGTTTCTTGCCTTGTTTGTTTGTAAATGACCAACTTTTTACTGAGTGGCTGTAGGCATACAAAAGGCATTGATGGTTTTTTAGATCGCTGGGTTTTTTAGGCTCACCGTATTTTTGCAAGTATTTAGGTGATGCGCACATCACCAGATGACAGGGCGCAAGCCTTCTCGCTATTAGGGATGAATCTTTCAATGTGGCGATGCGCAAAGCGAGGTCATAGCCTTCTTCGATTAAGTCAATTTGTCGATCATGCAGAGTAATATCAATTTCCATTTTGGGGTAGCGTTGCTGATATTTTGCTAACAGCTCACCCAAATATTGAAAGCCAAACGACATCGGCGCGTTTATTTTAAGTGTCCCCCGTGGCTCTGCGGTTAAGCCGGTGACTACGCACTCAGCTTCATCGACCGATTCAAGAATCAACTTTGCGCGCTCATAAAATGCTACGCCAGCTTCTGTTGGTGTGAGACGGCGCGTGGTTCTGTTCAGCAATCTTCCCCCCAGATGTGCTTCTAATTTCGTAAGCTGCTTGCTCACAGCACCTTTAGATAAATTCAACCGGTCAGCCGCTATACTAAGTTGACCAGAATCAATTATATGGCAGTACAGTTGCATTGCTTTGAGTGTGTCCATGTCATTCTCGATGTACTTACTGTTTCCAAATAGGAAACTATGAGTTTAGTAGCGAGGTATTTATTCCTTGCCTTTGCTTGCCTATACTAAGTTTATCGAATCAAACAAGCAATCAGAGAAATATAAATGAACATAGCAACTCACAGAATATTACAGCGAGATAGCCTTAGCGAAACGGGTTTTGCGGGTTTGCGCGAACATCAATTGGTGAAAGCTCCTCATGTGTTTGGCTCTTCGGTTAATAGCGACGGAAGTTGGGCTGGGCTGGGGAATTTTGTTTACCTTGCAGATGCTCGCTTCATGCCACGGGGTGAAACGAAACTACACAGCCATAAAGAGGTTGATGTGATATCGGTGATGGTTGAAGGCAATATAGCCCATCAAGGCTCACTTGGGCATGGCGAAGATCTGAGGCTTAACGATATTCAGGTGCAATGTGCGGGCGGCGAAGGCTTTTCGCATAATGAAATTAACCCTGATAATGACTGGAACCGTATGATTCAGTTATGGGTGCTACCTGAAAATTCAGGGCAGCCTGCAAGCTATAAGGTTTATCAATCAATAAATGGTATGCCTACTAGAATTTATGGTGGTTTTGGCAAAAACGATGCCTTCCATTCACGTACTCAGATAGATGTCGCTTTATTACAAAAAAATCAAACGATAAATTTTGACGGTGAATTTATGGCTTATATTTCACGTGGTAAAGGACAGGCAAATACGCAGCCGATCACAGAAGGCGATATGCTGAGCGGTGAAGATTTGTTATTTACTGCCACTGAAGATGCACAGCTAATCATCATTCAAAACCCAACATCTGACTAGAGCGTACCTATGTTAAAAAACACCACAGTGTCCTTTGGCTTAATCAGCAAAACCTTGCATTGGTCAATGGCAGTCATTTTAGTTGGGCTTTTTGCCGTTGGTTTGTATATGACAGACCTTGATTACTACGATGCGCTTTATCATACCTTGCCTTGGTGGCACAAAAGCTTTGGCTTGCTGGTTATGGCTTTGCTGATTATTAGGTATATTTGGAAACGCTTAAATCCAGAGCCTCAGGCGCTAACTTCGCATAAAAATTGGGAGGTGTTTTTAGCGCAGTTTATTCAAAAGCTTTTTTACGTTCTGATTTTATTAATAGGACTTTCAGGCTACTTTATTTCAACCGCTAAAGGTAAAGGCATTGAGTTTTTTGGCTGGTTTGAAGTCCCTGCTATTACACAGGCAATTGAAGAAGAGCGTGCTGATTTAGTCGGTGAAATTCATCAGGTGTTAGCTATTACGCTGATTGTATTAGCCGTGTTACACGCAGCTGCCGCACTGAAACATCATTTTATTGATAAAGATGAAACCCTTAATCGAATGATTAATAAATAATAACCTAGAGAGGAAATAAAGATGAAAACTTTTTTAAAAACCACAGTTAAAAATACACTTTTAAGCGCATCACTAGCAACCGCTTTATTGGCAACAAGTGGTCTATTTGCCGCAGAATACGCTATCGACAAAAAAGGCCAGCACGCGTCGATTCAATTTAAAATTTCACACCTTGGCTATAGTTGGATGGTAGGACGCTTTAACGATTTTGATGGCAGTTTTAGTTATGATGAAAAAGATAAGGCTGCATCAAAAGTTAACGTAATTGTTAACACGAAAAGCGTAGACTCTAATCATGCGGAGCGTGATAAACATTTGCGTAGCGATGACTTTTTGGATGTTGAAAAATTCCCACAAGCTAAATTTGAAAGTACTAAATACACCGAAGGAAAAGATGGCAAAGCAACGCTTATCGGTAATCTAACCCTGCATGGTGTGACTAAAGAAGTTATTGTTGCTGTTTCACAAGTGGGTGCCGGTAAAGACCCTTGGGGAGGTTTTCGTCGTGGTTTTGAAGGGACTACACGTATCGCTTTAAAAGATTTTGGCATCACTAAAAATTTAGGCCCAGCGTCAGCCGAGCTTGATTTAATTTTTAATTTTGAAGGCGTAAAAAAATGACCGAAGAAAATATATGGGAAGCTCGTTACCAAGCTGGCACAACGGGCTGGGATCGGGGTAGTTCAAGCAGAAACCTCAGCTATTGGTTAGATAATGACTTATTAAAACCCTGCCGCATCCTTATCCCCGGTTGCGGCAATGGCTATGAGGTTTTAACACTCGCAAAGCTTGGCTTTGATGTGGTCGCTATTGATATTGCACCGTCGGCTATTAACAAATTACAAGCCATGCTGGATGATGCTGGTCTTAAAGCAGAGCTGATCTTGGCAGACTTTTTTAAATGGCACCCTGATGAAAAGTTTGATGCTATTTTTGAGCAAACCAGTTTGTGCGCTTTGCCTCAGTGTCAGTGGGAGCAATACGAGGCACAACTGTATAAATGGTTAAAGCCACAGGGCAAACTTTTTGCGGCATTTATGCAAACAGGTAAAGAAGGTGGGCCACCGTTTCATTGCTCATTGATTAATATGAAGCAGCTTTTTTCTAATGAAAAATGGGGCTGGAGTGAAGAGCATATCGCGCAACAAAAAGAACCGGGCATGACGGAGTTGTTGTATTTGTTAACAACAAGCTAAGTTATAACTCAGGATTATATCCATCAAAGAAATACTTGGCTTTACGCAAATAAATGGGAGCACAAGCGACATGCGAGCCAAGTCGGTTAAGGCCACACTTAGCGAGTGTGATATTTTGAGTGCCTCGGTTCTGCATTGCTTCAAATGCATTTTCTGAATTAAAGTAAGGCACAACCTCATCATATTGACTGTGGAAAAGTAGGGTCGGTGCTATTGGCTTCCAGTTATAAATGTCATTTTCTGCTAGTTTTTGTTTAAGCGGGTGTGGCATTGAGTCTTGCCCGGCTCGCATTGTGGCTAAAAAAGTGGGCTTAAATAATTGTGAGGTTACTGTGTTTAGCGCTGCATTAATTTGTCCGCCCGAATGCAAACCGTCAAATACGGTATTAACGCCATCAACATACTGTGGCTGATACATGTCATCTATCAGATTAAGTTGGTAGCTGTCGTTGTACGACTTAATGACAAAATTCATGAATGATGGTTTTTTGTTTTCTTCCTTTTTAAACATAAAGGTTGCAGTAGCACTGATATTGTAAGGTCCTGCACCTGCGGCAGAAGCCGTCACCGTGAATTCGTCATTATATTTTTCTTGAATCACTTTTTGCAAAGCCAGTGTTGCGTAGCCACCTTCAGAATAGCCTGCTAAAAACAATTGCTGATTGATAGGTGTTTTTTGTTTCGATAAAAAAGTTTTAACTGCGCGTAGCATATCAATAGATGCATTTGCGTAACTATTTTCGATAATATAAGGATGACCTTTTGTTAATGAATCTCCGTAGCCTAAATAATCAGGCGCACTCACGATATAGCCCTGAGCTGCAAGCTCCATTAACCCTTCGGTGTTATTTGAAGGTCTATTTACATTTTTAAAGCGAGTTCCATGTTGATAGCTTAATAGTGGGCTTTTTTTGTTAGGGCCTTTTTGAGGTACAGCTAAAAGCCCTGACAGTTTCGTTTTGTTACCTTGGGTATCAAGGCTGATATAACTTATTTTATACGCTTTTACCGCATATTTGAGAAATAGGTTATTCGCTTGTTCGCTATCGACATGTTTATCAGAAACTAGAGTTCCACGTGCCTTATTTATGTCATTATTTTGCTTTTTAGAGTCACCACCACAAGCCGTTAAAATGAGAGCAAACGTTACAAGTAATGCATAAGAAAAAGGTTTATAGCTCATATCATGCTTATATTTTTTATTCGTCAATTAGCGGCAAACCACTTTAACGTTTTGTGGAGCTTCGCCTTCTTCAAAGGTTTTCTTTTCAGTAATGCCGACTTTGCAATGACTCTTTAATTTACCGAGTTGTAGGTGCTGTGGCTTATCATAATAAAGAATCGCTGAGGCATTCGCATCTTCGTGTCTAAAGTTTAAGGTATTTTTACCTGTTAATGACACGGGCTTTTTTAGCGGTAGGGTAAAGGTTAATTCTAAGTTTTTGTAATCTTTATGCTTTATTTCTTGTAAGTTATAATCAGAAACTTTGGAAAAATTAAGTCCTTTTCCATTGAGTTTGACTGCGGTGAAATAACTTAATAGCTGTAAATCATTGATAAGTTTTTTGCCTAATTTTTTCACATCCTTTTGATCTTTTAGCATTAAATCGGTTAGTTCGTCGTCATACATCCATGTAATGTTTAATGCAGTCAAGTCGCCTTTGGTATTGGTTTGTAGCGTTGTTCTTAACGGTAAGTCGTAATGAAAATGGGCGAGTGCGAGCGGTGAAAATAAGAGCCCAAATAGTAATCCAAATAATGATAATTTCTTTTTCATGCTTAAGTCATCCCTTTATTAAGCGTTGCAAACGATAGGGTAATTATAAAAATAGTGCTGGTTGCTATCCATGACCCCATCACTCTTAAAATAATGCCATTCCAAAAACGTTTTAAAAAGTTTGCTATTAATGCCACCAAAACAGTAAAACTAAAGGTGCTGATAAACGCACCGAGCAGCCAGTTATTAATGCTATTACTGCCAACTCCAGGTATAACAACGGGTTCAGAGTCATAAGCAACCGTCAAAATACTCATGAAAATAATTAAGCTGACGAGTATTAGGGGCAAACGTAACTTAAAAATTACTAACAAGCTGGTGACTAAGGCAAATGCAGAAAGAATAAGTTCAATATTTATATTTTTAATTAGTCCGATATTCATGGTTTGGTTCATGAAGAAGCCAGCGAAGATTGCAATAGCCGTTAAAATAAATTGCCATAGCTTTAAACCTTGTTGGCCAATTAATACGGCAAGGCTTAGTAGTAAAATGACATGAGAGGCTGTTAGCAAAGGGTGTAACGCACCCTGAGTAAACCAAGTTTGAATTAATGAGAAGTCGAATATCATGGGCAGATATTCTATGTCAAAACAGTATAATTAGCTTCAATAAATTTCTTATTCCCCTTGTCCCAAAATCTATTTAAGATGATAATCACGCTTACTCTATATATTAATAGGTGCTTATTATATGTCTACAACCATTAAATCCAGTTTATTAATTCTATTTTTTCTCAGTTTGTCGCCCTCTGTTTTTGCGCACGCAGATGCGGAAACATTGCGAGGTGGGTTTTTCAGTGGATTTATGCATCCACTATCTGGCTTAGACCATATTGTTGCGATGGTTGCAGTTGGTTTGTGGGGCGTATTCTTAGGTAAACCAGCCATTTGGGTGCTACCGATCGTTTTTCCTTTGGTGATGGCATTTGGCGGGGCGCTAGGTGTAATCGGTGTTGATATTCCTGCGATAGAAACTGGCATTGCTTTATCTGGCATCGTGTTGGGCTTAGCTGTCGCATTTGCGGTAAAGCCTCCTTTGTGGGTGGCGGCCATCATAGTCGGTGCGTTTGCCATTTTTCATGGTCATGCACACGGAACTGAATTACCTAATGCGACCAGCCCATTGGTATTTAGCGTGGGTTTTGTGGTAGCAACAGGCTTGCTACATCTAGCAGGTATCGCGTTTGGCGAGCTGGCACGTTGGTCTTGGGGTGAGAAAGTAGTAAGAATTGCAGGGGTTGGCATTGCGGGGATTGGTTCTGCATTTTTGATGGGTGTTCTGTAAGCAAAGGCTAATCCGCCTTTTCACTTGTTATCTGACTCGTGCAAAGCCTCACGTTACACGTTTCTGAATTCAGCCACCACAGGCGCATGGTCTGATGGTCTTTCCCAGCCTCTAGGTTCTGGGTCTACATAGCTTGCCGTGCATTGTTCTGATAACAGCGTGCTAGTTAAGACTAAATCTATGCGTAGCCCCATGTTTTTATCAAACCCACCGCTTCGGTAATCCCACCAGCTAAAGGTTTCATCCTCATGTTCAAACATTCGAAACGAATCGACAAAACCTAGATTAAGTATTTTTTGTAAGGCGTCTCGTTCTGGTGTGGAGCATAAAATGCGCTCTTGCCAGTTTTTGGGGTTGTGTACATCACGATCTGTAGGGGCGATATTAAAATCACCTAAAATTACAAATTTATTATGTTTTTTAGTTTCTGATTCTATCCACTGAGTAATTTTTTCTAACCAATCTAATTTATAGGCAAACTTTTCTGAACCGACCGACTCACCATTAACTACGTACAAATCCAAGATACGGATACCATTTACTGTTGCCGCTAAGGTACGTCGTTGTGGGTCTTCAATCGTTGGTAGGTCTATCACCACATCCTCAATGAGATAGTCGTTTTTGCATATTATAGCGACGCCGTTATAGGTTTTTTGACCTGAATACACCACATTATAACCAGCAGCTTCAATCTCTTCTTGTGGAAAGTTCTCATCAATCGTTTTTGTTTCTTGCAACACCAAAATATCCGGCTGGGCTTTTTCAAGCCACTGCAACACATGCGGTAGACGCACCTTTAAAGAGTTTACATTCCAGCTTACAATTTTAAACTTGGGTGTGGTTAGTTCACGCTCTGTAGTTGATTCCGATGTCATGCTGCTAACCCGCTGTGCTTGAGTAAGGCGTCAACACTTGGCTCTCTACCTCGGAAAGCCTTGAAAGATTCAATTGCTGGGCGAGAGCCACCGACTTCTAATATCTCTTTTAAAAAGTCTTCGCCGACCTGCTGATTAAATAAACCTTCCTCTTCAAAGCGTGCAAAAGCATCCGCTGAAAGCACTTCTGCCCATTTGTAACTGTAGTAACCAGCTGAATAACCACCGGCAAAAATATGTGAGAAGCCATGTTGGAAGCGGTTAAATGCGGGCGGAACAACAACCGCAATCTGTTCACGGGTTTTATCCAGTACTGCTTGAATTTGCTCTGCTGAGTTGATGCTAGTATCTTGATAAATTCGCATATCAAAAATCGAGAACTCAAGTTGACGCACCATACCCATCGCGCTTTGAAAATGACGTGCAGCTTGCATTTTATCAAACAACTCATCAGGAATATTTTCGCCGGTTTCAAAGTGTTTTGCGAACATATTGAGTGATTCGCGCTGCCAGCACCAGTTTTCCATAAACTGACTGGGTAGTTCAACCGCATCCCACTCGACGCCACTAATGCCCGAAATATCTAAATAATCAACCTGCGTCATCATATGATGAAGTCCGTGCCCAAACTCATGGAATAAAGTAATGACTTCATCATGGGTGAATAACGCAGGCTTGCCACCTGCTGGTGGTGCTGAATTACAGGTCATAAACGCAACCGGAGTCTGCACGCCGTCATTGGTTTTAAACCGGCTACAAAAATCAGCCATCCATGCGCCACCACGCTTGTGTTGGCGCGCGTAAAGATCAAGGTAAAAACGTGCTTTTAACTGCTGTTTGTCATCATAAATTTCATAAAAACGAACATCATCGTGCCAGCTTGAAACTGCTGTATTGCCCTTAATTGTCACCTTGTAAAGTTTTTGAACTAGCTCAAACAAGCCTTCTAATACCTTATCAACAGGGAAGTACGGTTTTAAATCTTCGTCACTAATGGCGTAGCGCTGCTGTTTTAACTTTTCGCTAGCATAGCCTACATCCCAAGCATTCAGTTCATGCAGTCCAAGTTCTTTTTTTGCAAATTCTTTGAGTTCGGTAAATTCTTTTTTCGCAAAGGGCAATGATTTTTCAGCAAGCTCGTCTAAAAATCCAATCACTTGCTGAGGTGATTCTGCCATTTTGGTATCCAGCGATAAATCGGCATAACTATCAAAGCCTAATAACTGGGCTTTTTCTTGGCGTAATTGCAAGATTCTAGCCATATTTTCACTGTTATCAAAAGCAGGGTCGCCTTGATCAGAAGCGCGTGTACTGTAAGCGCGGTAGACTTCGGCTCGCAACTCACTATCATTTGCGTAAGTCATCACAGCATAATAAGAAGGGAAATCTAAAGTCAGTAACCAGCCGGATAAATCACGTTGTTTAGCGGCTTCGGTGGCTTGTTCTATCGCTGTTTCTGGCAAACCTTCTAAGGCTTCTACTTGGCTTATTTCTTTAGTCCATGCGTTGTTGGCATCTAATACATTGTCTGAGTATTTGGATGTTAAGGTAGCAAGTTCTTTGCTGATTTCTGCATAGCGTTGCTTTTTATCATCTGCTAAATTGACACCCGAAAGACGAAAACCTTTTAAAGAATCTTCTAACGATTTACGCTGAGCGCTATCTAAATTTAAAGTATCTTGTTTGTCCTGAATTTGTTGCAGCGCTTCAAACAATGCTTTGTTTTGCCCCATCTCGGTACTGTATTCACTCAACTTCGGCAAACAAGCGGTATACGCATCGCGAAGTTCTGGCGTATTTACCACCCCGTTCATATGGCTAATAGGCGACCACATGCGCTCCATTTCATTGTCTAATTCTTCTAGTGGATGAATTAAATTATCCCAACTGTATTGGCTATTCTCAGCCAGTAATTTTTTAGTTAAAGCGCGCCCTTGCTTTAATAAATGATCAAGCGCCGGTTCTATATGCTCTGGCTTGATTTGCTTGTAATCAGGTAAGTCTTTAATATTGAGTAATGGTGATTTCATTGTGTATTATCTTTTGTTGTAGGTTATAGTCGAGCATACATTGTTGTTGCAGTTGTTTCTACAAACTGAACCTTAGCGCCCGAGCTGATAAGTTAAATATGGGGCAAACAATCGGAAATTCATCATGAAGAGGAGAAATTAAAATGAATATAAAAAAGCTATTTGATGCAGAACCTAAATCACCACTCTATGTAGCGATCAATAAAGTACTGGTTAAGAATGACCCGAATCTAATGCGCATGATGAAGCAAGCTAGCGCTAAAATGTGCTTAGCCACCTCGTTAACACCGGGCTTTAGCGGTTTTGATTTAATGAAACAAGTTGGTAGTTGTCCAATGGGAATGCGCTGGGGCGCAAGTTCAGATATGACCGAAGAGCTATCGCATATTTGGATTGACCAAATTACTTATTGGGATTCGTGGGAAGCGCACGAAAACTTCCATGAAACATTTGAAGATGTGGTAGTCGATACTTGCGCCCGTTGTGGTGATGTGTTGCTTGATGGGCCGGAAGAACCGATCTATCGTATTGTTAAAAGCCGCCAGCCGTCATTGGTATCATTAACACAATGGTTACGTAAAAATGCAGAAGGTAAAGCCGATGGCTATGCTGTGGATTCAGGTAAAAGCGTTACCGTCATGGCAACTCACAAAGTTATCCCCGGTAAAGAGGCTGAGTTTGAAGAGGGTGAAATCGCTACAATGGAAGGTTTAATGGCGACTAGCGGCGTGGTGGGGTATCAGATTTTAAAGCGTATCGGTTTATCAACATTGGGTAGCGGTCACGCAACCGTTGAATCCATCATGGAAGATATGAAAGACAGTTCTGGCACCAACCTAAAACGCACCGCAGAAGTATGGGAAGGTTACACCATACCCGCAGAATATTTAGTGATGGTTGAGTGGGAGTCTCTATGCGCTGCACAAGCAGGTATGCCGCATGTTAATGTGAAGCCAGAGCTACTCTTTATTCACGGGCCTAAAGTGTTGGATAATTGTTTGCATATGCCTAGCGTTAAAATATCAGACTCTATGTTTAGAGAACAAAGTAATCGTGAAATTTTGAACGGTAATAAGTAGGGTTGTTAGCCTGCTAATAGTTACTTATTAACTTGTAACTATTAGCGGCTAACATAACGACTAAAACGACAATTAAAAGGGTTCTGATAAACTTATCCCCGCCCTTTATCGCGCTGTGACTTCCCACCCAGCCACCTACGGAGCTTGCTAACAGCATCGGTACGGCTATCGACCAAATCACTTTACCGGCGCTTAAAAAAGCGATGGATGCACCGACGTTAGTTAATAAATTGAGTGGTTTTATGGTTGCGGTGGCGTTTAATAAGTCGAACTTAAGTACTTTTCTCACTGCTATCGCCATGTAAGTACCTGTACCAGGGCCAAGAATACCATCGTAAAACCCGATTGGGCTAATAGCGGCAATGACTTTTACAGGGTTGTTTGATTGTGCGGATGAGCCGGACTCATTAGGCTTATCACCCAGTACAATAAATAATGCTAGTGGGATGCATAATAAAATGGCCCAAGCTAGTACGCTTGGTGAAAGATCAAGTGCGATTCGTCCGCCAATATAGGAGACGATTAAGCAGGGTATGCTAGCGATTAATACAGTTTTCCAATGAATTTTTCTCTCAAGCGCATATTTGATAACGGCGACGGTTGTACCTGCAATACCGGTAATTTTATTAACCGCTAATGCGGATACAGGCGGTACGCCGGCTAATAATAACGTTGGTAGGTTTAGCATTCCACCACCGCCTGCTACTGCATCAATATAGCCTGCGACAAAGGCGACTAGCGTTAAACCAGTAAGCCAATAAAGGCTTAATTCAAAGAATGTATTCAATGTATTCACAACTTTAATTCTTACCAGAAGAGGTTTACTTCGTAGTTTTAGCTTCCTCAACATCATCATATTTAATATGATAATTAAACGTTAAACCTCGTTTGTCGGCGTAAATCTCTTCTTGAAAACTTCCTGAGCTGTTTCCAATCGCACTCATCATTTCAGTAATATCGGCGTCGGATTTGTTTCGCTTAATAGAGCCTAAAAAAGAAGAGAGCTTTTCATAATAGCGTTTGCCATCCATTGCCATGATGAGCATAGCAGGCGGGCCACTAAAGTATTCTTTAAGGGTAAAAGTGTTTGTGCCGATCAATAAATTTAAGGTGCGCTTTGTACGGTTAACCCAAATAGGGGGTAGGTCTATTTTAGAAACTGGCAAGGCACCATCAGGCAATTTGATGGATGTGCCATCTGCAGGAATTTTAAAATTGCGTAAGGCGGGGCTAAACAGGGTAACCATGCCAAATAAACCTGCAGGGTCATCTGTACCTACGGAAGCATAGGCTGCCACTTTGTCTATCTGCATATTTTTCTTTAGTTCAATATTATTGAGTGCCACGTAGAGCGTTTTAATTTGGCTCATGCCCATGTTCATTCCCATTATTAAGCCACCCATGCCTTTACGAATATCGTTTGCATTAATATTTTTGCATTGATGTGTTTCAGCGGAGTTAATTAAAAAGTCAGAATATTGACTGAGGGCTTCACGCAGCTTTACGATATTAAAGTTTAAGCCAATATCAAAAATGGCATGATCAACACGTTGTTTGATATTTACTTTATTGGCGAGAGTCTGTAAAACCTCGCTTACTTCCTCACTGGTTTTTATCACGAACTCATAATCCATTTTTTGTGCAGTGAGTTCTTTTGTACCAAATATCAACATTGGCATGTTTTTTAGGTGATCCTCTACTACCGGTAGACATTTTTTAACTTCTTCGTCACTGACCCGCTTGTCTTTTAATAACTCCTTGACCAATATCGGGCTACCTTTTTCATACAGTGTTTTTAAATTAATAAACCCTTCGCCGTAACCGGTATAGATATTTTCTTTTAAAAATGTCTGCCAGTCTTCTGCTTTGTAAGAATCCTTACTGGGAATTTTTCCTACTAAATGTTTGAGTAGTTTATCTTTTTTATTGCGAGGAAAGGCCGAAGCAACCAATTGTTTATTGAGTAATACCAATGCCATGCTTATATCATTGTCAGCAGTATCCACCATGCAATCAAAATCACCGCACTTGGTGAGTGCCAGCTTGTAGCCAGACTTTTCTTCGGCACGCTTCAACGTTGCCATCAGTTTTTCTTTATCGCTGATACTTAGACGCATCACTGGGGTGAGATCTACACCGTAGATGAGCATATTCGACTTCAAAGAAAGACCTGTATCTTCAAGTTTTTTATTGCTCAGATGTTCACCCAAGTCTGCAAAAAAGGCAGAGAAAAAATCACTGGGTGTTTTTTCTACTGTTTCTGATTTACTGGCTTCATTTTTATCTTCTTTACCATCTTTGTTTTTTGTAAATGTTTCAAAAAGTTTTTGCGAGCGTTTAATATGAAAGCTCATGACATCATCAGGTATCGCTTTTTGATTGGTAAACAAAAAAGAGGTGTCTGCTGGGACATGTGAAATTAATGATTCGAAAGATTCGCTTGAGTCATTAGAGCCAAAGAGTTTTCCGAAAAATCCTTCTGCCGACACAGGGCTGGTCAATAAAGCTATTATTAATAAAGCACTTGTTTGTTTGAAAAAGTTTTTCATTTTAATTATCCAAGATGACTAATGAGAATGAGTCTAGCAAAAAAACTCCCTTATAATGTAACAAATGCGAAAAAATGATCATTCTCTATTAAAAATAAAAGGCTTTCTGCTAACGCGGGGCTGGCGTGATACAGCTAACGGTATCACGCTTATTTTTTGGGCGAATACAGAGCAAGGTGCGGCACAAATTATTATTCCCGCTCAGCAGGCGGTTTGCTTTATTGCGCGGCATAATAAATTACCCTTACAAAATACGATTCAGCGTAAACCACTTGAGTTATTAAACTTTAACAATGAGCCGGTAGACGGGCTTTATTTTAATCATCAACGCGATTTGAATAAACTACGCCAGCATCTGAGTTACGATAAAACGCAGTTGTTTGAGTCAGAAATTAAACCCGCCGACCGTTATTTAATGGAGCGTTTTATCACCGCATCATTACAAATAGAAGGTCAAGCCGTTCAAAGAGATGGATATTTAGAGTTTACCAATCCGCGCTTAACGCCTGTTGATTACACGCCTCAGCTCTCGATGGTTTCACTTGATATTGAGACCGAAGACTTTCGCGGAAAACTCTACTCTATCGCCGTACAAACTGAGAGTTCTGAACAGGTTTTTATGGTTAAAGAGTGTCCGAGTGCTAAGCAAGAATCAATTAATATTACCTGGTGTAATTCTGAAAAAGCAGCCTTGCAAGCATTCTTCGCATGGATGAAACAACATGATCCTGACGTGATTATCGGTTGGAACGTAGTAGCCTTTGATTTAGATTTTTTACAATGGAAATGTAAAGAACTTAAGTTGCCATTTGACTTAGGCAGAAGCAACGGCTTCGAGCAATCGGCTAATGTTTTAGCACCACAACAAAGCGGGCATATGTATCTTGCACGAATTCCGGGGCGAGTCGTTTTAGATGGCATCAGTTGTTTACGCGGGGCGTTCTGGTCATTTGAAAGCTTTGCCTTAGACTTTGTGGCTGAGGAAATGCTCGGGCGAAAAAAACTAATCAATGATTCGGGATTAGGCAAGTTAGAAGAGATTCAGCGGCAGTACCGCGAAGACCCCGTAGCACTGGCCGAGTACAATTTAGAAGATTGCCGTTTAGTCACTGATATTTTTAAAAAAGCAGATTTGTTTAATTTTTCAATTCAGCGTGCGCGCATGACCGGTTTAGCCATTGATCGTCAAGGTGGTTCAAGTGCTGCGTTTGATAATTTGTATTTGCCCCAACTTCACCGTAAAGGCTATGTTGCCCCTGATATTGGCAGTCATCCAAATCAACAACATAGCCCTGGTGGTTATGTGATGGACTCTCAGCCTGGGCTTTATGACAATGTGTTGGTGCTGGATTTTAAAAGCCTGTACCCAAGTATTATTCGTACTTTTAAAATTGATCCCTTAGGTTTGATTTCAAAAAGTTATAAAGAAGATTCGATTCCCGGATTTTTAGAAGCAGAATTCTCGCGTACTCAACATATTTTACCCACCATTGTTAGTGACCTTTGGGTGGAGCGTGATAGCGCCAAAAAAGAAAACAACCAAGCGTTGTCATACGCGATTAAAATTATCATGAATTCGTTTTACGGTGTACTCGGTTCATTTGGTTGCCGTTTTTTTAACCCACAACTTGCCAGCAGTATTACCCTGCGCGGGCATGAGATTATTCAAACCAGCAAAGAGCTTATTGAAGAACAGGGTTATACGGTTATTTATGGCGATACCGATTCGGTGTTCGTATTACTCGGGGAGAATAAAGACGAAGCTAGCTGTTTAAAGACGGGTCGTGAATTACAAGACCACTTAAATAGCTGGTGGACTCAGCACTTATCAGAAACTTTTGCAATCGAATCAAATCTAGAAATAGAATTTGAAACTCACTACCAACGATTTTTAATGCCAACAATTCGAGGCACAGAAAAAGGCAGTAAAAAACGCTATGCGGGTATGATCGCGAATGAGCCATCATCAAGAGATGATAAAAAATACAAAATGGTGTTTAAAGGTTTAGAGTCAGTAAGAAGCGACTGGACACCGCTAGCGCGAGATTTTCAGCAAGAACTGTATGAGCTTATTTTCACCAATAAACCGTACAAAACGTTAATACTGGAAACTTACGATGCCTTATTGCGTGGCGAGCTAGATCATAAACTCACTTATACAAAACGCTTGCGCCGCCCATTAGAAAGTTACACCAGCACCCAGCCACCACAAGTGAAAGCGGCAAAGAAAATGAAAGATGCGTTTAGTAAAAATCAAAGCCGCAAAATACAGTATGTGATGACAACCTTTGGCCCGGAGCCGATAGAAAATATTAGCTCACAACCCGACTATAATCATTATATTGATAAACAACTCGCGCCTGTGGCGGATAGTATCTTACATTTTTTGGATACATCGTTTGCGCAAATAACGGATCGGCAAATGAATGTGTTTGAATGATTGGGCAATAAATGAATTAGGTGAGACAAGTTAAGGAAAGCCTGATTAAGTCCCATAAAATTCTGTAAGTCTCTAGGGCAGTATATCCTAGGCGTATTTTGAAATGAATGCTTATTGCCTTCATGAGAAATACAACAACGGAGATGC
>Ga0256840_1002536_pt1 | contig 15945 bp, 15 predicted proteins | sample 355202metaG_FD_185969 | JGI IMG/M metagenome (GOLD analysis project Ga0256840, IMG submission 185969) | Hydrothermal vent microbial communities from Mid Atlantic Ridge, Atlantic Ocean - 355-202 | ecosystem: Environmental > Aquatic > Marine > Hydrothermal vents | place: Atlantic Ocean: Mid... | reverse complement strand
CCAAATAGTTCGCGTAAATATCAGTGAGCCAGAGTTAGCTACTCAAATAGAGCTCGTACATAAGCACGCATTATTTTATTCTTTATCTTAATCATTTCGTTGTTGACACGAGGGAGTCCACATAGGCTAAAAAAAAAGGGGGTGACAAATAGAACGTTATTTTAAGATGAAGTTTAAGGCTTGTGTATGTTCTGCAGCTTTTCGACCTAAGTCGGTTAGATAACCACCATCGACTTGAGTGATTAAACCTTTATCATGGAGCTTTTCTGCAGCGGCTATCACTTCTGATGCTGCATCGTGGTGGATTTTTATACCATCTTGCTCGTTAGAGAGGTTAAATTGGGAAAGTAAGTTTAATTCGTGAGTCAGTTCAGTATTAAAAGCCATTTTTTCCTCTTTTTTTATGCATTAACTGTAAATGGGGATTGCAGTCATTCTAGCGCTAAGTCTAGTACAAATAAAGCACCATTCTCTGTCGCTATATTTTTAATTGTGCCATTCGATGCTTTTAATAATGACTCAATAATACCTAGCCCTAAACCTGTTCCGCCCGACTCTCTTCGTGTTGTAAAGAAGGGGGTAAATATATTTTTCTGATTTGAGCTTGATATACCCGTGCCGTTATCTTTTATATTTATCTCTAACCTGCCATTTTTCCTCTGTACATTGATCTTAATTTTATTAGCACCGTGCTGAAGACTATTATCAAAGAGATTTGATAGTATACTTTCAAGTGCATTATGAGCAATTTTCACATCAACATCTGTTTCTAATTTATCAAAGTCGAGAATTAACCTATCATCTTTATAACGTGAGTTTAAAATATCTAAGGTTTGCGCTAAGTTGCTTGTTTCACTTGAGTTTGGTAAGGAATCCGCCCTTGCCTGCTCTAACAAACGACTCACTAAGTTTTTTAAGCGCTGTGTATCCTCTTGTAAATTATTTATAAATCGCTGGCGTTGCTCTTCTGGCATATCATCAATATGCTCATCTAACAGTTCCAAGCTTCCCTGCATTGATGTTAGTGGTGTTTTAAACTCATGTGAAACATGTGCTGCAAATTGCTGAATGTATTGTGAGCGCTCCTGCAAGGCGTGTGACATTTCAGAAAAACTATTCGATAGCATTGATAGTTCACGTGTCCCTGGATGCTTTAACACTTCAACCGTTTCTAATTCACCACGGGTTACTTTTTGAGTTTGCTTGATTAATTCGCGAATCGGACGAGATAATCTCGATGAGATAAACATGACGATTAAGCCCGTCAACCCCAATAAAACAAGCCCTAAAAGAATGACTTTTTCTTTAATACTATAAAGATGTTTAAGGATATTTTTAGGCGTTCTTGAAAGATAAACAACGCCATAAACTGTTCCTCTATCAATGATAGGAAATGCCGTAAAAACTCGTATGCCTGTACCCCTACTCAGTGATGCGATTGAGGGTGGTGGCTCATCAGAGACACGCTGTCTAATAACCGATGAATATTTACCTTTTAATGCTTCTTTCACTTCTTTTACGTGGGCCAATGATTTATTCAGCTCACCACTTCCTGCTACGACTACACCATTTGCATCTAAAATACGTATACCTGAGAGTGTCACTCGTTGGGTATTTTTAAGGATCCGCTGCATGCTTTTTCCTGCTTGTTGTGCAATAGGGTAACCTTTAGTTTGATTAAAATACTCCACTTTTCTAGCATAGGGTCGTCTGGGTAAAACGGCATTTGGCTTTGATAAATCAAGGCTGGGGAACACGGGTGTATACAGTGGTTTGGTTTCTACTGAGTTTTTACCAATCAGTTCTCTATAAACCGTTGACAAGACAGCAGATTGTGAAATTAATTCTATCTCCGTTTTACGTACCAGCTCATTTTCATAAAAGCGAAAGAAATAGATGCTTGCCAAAGGCAAAAGTAACACAGACAACATCACCATTAAAAGGATGGTACGTAAACGGAATAAGCGTTTATTTTTATTTATTGTTGCTTGAGAATTTATTGACATGAAGCTAATTTATACCCAACACCATGCTGAGTTTCTATAATAGATTGACAACCGATATCTAAGAATTTCTGCCTGATATGACGAATATGACTATCAATCGTGCGATCACTGACATGGATATTGTACTGATATGCACCATCCATAATCACATCACGGCTAAACACACGCTTAGGATGCTTTAATAACTGTTCAAGCATAGCAAACTCGGTAGCTGTTAATTCTACCCTTATATCATCCCACCAAATAGCGTGTTGCTCGGTATCTAGCTGTAAACGACCATGCTTAAGTTTAGTCTCGTTTGTATTTGAGTGGCTACCGGTATTTAAAAGAGTACGTTTTAAGATTACATTGATACGTGCCACCAACTCTCTTGGGCTAAAAGGCTTAGTCACATAGTCATCTCCACCAATTTCTAAACCTAAAATACGGTCTATTTCATCATCACGTGATGATAAAAACAAAATTGGTACCTCTGAGGTTTTACGAATCTCTCGACAACATTCCAAGCCATCCATTTCGGGCATATTGATATCTAACACAATGAGATCAACGGGTGATTTATTAACGCTATCTATCGCTTGCTTGCCATCGTTAGCGAGCGTCACTGCCATATTGGCTTTTTCTAGCGCAAAGCTAATTACTTCTCGAATATGCGGGTCATCATCGACCACGAGTATTTTATTCATTTTTTGAAAAGCCCTTTTAACTTTTTAAGAATTTATTTGGATCAACGTAATACACCTTTTGCGATGCATATACTGTCTTCGGCTTATAAAGCCAAAATCGAGGGAATAAACTTTTTATAGAATAGTGTAAATGAGGTGGTTTTCCAACTGCATTGCCGGATGTACCCACCGACCCAATTTTTTGCCCCGCATCGACAAAGCCAACACGGTGATTATTTTCATCATTTAGATGTGCAAAATAATGAATACGCCATTTTGGACCAAGCATTAAAACGACATTACCACCCATTGAAATTTTGCCACTATAAAATACCAAGCCACCTGTGCTTGCGACAACAGGCGTACCTTGCTTGGCAAAAATATCTATACCACGATGTACACCTGAGCGCCCCCACGGATAATACCAAAAGGATTTATTATTCCAGTCCTTCACGGTAGCGCCTTGCACGGGCATTTTGTTTTGTTCTGGCAGTACAAACCCGAATGAGAATATCATCAGTGCCGCAATAAATGTTCTAGCTAGTATTTTTTTCATGTTGATATTACAACAGCAAAGCTTGCAAAGCTGATGATTAAGAAGTGCAAATATTGTGCAAGTAAATCAATCTATGGGAAAATTAACTTTAGGATAGTTGATTAGAGTTTTATGATGAATATCGACAAATATTCTCATCAAATCAATATTTAACCTGATTTGATCCTACAGCTTGGTTGCCAAAACGTGTTTTATTAGGCTTGGAGCTCCCGAGCTTCATACTTGTTCTTATGGTATTAATATCCCAGCCTGTTAGGTTTGCCAGTGTTTGAGCTTCCCTTTCTTGGCGTTTGGGTAGTATTTTACTAAAATAAGTTCTAGCGGCCTTACACTCACTTGCTTTCCCTTTCCATGCATGACGTACGATAAATCGACCTTGAAAATTCTGACGATTATCAGTGGCTTTAAAAGCCAAGTCTTTAGGAAAATGTGCCTTGTCATAGGTAATATGCATCCGTGTTACAAATACATCTTTGCTTTTACCAATACGGGGAATAAAATTTGATGCGGCTTTGGAACGATTTCCATTAGCAACCTTATGAGGTTTTTGTGGCTGACCAACCCAGAATACACCCAACTGTTTTAACTCATTATCACTTAAAGGGTCTGCAGCACAGGGGTCACACCAATTCATATCCCACGCATATTCTAAAAATACACCACGTCGTCCATTTTGTTTTACTTGATTGTTAAACATGGCTTTATAAAAAACACCAAAATCCTGCTTATTAAAAACAGGAATCTCTTTATTGGTTTTTAGTTTCACATTAGGATAATTTGTTGTAATAACTCGTCCTTTACGATTGAGGTGATACACAAACAGCTCCTGTGGGCCTTTTGCATTTAGCATCCCCAAGCGAATGGGCAACATATAATTTGGTGAGTGATAGTTAATACGAATAGGTTTTAAATAAGAAAAACCAGTTTTAGCCTGACGTTGCATATTTACTTTGGCAACAAAAAACTTCATGCCCATTGCAAGATAGCTATTGATTACTGGCTCTGCACCTTTGGGAAGTTGGTATTTATTTTGTTTTAACCAAGTCACTAAACCATTGCTTTGCTGTGCTGATAACAACAGAATATCGTAAACACCGACTGCATATTTGGCTTCAATCTTCACACCAAGACTATCTGTCCCACGCCTTTTCTTTTTTAACATCATAGTAGGTGCAGCCACTGGCATTGGAGCAGAACGATACAAGATTTGTCGCTCACATGGAGAGCGGTCAAAATATTCCACCAAACGTGGTGCAGTGTAATTATCAAGATGAGTAATAATATTATTATCCACCACATTGATTTGATTACGTTTTAAGATTTTAGGGACTGGCACAACCATTGCAAAATCTTTGGCATCACCCTCAAAATCACTCACCATTGTAACGGATTGATACTGACCATCCTGCGCAATCACAACTTTTGAAGATTGATTATATAAACTAGAACCAGCCCGTGCCGCATAAAACCCACAAAATGCATAACTGTTGGCTGTTACAGCCAATGTAACCATGCCAAACAGTAATTTTAGAGTCGTTTGAACTTTTATCATGCAAGCCACCTATAAATATTATTTTAGTGTTTCAGGAAGCTCTGAATAACCTAGCTGAGTTCTGGAAACTTGGCTAGGTTATTCAGAGCTTCCTTAAGATGATAGTTTATTTAAAGGGGATAATCTAACGCAATAATTTGTCACCCCCCCTGTTTTTTGATGTTTTGTAATTTAGCTAAGTCTTCCCAAAACTGATCTACTATTTATTCTTACTGGATTATCCTAAAGTTTATCAAACCAAGATGAAGGCATAAGATTGGCTCTATAAGCGCAAGCAAAGATGTTTCACCAGCAAAGGATAAGGAAGCTATAGGATGATTTAGACGGCTAAAGTTAGACGTTAAAACGAAAATGTACTACATCACCTTCTTGAAGAATATATTCTTTACCCTCTAATCGCCATTTACCTGCATCTTTTGCGCCTTGCTCTCCACCACATTCGATGAAATCTTCATAGGCTATAACTTCTGCACGAATAAAGCCCTTTTCAAAATCAGTATGTATTTTACCGGCTCCATTTGGAGCTGTTGCACCTTCTTTAACCGTCCAAGCACGAACTTCTTTAACACCGGCAGTGAAAAATGTTTGAAGGTTCAATAGTTGATAGCCAGCATTGATGACGCGATTTAAACCTGGCTCAGACAAGCCCATTTCTGCTAAAAACTCATTGCGCTCGTCATCATCTAGAGTCGACATTTCTGCCTCCATTTCGGCGCTTACAGCAACAACTTCTGCACCTTCTTTTTTCGCATACTCTGTCACTTTATCTAAATAGGGATTGTTTTCAAAACCATCTTCAGCCACATTTGCTACAAAAAGTATTGGTTTTATAGTAATCAGTTGAAGCTCTCTCAACAACGGCATATCTTCTTTATCGATCCCTGCCGAACGTGCTGATTGACCATCTGCTAATTTTTCTTGAATTTTTTCAAATAAGGCTAATTGCTTGATGGCTTCTTTATCACCTGAACGTGATGCTTTAGTGGCACGTAAAATGGCTTTTTCAACAGAATCCAAATCTGCTAGCGCAAGCTCTGTATTGATAGTATCAATATCTGAAAGCGGGTCGATTTTACCATCGACATGTACAACATCATCATCATCAAAACAACGAACAACCTGTGCAATTGCATCAGTCTCACGAATATGTGATAAAAATTTATTACCTAAACCCTCACCTGATGCTGCGCCTTCAACTAAACCTGCAATATCAACAAATTCCATTGTGGTTGGTAAACATCGCTCTGGGTTTACAATTTTAGCCAACGCATCCATACGAGGATCTGGCACTGCCACAATCCCTACATTTGGCTCAATGGTACAAAATGGATAGTTCTCTGCTGCAATACCCGCTTTGGTCAGTGCATTAAAAAGTGTAGATTTCCCTACGTTTGGAAGACCTACGATTCCACATTTAAAACCCATGATATTGTTCCTGTCCTTTGACTACCTTGTTGTACCGGTTATAAAATTACTCATATTAATCAGTATGCAAAGTATTCATTGCTTTTTGTATATCGCCCGAAATGATTAATTCTATCTCATTCAGTGCTTTATCGATTGCATTATGTATGGCTATCTCACTATCTTGATCAGGTCGTGACAAAACATAATCTGCCACTTTCTTACTATCACCTGGGTGACCAATACCAAAACGCAACCGAGTATATTCTTTAGTGATTTGAGCATGTAAATCACGCAAACCATTATGCCCACCATGACTACCACCTGTTTTTAAACGTACCGTACCTGCAGGCAAGTCTAGTTCGTCATAGGCAACAAGGATATTTTTAGCGGGAATTTTATAAAAAGAGGCTATTTTATGCGCGGCTAAACCACTGCGATTCATAAAGGTTGATGGTTTTAATAACCATACTGATTGCCCTGCAATATTTGCTTTGGCTACTTCACCTGAAAACTTAGATTCAGTTTTAAAACTTGCACCATAGCGATTTGCAAGCTCATCAAGAAACCAAAACCCAGCATTATGCCGGGTTTTAGCGTATTTATCGCCTGGGTTACCCAGGCCAATAATGAGTGTGATAGACACTTAACTACTCTGCAAGAGAAAGGCTTTATTCAGCCTCACCCTCTGCAGCGTCATCTCCACCCGTATCACTTTCAGTAACAGGTGCTTCAGGTGCTTCATCTTCAACTTTCTCAGCCTTAGGCGAGATGATAGATGCAATCGGCTGATCATGATCTTCACCAAAAGATAACTGCGTAGAAACAACACCTTCTGGTAATTTAAGACTTGATAGGTGAACTGACTCACCTAGTTTAACATCGGTCATATCCACTTCAATCGCTTGTGGTAGTACACCCGGTAGACAAGTAACTTCAATATCAACAGCATTATGCATGATTTGTCCACCTTCGATCTTCACACCGTGAGATATATCTTCATTAATGTAGTGAAGAGGAAGAACAACAGTCATTTCAACATCGTCTCGCACACGTTGTAAATCAAGGTGTAATATCTTTGTATCTTGAGCAGGATGACGTTGTAAATCACGCAAGAAAACCTTTTGTGTCTTACCTTCCAATGTTAAATCAATAATTGCCGCATAAAATGCTTCTTCTTGCAAATTACGAAGTAACTGGAACTCGTTTAATGTTAATGACCAAGCTGGGCGACCTGCCCCATAAAGTACTGCAGGAATTTTATGCTCACGACGTAGGCGGCGGCTCGCACCCTTACCTAAATCTTCGCGCATCTCCGCGTCTAATGTGTATCTTTTTGACATAATTGTCTCCAAATTTATTCGAGAATAATACTATTCCCAAAAACTAAAAAAGCAAAACTCGCGACCAAGTTTTGCCGTTATAAAGTTAAATATATTAACTATTTAACTAAAATTATTTTTTATTTGCATTAACATAGATTGTTTCAAACTCTAGTCATGAATAACATCTGCAAACAAATCACTCACTGATTCTTCCATATGGATATGAGATATTGTGTCAGCCAAAATATCTGCCACTGTAAGCTGGCGGATTTTAGCACACTTTTCTGCTTTTTCACTCAATGGAATTGAATTTGTAACAACAACCTCATCCAAGTCAGAATTCTCTATATTTTCTATCGCAGGCCCTGAGAAAACAGGGTGTGTAGCATAAGCAACTACTCGTTTGGCGCCATGTTCTTTTAACGCCTCTGCCGCGTGACAAAGTGTACCTGCTGTATCAACAAGATCATCAATCAAGACACAGGTTTTACCTGCTACATCACCAATGATATGCATAACAGCTGATACATTGGGTTCTGGACGACGTTTGTCAATAATGGCTAAACCTACATCACCAGGTAAGCTTTTGGTCATTGCTCTTGCTCTAACGACACCACCAACATCCGGTGAAACAACCACTAAATTGTTGTAGTTTTTATCTTTAATATCACGTAGTAAAACTGCAGATGCGTAGATATTATCAACAGGTAAATCAAAGAAGCCTTGAATTTGATCCGAATGTAAATCAATCGTTAAAACACGATCAACGCGGCTGATAGATAGCATATCTGCAACTAACTTTGCTGATATAGGTACACGACGTGAGCGCACACGTCGATCTTGACGAGCATACCCATAATAGGGGATAACTGCAGTAATACGACCTGCTGATGCACGATATAGCGCATCAACCATAATCAATAATTCCATTAAGTTGTCATTAGTCGGCGAACACGTTGGTTGTATGACAAAAACATCGCGGCCACGCACATTTTCTAATATTTCAACATGCGCTTCACCATCGCTAAACTGTGCAACAGTACATTTACCTAAGGTTGTATTAAGTAACTCTGCAACTTCGCGAGCAAGTTCTGGATTAGAATTTCCAGAAAAGATCATCATTCCGTCTACGTCTGACATGGAATATCTCTATGATATAAATGAAGAATTGGCAGATTAAACAAATAAATTATTTAATCTGCCAACATAAATATGGCTGGGACGGTAGGGTTCGAACCTACGCATGCTGAGATCAAAACCCAGAGCCTTACCACTTGGCGACGTCCCATTTGTATATGAATTTACTCAAGCACTGCTAAGCAATCATAATTTCTGATTTAAGCATTTAACAATGCGCTTTTTAACGGCGACTTGTTCAATCCTTTGGCTACAAAACCCTGCCATTTTTTTGGCAGTTGATCTAACACCTGATTTGCATTCTCTTCACTTTCAAACGATGCGAATAGACAGCTACCCGTACCGGTTAATCGTGCTGTTGTTCCTGCCTTTATTAAACTGGAGAAACTTGATAACCAATCAATTGCTTGTGCAATTTCAGGGTACTTATTTCTCACGACAGGTTCAAATACATTTGAATATTCTTCGAATGTATTGCCTTTCAGAAAGCGCGCTATTTTGAGGGCTTCACAATCTCGTGTCAATCCCTTATCGATAAAAATTTCAGCCGTTGATACAGATATTTTAGGATGTATCACTAAAAACCAGTTTTCATCTAATTCTACTGGGCTTAATTGTTCACCAACACCCTCTGCCCATGCAGAAAAACCTCTAATAAACACAGGGACATCCGCACCTAGTTGCAAACCTAGTGTTGCAAGTTCATCGTCTGATAAACCACAAGCCCATAGTTTGTTTAAACCTTGCAGCACCGTTGCGGCATCAGAACTACCGCCCCCTATTCCCCCACCAATAGGCAATTTTTTATCGATAGATATATTTACACCCAATGATGTTTGCGTTGACACCTGCAAAAGTTTAGCTGCCCGCACACATAAATCTGACTCTTGAGGTATGTGTTCCAAGCCTTTTATACGCTTAATAGCACCATTATCTTGTAATGCTAGGGTAATGGTATCGTTATAATCTAAAAACTGAAAAACTGTTTGTAGGAGATGGTAGCCATCATCACGCCTACCCGTAATATGAATAAACAGATTAAGTTTCGCGGGGGCTGGTAAAACTAATGTTTTAATGACTAATTACTCCTAAATACCTTGCCATTGTTTTGCAATCATCTTCACATAGACATTATCTTTTGCACGTGTAATCACAACTTTACGTGGCATTGCATTTGATTTATTAGATAAGTAACGAGAATAATTAATCTTCCAACCTGCTTGTTGCAGAGATTGTGGACGACCGTATGGATCTAATACCAATCTTTGTGTTTTATATAAAGGAGATGCTAAGCCTCGTACCCAATACTGCATACCTTTTATTGGTAGACTGATACCAGCTTGACGCTGTAACAAACGCTCTTCATCACTATCACGGTATGTTTTTCCATTGTCAGATAATAAAGAAACACCTGATTTATCTCGTGAAAGCCTCGCTACGAGTCCTCCTGTTATTGGGTTGGTAATTTGCATCACATACTGCTGAGCCGCTTTTTGCGCCCAATTTAACCCAAAACTAGCATTCTCTTCACGAAAACGTAACGCTACTTTACTTCTTAGATTCCAGTTAACATCATTCACTAATAATCGCTGACGCTGCTTCCAAAGTATTTCTTTAGATGTAGCAGAAGTGGTTGGCTTTTTTGTAACCGTGGATTTAACCTGTAACTGAGTACAACCACCCAGAACAGACAAACTGATAACAAAACTCATTGCAGCTAAAACTTTAGAAGCCATTATGTTGACCTTGAAAGGTGATAAAACACCTATAATAACAAAGAATTTATACGCTCATAATTAATTATTACTTATTTTGTCACCCCCCCTATTTTTGCGGGTTTTGTAATACTAAAGCTAATATTAACTCATCAAATATGTTCTAAATTACTTCTCAAATTATCCAAGGAAGCGTTATTTGGATGCTCCTTTATCATTGCATTAAATATCTTTCTAGCTTCTTGATATTTTTGTCTCTTCGATAAAACGGTAATTAAATGGCTCGCTATTTCTGGTGTTTTTAATCGTAAAAAGGCTTTACGCAAAAAGCCTTCTGCTTTGTCCACTTCTCCCAAACGGTAATTTACCCAGCCTAAACTATCCAATATCAACGCATCATTAGGTTTTAACTTATAGGCTGCTTCAATGTATGTTTTGGCCTCATCAAGACGCTTCGTATGTTTTACTAATAAAAAACCCAATGCATTTAAAGCATCTGCCTTTTTTTTACCCTGTTTAATCACAAAATTAAAATCACTTTCTGCACGATCAATTTGATTCGATCGCTCAAGTAACAGCCCACGATAGTAACGGTAGACTATTTTCTTAGGTGACAAAGTTATCACTTCATCATAGAGCTTAATTGCAGCATTTATATTTTTTTGTATAGATATTTGATTAGAATTTATTGCAAACAATAGTTTCTTATCAGACAACATATCAGCTTCTAGTTTTAGCCAAAATGTCTTATCCTTTAACTTTAATGATTTCTTCTGCTGTCTATGTAACCACTGTCGGGATAATTTTATGCTCTGAGTTTGAGCAAGTAGTCGTGCCCTTTTACTAAATGACTTCTTTAGGAAAACACCTTTTTTGACTCTTTTATAATAAGTCAGAGCAACTGTTAAGTTTCCTTCTCCTTCTAAAATTTCACCATTAAAATAGTAAGCATCATTGATATAAGCTTTGTTATTACTCAAACTGGCATTATTTATCTTAGCTTTTTTCCATTCTTTTTGTGCAATATTCAATGCAATTAATGCTTTTAACAAGTCATTATTATCAGGATGCTTCTTAACCAGCTTATCTAGCTCTACTTCTGCCTCTGCTTGTTTACCCACACTGATTAACAACCGTGTTAGCTCTAAGCGCAAACTATCACTAGTCTTTTTTGTATTCACTATTTTTTGTAAAAGGATGGCAGCTTCATCAATACGCCCTAATTTTTTTAAGGCTTTAGTCTTCATAATTGCAGCACTTGCAAAATATTTAGAACCCGTCGCTTCAATACCATCAAGAGCAGCAACAACCACCTTATATTCATTTGCCTTCATACCCAACGATGCCAAAATCAACTGCTTCTGATCTTTATATAAAGGCTCTGCTTTTAATTGCTCTAGATAATAGCTAAATACACGATAAGCTTTATCGTGATGAGATTCGATGACTAACAGTGCCCCTATAAATTTTAAACCTTTACTGACTAAAAAGCCTTCCGCTTGTTTATCCGAATCTTGATCTACAAGTTCCCGGATCATATTTAATTGCTTTGCTGATTTTTTTAACTGACCATCTCTTAACAACAATAAAGCAAAATACTGTTGCGCATCTAAACTATCAGGAGATAGCTCCACCCAATGCTCTGCTGCAATCAACGCTTTTTTTAGCTGTGCCGATCCTGTTGCAATCTCCGTTACTCTTTTTAGCAAAATAGGGTCACTACTTTCTAGTGCTATCGGTAAGTAGTGTTTAAGGGTTAATTTAGGTTTATTCGCCTGATTATAAAATTCAGCGACTAAGGCATGATAGAATTGTCTTTCATCAAAGTTATCTGGAGATATTAGCTTCTTTGTATCCTCGCCTTTATCACTCTGTATAAAATCGGCTCCTACAGAAAAAGTACTGATAAGCAGCATTAACCCTACAATTCCATTTCTTTGCATTCTACAAATACTCATACATCACATCCATCCTTAGACACTTTAAATATAGACCATTAAGCAAAAATGGATTTGCGCTAAAGTATAAAGTCGATTTAATCCCCGCTAACTGGTACGAATCAATAAAGATAAAAGTAGAATGCCAGAAAAATCACGCTATAATCTCGCAGCTATGTCAATACGAGTCATTGGAATCAATCATAAAACAGCCCCTGTTTCTGTACGGGAGAAAGTTGCGTTTACGCCAGATGGGTTAATTGAAAAATTACACCAAATAAAAACTGACGATAACAACGCTAGAAAAAGTGCTAAAAATACCGCCAATGATAATGAGATAGTTATTCTATCTACTTGTAATAGAACAGAAATATACTCATCGTCAGATCATGACTTTGACGAGATAAGCCGCTGGTTCAACCACCAAGACAACCTCGATCAACAAGAGCTAAACCAACACCTTTATGATTACTCTGGTGAAAAAGCGATTCAGCATGTCATGCGTGTTGCGAGTGGATTAGATTCTCTTGTTTTGGGAGAACCACAAATTCTTGGGCAGTTAAAGATCGCACTTAAAACAGCATCAGAGCAAAAAACGGCGGGTACAACACTCAAACGCCTCATGCAACACACCTTCTCAACGGCAAAAAAAGTACGCACACAAACCAGCATTGGCTCTAACCCCGTATCTGTTGCTTTTGCTGCTGTAAACTTAGCCAAACAAATATTCAGTAATTTAGATAATAAGTCTGCTCTACTAATAGGCGCAGGTGAAACGATTGAGCTTGTTGGCAAACACTTAAAGAATGTAGGTATTGGCAATATCGTCATTGCCAATCGTAGTGTTGAAAATGCAACAAAACTTGCTAAAGATTTGGGTGGACTTGGCGTATCACTACAACAAATTACAGATTATCTACCTGAAGCTGATATCGTCATCTCATCAACCGCAGCACCACTACCTATCATTGGCAAAGGTACCGTTGAGTGGGCACTCAAACAGCGTAAACACAAACCCATTTTTATGGTAGATATTGCTGTACCACGTGATATTGAAGAAGCAGTCGGCGAGCTTGATGATATTTACCTCTACACCGTTGACGACTTACAATCTGTCATTGAAGAAAATCTAAGCTCACGTCAAGAAGCAGCCAAGCAAGCTGAAGCGATGATTGACATTGAAGTTAAAAACTTCATGGGCTGGATTCGTGCACAAGATAAAATGCAGTTAATTAAAAACTACCGCACCAAAATCACAAATATTCAACAAGAAACGTTAGAAAAAGCCTCAAAGATGTTATCTAAGGGCGACTCTCCAGAAGAGGCGCTGAAGTTTTTAGCTCATACGCTCACAAATAAATTAGCCCACGATGCCACGGTTGCCATGAATAAAGCCGCACATTCTGGTGATCACAAATTACTTGAGGCTTCGGATAAACTATTAAACCTATCTGATCCTTCTCTCGAAAACACCCATGACAAAAGAAATAAGGATAATCAGTGAAAGCATCTATTTTAAGTAAATTAGAGACTCTAAGCGACCGCCAGGAAGAAGTTGCAGGGTTACTCGCTGACCCCGATGTGATGTCAGATCAAAACCAGTTTCGTCAACTATCGATGGAATACAGCCAGCTTGACCCTGTTGTCATCGAATATAAAAACTACATGCAAGCATTAGATGATAAGGCCACCGCTGAAGAAATGCTAAGTGATCCTGAGCTTAAAGAAATGGCTCAAGAAGAGCTAGCTAGTGCAAAAAAGACCTTAGAAGAATTAGAGCTAACGCTGCAAAAACTATTATTACCCACCGATCCACATGATAAAAGTAATATCTTTTTAGAGATTCGTGCAGGTACAGGTGGTGATGAAGCGGCTATATTTGTAGGCGATCTATTCCGCATGTACTCACGCTATGCGGAACAAAAAAACTGGAAAATTGAAATTCTTAACCAAAGTGTGGGCGAACACGGTGGTTATCGAGAGATGATTGTGCGTATTGTTGGTGATGGTGCATATTCACGTTTAAAATTTGAATCAGGCGCACACCGCGTACAACGCGTACCTGAAACTGAATCCCAAGGGCGTGTTCATACCTCTGCAGCAACCGTGGTTGTAATGCCAGAACCTGATGCTGTAGAAGCTGAAAAAATCAACCCCAGTGACTTGCGCATAGACACCTTTAGAGCCTCAGGCTCTGGTGGTCAACATGTCAATAAGACTGACTCTGCTGTACGTATAACACATTTACCAACAGGCATTGTAGTAGAATGCCAAGACCAGCGATCACAACATAAAAATAAAGCACAGGCCTTATCCGTGCTATCTGCCCGTATTTTAGAAGGCCAGCGAGCAGTGCAAGATAAAGAGCAAGCTGAAACACGTAAATCATTAGTAGGAACAGGCGATAGATCAGATCGAATTCGTACTTATAACTTCCCTCAGGGGCGTGTAACTGATCACCGAATTAATCTCACATTGTACAAATTAGATGACTTCATAATGGGCTCTATCGACCAAATTATCGATCCACTTATTAATGAATATCAAGCTGAACAGCTATCTGCACTGGCTGAAGAAAACACATAAGTTACAAACAAGTGGCAACCATAAAGTCAGCATTACAACGTGCACAAATAAAGTTAGCGAGTGTATCAGAATCCTCTGCTTTGGATGCAGAGCTACTCTTAGCATTTTGCCTCAACAAGAATCGAAGCTACTTGTTCACTTGGCCAGAAAACATCTTAAACGAAGACCAAGCTAGTTGTTTTGAGCAATTAATCAAAGAGCGCCTAAATGATTATCCTATTGCTTATCTTCTTGGTACAAAAGCCTTTTGGACACTCGATTTAATTGTTACACCCGATGTCTTAATTCCCCGACCTGAAACGGAACTATTGGTTGAAATAGCACTGAAAAAAATTCGTAATCTACATTCCCCTAAAATACTGGATCTAGGCACAGGTTCTGGTGCAATCGCATTAGCCTTAGCTAGTGAGCGGAAGGATGCTAATATTACTGCCTGTGATTTTTCTAAAAAGGCGGTAGAAGTTGCCAAAAAAAATGCAAAAAATAATAATTTAGAAAAAAATGTTACCTTTATAGAATCAAATTGGTTTTCAAATATAAACAGCCATGATTTTGATTTGATTGTCTCCAACCCGCCCTATATTGCCCCCAATGATCCACACCTAATACAAACTATTCGTCATGAACCCCTACAAGCGTTGGTGGCTGAAAATGCTGGAATGAGCGACATCCAAAATATTATTAAAAACGCCAAACAATACTTAAAAAAAGGGGGGTGGTTGATGATTGAACACGGCTATGACCAAGCTCAAAAAACACTCAAACTATTAACAGATAATGATTTAACAGAGGCTAAAAACTACCTTGATCTTGCTAAGAACCCACGTTTAACTCTTGCTAAGAAGAGCCTAATTGGACTTGATTAGAGTTTCTTTAGTTAACTGTTTAGACGGCGTTTACCGAGTCTGATATTCACTAATATCGTATATAATTTGTCACTACTGTCCCGTTAACTTTCATACTAACACCATCTGATTAAAATCCCTGTCTTTATCTCTTGGAGGGTCTCCTCGAAGAAGCGCCATAAGATCACGTTTTTCAAAGAGGTTGAGCTGCAACAAA
>Ga0256840_1002535_pt1 | contig 15946 bp, 12 predicted proteins | sample 355202metaG_FD_185969 | JGI IMG/M metagenome (GOLD analysis project Ga0256840, IMG submission 185969) | Hydrothermal vent microbial communities from Mid Atlantic Ridge, Atlantic Ocean - 355-202 | ecosystem: Environmental > Aquatic > Marine > Hydrothermal vents | place: Atlantic Ocean: Mid... | reverse complement strand
TGTAATTCTCCGACAATGTCAGGGTCCATCTCGACTTTTTTGTACTTGCCTGTGGCATAGTTTTGGTTTATCTGTATTTTAAAGGCTTCTAAGCTCTCAGACTTCATACTAAGGCCAATGGCTGCTTGGTGTCCACCAAACTTCTCTAGGTGCATTCTGCAGCCATCTGTGATGTTAAAAAGATCACAGTCTCCAAAGCTTCTACCTGACCCTTTAAGCGTTCCTTCTCCATTGTCACTTAAGACGATACATGGTTTTTCATACTGTCTTGCTACACGGGCGGCGACTATCCCCACCACACCTTCATGCCAATGTTCTGCATGAACCACAATGACATCATCTTTAGGGTCAACTTGTAACATAGCCTTTTCAGTGATATCTTGTTCCGTGGCTTTTCGTAGGGTATTAAAGTCTTTCAGTCTTTCTAGTCTTACTCGTGCATCATAGATATTTGTAGACGTTAGAAACTCTACAGAGTGCAAAGCATCTTCCATGCGTCCAGCAGAGTTAAGCAGTGGTGCTAAGAAAAAACCTATATCTTCTGCATTTAACACCTCTTTTTGTGCATGTTCTTTAAATGCTCTTATAGCAGGTTTTTTACTCTTACTCAGAGCTTCTAAACCTTTTTCTACCATAGCTCTGTTTATATGTTTCAAGGGCATCATGTCTGCGATGATAGCAATAGCTACGAGTTCCATGTAAGACATCATGTTGATTTTTATACCTAAAGCATTTTTCAGTGAAGCGATGAGATACCATGCAATCTGAGCTCCACAAACGTCAGAATAAGGAAAAGTACAGTCTTCTTGCTTTTGATCTATGATGGCAAAGCACTCTGGTACATCAGGCGCTAACAAATGATGGTCTGTTATGATGAGTTCTATACCCTCTTCTTTACATAGTTTTGCAGCATACACAGCAGAAATACCGTTGTCTACTGTTATGGCTAAGTCAGTACCAAGGATGCGTGGGATGATGTTAGAAGAGAGTCCATAACCATCGCGAAAACGGTTGGGGATAAGCCACTCAATAGGGTAGTCTATCTCTTCAAAAAAGAGTTTCATGAGTGTGGTTGAAGTCACACCATCTACATCGTAGTCTCCTATGATGGTTATTTTCTCTTTATTTTTTATAGCTTGAACTATACGTTTGGTAGCATTGTCCATATCTTTAAAAGTGGCAGGATTTGGGAGATCTTTTAAAGAGAGAAAGCCCTCTTTAAAACGATTTTGAAGTAAGTCATCTAACGCTTGAAGCGTTAATTTTTTATACATTATGCTTCTGTATTTTTATGTTTTTGTGCAGCATCTACAAATGCCAATATAGCAGGGTTTACATTTTGTAATCTTGAGGTAAATTCTGGGTGAAACTGCACACCTAAGAACCAAGGATGGTCTTTAACTTCTACAGCTTCTATGAGTCCATGAGATTCACCTGTAATATCCATACCATTTGTTTCTAAATCTTCTCTATATGCAGGGTTTGCTTCATAACGGTGTCTATGTCTTTCAAAAATCATAGGAGCATCATATGCATTTCTAAGATTTGAACCTTCTTTTGTTTCACATTCATATTCACCAAGGCGCATTGTGCCACCCATTGGTGATGTTTTTGTTCTTACTTGTTTAGAACCTGATGCATCTATAAATTCATCTATAAGATAAATAAGTGGATTAGTAGTATTTTCATCAAATTCCACAGAGTTTGCATCTTCAATTCCTAGTACATTTCTTGCAAATTCTATCATAGAGAGTTGCATACCCAGACAAATACCTAAAAAAGGTATCTCTTCAACTCTAGCATATTCAATTGCTTTTATTTTACCTTCTATACCACGTGCACCAAAACCACCAGCAACTAAAATTCCATCACAATCATTAAGGTATTTTTGAGCACCGTCATCATCTACTTTTTCAGAATCAACCCATTTAATATTCACACGTGTATCAAGATGTGCACCTGCATGGATAAGTGCTTCAGTGAGTGATTTATAAGATTCTTTTAAATCTAAATATTTACCAACAAAAGCAATTTTCATTTCATTTTTTGGCACTAAAATTCTATTAACTAAAAGACTCCACTCATCCATTTTCGGTTCACAATTTTCAAGTTCTAATTGTTTACAAATAGGTGCTAAAATATCTTGGTCTAAAAAATTTAGCGGTACTTTATAAATAGTAGGAGCATCAGCAGCTATGATAATAGACTCTTCTTCAACATCACAAGAAAAAGATATTTTACGTTTAATTTCAGAATTAACAGGAACTTCTGCACGAAGGACTAGCATATGTGGTGCAATTCCTATACGTCTTAATTCTTGAACTGAATGTTGTGTAGGTTTTGTTTTAAGTTCACCAGCTGTTTTAATATACGGTAAAAGTGTTACATGTATATTCATGACAATTTTTTTACCAAATTCATGTTTCATTTGTCTTATTGTCTCAAGAAACGGTAATCCTTCAATATCACCAGTAGTTCCACCCAGTTCAACTATAAGAATATCTTTTCCTTCACCAGCTCGTATTATACGTTCTTTAATTTCATTGACAATATGGGGCACAACTTGTATGGTTTTACCAAGATATTTACCTTTACGTTCATTCTCTATAACCGTTTTATAGACAAGTCCTGTGGTAAAATTGTTATTTTGCGTGAGGGATGTGTCTAAAAACCTCTCATAATGTCCTAAATCTAGATCTGTTTCTGCTCCATCTTTAGTAACAAAAACTTCACCATGTTCTAATGGAGACATGGTTCCGGGATCCACGTTTATATAAGGGTCAAGTTTAAGTACCCCCACTCTTTGTCCTGTATGTTTTAATAATGTTCCTATACTTGCAGCAGTAATACCTTTTCCTAATGAAGAAAGTACTCCACCTGTAACAAAAATATATTTTGTTGAATTTTCATTCATGTAACGTTTTTCCTTTGATTATGCAACGATAGGCATAATGATTGTAATAAAATTATCATCTTTAACAATAAATGGTAAAGAGGGTTCATTAAATTCTATAGTAAATTCATTTTTATTAGTTTGTGAAATAAAATCTAAAATATATTTAGAATTAAAAGAAAGTTCAAATTTATCATTAAGTCCTGTATTTATTTCAAGTTCTGTTTTTGCCTCAACATTATCAGCAGATAGTGAATTAAATATGATTGTATCTGATAGTAATGTAATTTTAATTTCTTGAGAAATGGTAGTAATCATTTTTATTGCATCAATCATTTCTTTTTTAGGAAGTATAATTTGATGTTTAGTAGAAGTTGGAATTATACGTTGATAATCTGGAAACTTTCCATTGATAAGTCTTGTATAGAAAAAATAATTATCATTAGAAATAATAAGATTGGTTTCATCAAAGAATATATCTATTTGATCTAAAAATAATTTTTGTATTTCTAAAATAGCTTTTTTAGGAACAATTAGTGAAAGTTCTTCATTATTTTGACCTTCAATTGTAGCTATTGCTAATCTTCTTGTGTCTGTTCCAACTAAATCGGTTGTATTATTTTTTATATTAATAAGTGCACCATTAAGTTCAAATTTTGGATTATTAGTATCAATTGCAGGAGATATTTTTTTAAGATTTTGAATGAGGCTTAATGAATCAAGTGATATTTGAGGTTTATTTTCTATACTAGGAAAGTTAGGATATGTAGTAGAATCAAAAGTAGGAAGTTTAAATTTAGAATTTTTTTGTTTAATAATTAAAGTATTATCTAAGATTTCTAATGTAATTTCATCATCTTTTAAAATACGAATAATATCTAAAAGTTTTTTACCATTTGCAGTAAATGATCCTTCTGCTTCAATAAGTATATTTTGAGTAACAATTTGAAGTCCAATTTCAGAATCTGTTGCTTTTATAATACATTTGTCATTTTGAGTTTGGAAGAGTATATGTGATGTAATTTGACTGGCATCTTTTTTTTCTAAAAAAGGTTGTAGATTGATAAGTATAGATTCTACAATTTGTTTTTGAGCTTTTATCTTCATTGACTTTCCTTATTTTTAATAATATTAGTAAGTAGTAGTAGTATGACATGAATATGTGAAAAACTACTTTATTGACCCTGTTACTGTTGTTTGTGGAGGTGTTTTATTTTTAAAAAACATTCACAGTTATTCACTTTTAAAATTATATCTTTTTTTTATTCAAGTTAGTTATAGATGTTTATGTATCCTTTTGAATATCGGTATGTACTTTATTTGAAAGCTCTTCAAGAAGTACTTTAAAATTTTCATCGTTGTCTATAATTTCATTTATTTTTTTCATAGCATGTGAAATCGCAGAATGGTCTTTCATACCAAAATAAACAGCGATTTGTGGCATTGAATTTGGGGTAAGATTTTTGGCTAAAAAGATAGCCGTTCTTCTAGCACTTACTATAGATTTTGTTCGTTTTTTTGATTTAATATCAGATGGTTTTATGTTAAGTTCTCGTGAAACAATCTTCACTATATCGTCAATAGTGACATTGTCTCTTTTTTCTTTAAGTTGATCCTTAATAGCATTTTGTGTAAAATCTAGGGTAATTTCTTGGTTAAGCATACTAGATAGTGCATTAAGTTTTATGATAGTACCCTCAATTTCACGAATGTTATCACCCATGTGTGTTGCTATATAATTAACTATCTCTGGATTAAGAGATATACCATCAAGTTCACATTTTTTTTGTATAATTGCTATTTTAGTTTCTAATCCTGGAGGTTGAATATCTGCCATTAGTCCCCATTCAAAGCGGGTTTTAAGTCTATCAACAAGTCCTGCTATTTTATTAGGCGCTCTATCTGCGGTAATTACTATTTGTTTATTGTTATTATGTAGTTCATTAAAAGTGTGAAAAAATTCTTCTTGTGTTTGTTCTTTTCGTGAGAGAAATTGTATATCATCTATAAGCAGTAAATCACACTCTCTAAACTTGTCTCTAAATCTATCCATAGTTTGAGAACGTAAATGAGAGGTAAAAGAGTTCATAAACTGTTCAAGTGTGGTATATATAACTGTTTTACCTAGGTCTATATGGTAATTACCTATAGCTTGAAGTAAGTGCGTTTTTCCTAAACCAACACCACCATAGATAAAAAGTGGATTGTATTGTTTTCCAGGCTTTTCTGCTACTGATTTTGCAGTGGTGTAAGCAAATTGGTTAGAATCACCTACGATAAAGCTTTCAAAAGTTAGAGATGGATTTAAATAAGTACTTTTTGAAGAGCCTTTTTCATTTGTGTATTTCACAATAGGGGTAGCGGTTTTTTTTGTTATTTTTCCTACGGTAATCTTTATTTCAGGTTTTACTTCATTATGGAGTTCAAAAAGATGCATCAGTTTATCTGTGTATTTACTTTTTATCCATTTTGCAATAATCATGTTTGGAGCAGAAAAATAAACAATATTAGAACGTGAATGTTTTGTATCATACACCAATTTTTTTATATAACGTTCATATTCTATTTCTGTGATTTCTTTTTTAAGTTCAAAAAGTACTTTTTGTCCAATATTCATGATTATTAATCCTCTTTTTCACATCAATATAAAGTTTAAAGCTACAATGTGAATAACTTTTAAAATTTTATCTAAATTCAGCTAAGATAGCGTTAGAAAAGGTAGTTGAATAGATTTATTCACTATGTGAACAAAGGTGTGAATGAATATTTTAGGAATAGACCCCGGAAGCCGTAATTTAGGCTATTGTATTATAAATTATGATGGAAAAAACTTTTCACTTCTTGAAGCAGGTTTACTGAAGATGAAAGAAAAAGAGCTCCAAGCTCAAATGGTCGAGATGGTCGAGGGCATAGACCTTATATTAAAGACACATAAGGTAGATGAAGTAGCCATAGAAGATATCTTTTTTGCATTTAACCCAAAATCGGTCATTAAGCTGGCACAATTTAGAGGAGCATTATGTTTAAAGATACTCCAAGAAGTAGGCTATTTTTATGAATATACAGCACTACAAGTTAAAAAAGCAGTCACAGGAAATGGAAAATCAACTAAAGAACAAGTGGCCTTTATGGTAAAGCGTCTCTATGGCATTAAAAAAGAGATAAAACCTTTGGATATTACCGATGCGATGGCAATAGCCCTTACGCATCTTCAGCGTGTGAAAATGCGTAAAAAGTAAATCTTAATATGGACTTTAATTGGTTAAAGGTTTTGCCCCTTGTTTTCGTACCGATATCATACGCTTGTCTGGTATACTGAATGTCTCTTTTGCATTACCCTCTACTGACTCTTCAATGATTTTATCATAAAGATAAATGTCATGTTTAAAGTATGCTAATCCATCTTCTTCATACACTGTGAAGTAAAGTATATGTACAGGTACAGATTTTCTCAAACGTATGGTAGTTGGTTTATTGCTTTCTAAAATTTTGGCAATTTTTTCATCACTGTATTTGCCTTTAGCATGTTCCAAAAGAGTATGCAGTAAATCAAAAGGTTTCTCTACACGCATACATCCTGAAGAGTATATTTTATAGCGTCTTGAAAGTAAAGATTTGTTGTCAGTGTCATGCAAATAGACAGCATATTTGTTCGGGAACATAAATTTTACACGACCAAGGGCATTGGTCTCTCCGGGAAACTGTACAAAACGGTAGGGTACACGTTTTGTACTTTTTTCATAAGGGTCTAACATCTCTTGGGTAACTTGTAACTCTTTTTTACCACGAAACACGTGAATGTTGTTCTCTTCTAAATACATAGGATTTTCGCGTAGTACATGAATCAGGTCACGTTTTATAAGGTTGTCAGGTATAGTCCATGTAGGGTTGAGTACCATATATTTTATCATATCTGAGAAAATAGGTGTTGGTCTATCTATACGTCCAACCACAATGCCCATTTTCTGTAATCGTTGTCCATTTTTATAGTAACGAAGATTAAAATCAGGAATATTTACCTCAACATATTCATTTTCAAAGTGTTTAGGGTAAAGTTTGGTTTTATCTAGGTTGGTGATGATTGCCTGTATGTTCTGTGATGCAGGTTTATTGAGGTAGTAAGTGACAGTTTTATCAATCATACCTGTTATTTTGAGCAGGTAGCGCTTTTGGTAGATAAGGATAGCATTTTGTAATTGTTGATCAAACTTATTGTTAATTTTTGCATCTTTTGGGTAGTCTCCAGAGATTTGTAAACGTTTTTTTATCTCTTCTATACGATTTGCACTGTCTCCAAGTTTCAAGACCTTATTACTGTAAGGAATTTTAGGAAATTTATTCATCACACGATAATTTTTTAAAAGTGTAATTAGTTTCCTATAACGTCTTTCTAGAGGTAAGAGAGATGTTAAATAGCTATAGATATTGCCATGTACAATGGCAGAAGTGAGTGCTTTTTGTTTAGGAAAAGGTTTAGAAGACATTTCCCATCTTGATTGAATGTCATCACTCTCTTCAAGTGCATGCATTTTTTCTTGAACTAGTGCCCAGTCTACATCACCTTGCACGATGAAACGCACCAAACGCACAATAGAAGAAGTGAGCAGTAAGTCAAGTCTTGCATAGACTGCTGCTTTTTTACCTTGGGCTACTTCGCCATTGTCTAAAAGATAAAAGAGACGTGAAATAGAGGCTTGGTCAAAAGATTTATTTTTATAATTGAACAGAGGGTCGTTAAGTGCTTGTATGAGGTCGCTTGATTTTTTTTCATTGCCTTTGCCTATCCAGAGTGCTTTGTTTCCCGTACGGGCATAAATACCTTTTATAATCTCTTGATTTTCACCTTTGATACGTGTTTCTAAAGCTTTTACTATATTTGCAGAAATATTTTCCATTGTAAGTGCTTGTGCATAAAGGCTTGTTTGTAAGTATGTTAAAAAAAATATCAGTATAAATGTACGCAAAAGAATTCCTAATTAATAATTACGCCATTATATCTAATTTTATGGTTTACTTATTTGTATTCTTTATCTATGAGTTTTAAGTATTTGATGGGGGTTACTTTTTTCATCTCTTCAGCGAGCCATTGTATTTGAAACCATGCTGCACCTGAGTCACGTAAATCAAAATAGTTTTTTAAAGAACGTATGTTAAAGGTAACTACCATATCAACTTTCCAGTTGTCAGAGACAATATGTTTAAAACCATCACCGACGTTACGTTTTTTCTTTCCCTTTTCAAGTGCTGTAAATAACGCTTCTGCATCACCCTTATGGCTTTTTACAAAGGGGAGGGAAGACTTTGCTACTGCGTCTGTTACGTAGTCTTTGTTACGTTCATGTTGAAAACGAAACTTATCATAGATGGCACGTATTTCTATTTTTAAATACTTTTTATCTGCAATAACAAATAGATTGAGTGGAAGTAGTTTAGTATAAAAAAATTCAAAACCATTGTCACTTTCAAGAGAAGCAGTAAATGCATTAATCACAGATGACATCGTGTAACGTGTAGAGCGTACAGAGATGGCTTGAAGTCTATGACGGGCGTGTTCTTGTAGTACCCCTCTACTTGTACCTTGTACTAAAAAACTTAGAGTTGCATGTTCTATAATGGAGTGATGGTGATGCACCCATGCAAGGCTAGAGAGTAAGTCCGAATCCTCTATGTTGTTGATGGCATCTGTGTCCATGGTGTCCATAGCATGTTTCACACATTCATTTTCAGAGTTTTCAAACGAGTCATAACAGGTTCGTGCAGCTATCTCAGCAACACCTAGACCTGACTGTTGTAAAAGAGTTACTTTTGGTTTTTCATACTCAATGTGATATTTTTCTATTTTTTCCATGCGTTAAACCTCTGATAATTTGCTACAATTATAGCAATATAATTTAAAGGTACACAGATGCTACCCAATGAGAGATTTTACAGTTTTGAAGAAGATTTTAGAGACCCCTATGCTAGAGATAGAGACAGAGTACTTCACTGCTCCTCTTTTAGACGGTTAGAGTACAAAACACAAGTTTTTTTAAACCATGAGGGTGACTACTTTCGTACACGACTTACGCACTCTCTTGAAGTTTCACAAATAGCACGTACCCTCTCACGTATGTTAGAACTAAACGAAACGCTTGCAGAGGTCATAGCACTTTCACACGACTTAGGACATACCCCTTTTGGACATGTGGGTGGAGACGAACTAGACAGACAACTAAAAGCAGATGGAAGAGTTTTAGGTTTTGAGCATAACTTTCAGTCCTTTAGAGTACTTACAAAACTAGAAAAACGCTACAAAGACTTTGATGGGCTCAACCTTACGTTTGCTACACTAGAAGGTGTGATGAAACACTCTTACCCTTACAAAAAACCTTTTTTAAACGACCTAGATGCACGTTTTGACCTAGACAAACATCCAAGCCTAGAAGCGATGGTAGTTGACCATGCAGACGAAATAGCCTACACCTCACATGACATAGACGATGGCATCAAATACGGACTCATCACTTTTGATGACCTACTGCAAGACCCACTTTGTCTCAGAGTAGATGAGATGGTACAAAAAGAAGGCATTAAAAGAGAGGAGAAACTCTACCGTCATCGCTTTGTGGCAGGACTCATTAAGTTGCTTGTAGAAGATTTTATAGCCCACTCTAGTGAGGGTGCAAAAAGGTCTAGAAAAGAGATACCTATCTGTGTGACGTTAGACGCAAAAGAGAAACTTCCTGTAGGCTTTTCAAAGCAGACAGCAACGGAGCTTAAAATACTTAAAAAACTCCTATTTAAGACACTTTACACCCATGAGAAAATAGCACGAAAAATGTACGCAGGAAAACAGTGCATCAAAGGGCTTTACAAGGCATTTAGAGATGACAATGATCTTTTACCGCCCCACCAAAAAGAGCTATTTTCAGTACGCAAAGAAGAGCGTGTCATAGCCGACTACATCGCAGCCATGACAGATAGGTATGCCATGAAGACATATCATGAGGTATATGGGCTTACACTCTAAAGGTTTAGCTCCTTAGAAAATGATTTTTTTGATGCAGTCAGATTAAATTTTTGAGTGTAAAACTAAAATTTAATAGTAATAAATATATTTATGCCATATTTTAAGTCTTTTAAATATATAATCTTAGATAAACAAACAAAGGGAAGTTATTATGAAAACTAAATTAGTGCTATTAAGTATAGCTGTATTGATGTCAGGATGTACAACACATAGTGATTATGTCTTGCTGAATGGGACAAAAATTACAGACGAAAAAGCGAAACCACAGATAATTGAAATGAAAATTCCAGCTTATGAATATCGTATATCAGCGCACGATAGAATATCTATTACTATGTATAACCATCCAGAATATGGGACGTCAAGTGCAGCAAGCCAAAAAATAGATACAAGAGGGGTTCTTGTCACATCAAATGGATATATAAGCTTACCACTTGTTAAAAAAGTTCATGTTGCAGGACTTACTCAAACGCAAGCAAAAAATAAAATAGAAAAAGCTTTTAGAGAATTTAATATTGAAGATGCTGAAGTATATGTAGAAGTTTTGAATAAGAGAGCATATATAACAGGTGAAATTAATCAGCCAGGTGAAGTGCCATTGTTTAATGAGCGCTTAAGTCTACTACAGCTTTTAGCTAAAGCGGGTGGACTTAAAGATACGGCAAATCGACATGCTATTGTCGTACTTCAAAAAAGAGGCAATAAAGTATATACAAAAACTGTAGATTTAACTGGTGTTGATTCACTTAAAGTTGCAAATATGATGATACATCCTAACGATACGGTATATGTCACTCCAAATAACATGAAGCCAATCAATGTTGGTGTAGGTGAAGTATTTGGACTTATTACTCCTATTACAAATGCTGCTGTTACTGCAACAGTTTTAACTAAATAAGTGTATCTGCTTAGTGTACCAGTTTTCTTGGTACACTTTGTATAGAAGCAAGAACTTCCGTACGGTTAAAAATAAGATTCAAATATGAAAACAAGAAATTCCCTACAAGTTTTTTTAGCCGTACAGAAAGCACTTTTTTTACGTGAATTAAAAATGCGCTTTAGTGTCAGTCATACGGCATTATTTTGGACTTTTTTTGAACCCTTCATTCAAGTTTTTCTTTTTATACTAATCAAGGTTTTTATTTTTGGTAGAGCATCAGAAAATTTTGATTATGCTGTCTTTTTAGCACTTAATTTCGTAGCTTTTAATATGTTTCGAAATATTATTAAGAAGTCAATGGGTGCTTTTAGTGCAAATAAAGGATTGTTTTTATACAAACAAGTAAAACCTATTGATACTATAGTTGCACGTACAATCGTAGAAGTTTTTATCACAAGTATTATTCTTGTCATATTTATTATGATAGGTATATATTTTCAGAATGATATGAATGTAAAAAATTTATTACTTGTGGCAGGAGGATACCTATGGTTTATATTATTTTCTTTTTCTATGGGTATAATGCTTGCAGTTGCCAATAGCTTCGTGCAAAGTGTGAGCAAAGTAGTCAATGTCAGTATGTATGTTTTATTATTCGCATCGGCGGTATTTTATTCTTTAAGTATGTTATCTCATGAATTAGCAGAAATGCTTTTATATAACCCTGTGGTGCATTTTATGGAAATGATACATGGTAATTACTTTTATACATTGGATGATTCATATGTAGATTATACATATATGTTATTGTGGACCATTACTCCATTATATGCGGGTTTATGGTTTTATGTTCGAGTTGAAAAAAAGATTGTCTCTACATGATAAAGTTAAAAAATGTTACTAAATATTTTCAAACCAAGCATGGTAAAAAATATATTCTTAAAGATGTTACTCTCTCTATACCTTATGGAGTAAACATAGGTATATTAGGTCGCAACGGTGCAGGAAAAAGTACCCTTATGCGAATGCTTGGGCAAATTGAATTTCCTAACAAAGGTAAAATTTATTCACCTAATTCTTTCTCCTGGCCACTTGGTTTATCGAGTGGGTTTGTGGGCAATATGTCAGGTCGTGACAATGCTAGATTTGTATGTAGACTTTATGGAAAAACAGATAAAGAAATGGCTAAAATATTAAATGAAGTTTATATGTTTAGTGAGTTAGGTGATTATTTTGAAATGCCAATTAAAACGTATTCTTCAGGTATGAGAGCGAGACTTAACTTTGGGCTTAGTTTGATGTTCGATTTTGACTATTTGCTTATAGATGAAACTTTGGCAGTGGGCGATTCTCGATTTAAAAAAAAATCTAAAGATGCTCTCATGGAAAAAATAAAAACATGCTCTGTATTGCTCGTTAGTCATAACATGAATATTTTAAAAGATATATGTGACGCGGGAATAGTTGTTAATGATGGTTCAATAACATATTTCTCTGATATTAGTGATGCAATAACTAAATATGAAGAAATAAATCTAAAAGCAGGAAAAAAATGAAGGTTATATTACAAATTGTATTTACCATTTTACTTGGTATAGGAATAAGCTATGTACTTTACATAGAAACGGAAAGATATCAATCAAACAGCATTATTAATATTCGTGATTTATCACAAGAACAAAGTGCAAACCCTTTTGGTATGATTTTGTCTCAAGCTTCTCCAGTGATGCAAGATTCAAAACTATTAGAACTTTTTATTAGATCTACTGAAATGTTTGACATCTTGAATGAAGAATTTAATCTTTCTAAATATTATTCAAGTAATACTATAGATGTGATGAAACGTTTATCTGATGATGCTGTGTTGCCAAGTTATACCTTAACTAAAGAAAATCTTGTAGCTCAATACAATGAAGATCTTTTTATCATCTATGACGTTCCCTCTACTGCATTAAAGGTAAGTTTCGCACATGCAAATCCTGAGACTGCACAAAATATAGTTGAAGCAATCATTAGATATTCTAGTTATAAACTTAACTTACTAGAAAGAGAAAATGCAAATGTTGCGTTACAATTTTTAGAACAGCAGGTTAAAGATAGTAAAGTCATCTTTATAGACAGCATTAAAAAAATGATTAACTACCAAAATGAAAATAATACGATAGATCCAAACCTGGATGTGGAAGCAAAAAGTACTATTCTTGCAAACCTTCAGAGTGAGCTTATTAAAAAGAATGTTGAGTACGCAAGTGGTGCTAAATTTATGATTAAAAATTCAACTGAGTTAAAAATTGCAAAAAGTACTATTGAAAACTTAAAACATCAAATAAAACGGGTTAAATCAGAGATTGCCGGAACAAGTAAAGGCTCAAACAAGGAGCTAAATACAGCTGTATTTGATTTTGAATTACTGAAAAATGATATTGCCTTCAGTAAAGAAGTTTATGGCCAATCTTTGGCAAAACTTGAAGAATTGCGTACGCAAGTAAATCAAAATATTAAGAATTTACTTATTATTACTAGTCCAACAAAGGCTGAAAACTATACGTACCCCAATAAACCCAAAAAGATATTTACACTTATTATAATATTGGTTTTTCTGTATAGTATTATGCTTAGTATTATTACGCTTCTAAGAGATCATAGAGATTAAAATTTATTTTATAATAGAATATAGCAGCAACTGTACTTTCCTAGAGATATAATTTCTTATATCCCTAGGAACTCTATAGATAATACTGTCTACATACTGCTTTTTCTCTTTGGTTATAAATGTGAGTAGTGTTTCGACTTCGCAAAACATATTTGTTTCAGGATGTATATACCGAGGATACAAAATATATGCTGCGGAAACTAGCTCATCAAGGGTACGATTGGTGACGCGTCTACGAGACACCTGTGTATCTATCGTTAATCCCCAACCCGCGTAAAATGGTAAGCCATATGTATAAACTATTTTACCTCGTATAAGACCTTCCATCCCTACCAACGAGGTTATGGTATGTATTTCATCGCTCAAAGACAGTACTGAATCAATACTGGCATTCGTAACAATCATATCACAATACTTCATGGCTACCCTGGTGGAGATATGTCCTTTTCGGTTTCCTGCTAGTACATCAGGATGTGGTTTGTAGATGATATAGGCATCAGGTTTTTTGTGACGTGCTTTTTGAAGTAATTTAAGGTTTGTCATTGCATTCCCCCCATAGATGATGGAGGCGTCATCCTCTACTTGACCTGGTACCATTATGACAGTTTGCCCTTTTTTTAATTTCTCGAGGATTAAGTGTTTTTCTTGATCACTATTGTACTTAGAAATCTTTTTTTCTATAAGATAGTGCTGTAGTTTTCTAGAGCGTTCTAGTATCTTTTCATCAAAAATATGCGTATTTAATATATATTCTAAGTCACTCTCCTGTGTGGGATCAAAGTAGATACCCCGAGTATCAACTACAAGAGAATAAGCTTTAGTCAAATCTGAGCCAAGAGAAACAGAACGTATGAAACCATCCTCTACCCTTACTATGGGTATTTGATGCTCCTTGGCATGCTTTTCTAGAGCTTTAAAAGGCTTTTTACCCCATATAAAGATTTTACTTTGTTTGTTTAGACCATATTTCTTTGCATCTTGTAGTCCATTACAAAAATAAAATGTGTGCTTATTTTCGGTATGAAAAAATTTTTTAGTTTGTTTCTGCTTCCAACGACTAAATCCGAAAAAATATAATGACCCTTCATTTTTAATACTAAAGGAACGATATTTAATAATAGTTTGGATAGTGTCGATAATATTTGATGGTTTTTGACTAAAAGGATTGGAATACTTTGTATAAAGTATATATGCCCCTGCAAAAAGTTCCTCTAGTTTAAGTTTTTTTGTACGCCTACTACAAACTTGTTTGTCTACAGTTAGTCCCCAGCCAGCATAGTAAGGTACCCCATAACAAACCACATCAAGTCCAAGCATAAGCGCTTCCATACCCATGCCAGATGTTTTAGTATAGACTTTTTTAAAATATTTTAGTAAAGAGATGGGGTTGACATCTGCATCAATAATAATACACTGTTTTGGTATTTCATGTAGAGTAATATCTGATTTTTTCTTCCCGCTGAGTACATCAGGGTGTATTTTTATATAAATAGATGATTGTGGGTTTTCTTTCATGGCATCGTCTATCATCTCCTTTGTATTAAAAATATTTCCTAACCCATATTTTAGTGAAGCATCACCTGCTGTTTGAGCAATGATGAGTATTTTCTCACGTATGTCATCAGAAAAAAAGTCATCATCTATATCTGGGGCATTATTGTATTTAGAAATATGATGCTCTTTAATGAGAGACATGGCTTTATTTGCTGTTTGCATAAGTACTATATCATTCGTGAAATTATAAGTATTTAATATTGTTTCGAGTTTTGATGGTACAGTACTATCATAGTAGATACCGATATCATCTTCTACTTGAGAAAAAGATGAGGAATTGTTTACCCCTAGTCCCACAGAACGGATAAAACCATCTTCTAACAGTGTAACTGTTCCTCCAAATTTTCTATAAAAATGGTATGCCATAATACCTGTTTTTTTGCGTCCCCATCCTCTAAAATTTCGGTATGTAAATACCTGTTGTATGTTATAAAGATAAAAGGATTTAGCATATTTCAGCATAACATTATTCTTTTAGAATATAAGAAAAAAGTTTAATTTTACTCTCTTCAGTTTTACTTAGTTTTGTCTCTTCATGAATAACAACGAGAACACTATTTGAGTCATTCATTTTTATGCCTGTGGAATAATAATCTCTTCGTGCATTTTCTTCTTCCCCTAAATCATCATTTTGTGGAAACCTTTTAGTATAAATTGCCTCTTGCCATTTCTTAGGACTGACTAGACACTCTTTTACTAAACATTGATCACGCACATAACTATTCGCAAATTTAGAAGTACCACTTATGGACATTCGTACTCCACGGTCTAGGTAAAAATATTCCTTACCGCCCATGATGACAAATTCAATATTTTGAGGAATATTACCCCCATTCTTTTCTAGGTTTGTGTATCCTAAAGGTCGCCATGTTTTTCCTTTGTTAAATGAGACAAACTGATACATACTGCTAATTTTACCATCTACCCTTGCTATAGCTATCATGTCGTCATTTTTTG
>Ga0256840_1002534_pt1 | contig 15946 bp, 14 predicted proteins | sample 355202metaG_FD_185969 | JGI IMG/M metagenome (GOLD analysis project Ga0256840, IMG submission 185969) | Hydrothermal vent microbial communities from Mid Atlantic Ridge, Atlantic Ocean - 355-202 | ecosystem: Environmental > Aquatic > Marine > Hydrothermal vents | place: Atlantic Ocean: Mid... | reverse complement strand
CTGCCATCAAAGCAGAAATTTCATCACGTTTGAGTGGGCCTTTAAGGTAGCTCAATACCCAACGCGTTCCAAATAATCGAATATCATCAAGGTGTGCGCTTTTTAGGAAGAAAGTTCGTTTTTTTAGGTTTGATAAAAGATTACTGATTTCATTTTTATCAAAGCTTGAGCCAACTTTTCCACCAAGACCATCAATGACGCGTGCGATGTCTTGAGAGGTTTGTAAGCGCCCAATAAACCAAGTACCCATGTTAGAAAGGCCTTTGTAATCAAGGTCTACAGGGTTTTGTGTGCTCAAAACCACACCAATACCATAAGCACGAGCTTGTTTGAGTAATAACATCATCGGTTCTTTGCTCGGTGGGTTTTTAACCGGTGGGAAAAAACCAAATATTTCATCCATATAAAGCAGGGCTTTCAAGGCTGATGTACCACTTTGTCGTCGCATCCAAGCGATGAGTTTATTCAATAGCAATGTCACAAAGAACATTCTCTCATCATCATTTAAGTGTGAGATTGAAAAGATGGCTACTTTGGCTTTGCCATTTTCATCATAAAGCATTTTTTGAATATCGATGCTTTCACCTTCTAGCCATGTTTTGAAGGTAGGTGATGCGATGATCGCATTAAACTTTGTGGCAAACTTAAAGCGTTCTGATTGTGGGTAGAAATCTTCTAATGGTAATACACCAATCTTTTTAAAAGGAGGGCTGATAATTCTACCGATTAAGTCCTCAAGGCTGAGGTCATCACCATTCATCCATGATGTACTGATAAGTTGGGCGAGTAAAATATACTCTTTAGATTCAACAGGATTGGCTTCAACCCCAATCAATGACAGTAGGCTACTGACAGTTGATTTAATATAGCTCGCAAAGCTATCACTATCTTCTAAGATTTGAGCAGGTGGAGCTTCAAGCGAGCTGAGTACGTTTACACTAACACCCGCACTACTGCCAGGTGTATATATAGTCTTTTTAACGTTAGCAAACTTTTCAACACGTGCACTATCTTGGTGGTAGCTTTCGATGCCGTTTTTCCACATTGCGGCAATTTTTTCCGCATAACTGGCTATATCTTTTTCTTTGGAACGTGCTTCATCGGCTACCCAAGGCTCGAATGATTTTTGGGAAAATGTAGGGTCTGCCAGGCAGAGGTTTCCCATATCACCCTTTGGGTCAATAATGAGGGAGGGAATATTATCAATCGAGGCTTCTTCGATAATACCTACACCTAAACCTGTTTTACCGCTACCCGTCATACCGATAATGGTGGCATGGGTAGTGAAGTTTTTATTTTTTAGTAGAGTGAGTGCTTCGGTGGCTTCGAGGGTGTTTTTATCAATATCTTTACCTAGATAAAAAAGCCCTAACTTTTCATAAATCTCTACCATTTTCTTTCCTATGTTTTAAGTAATACTATTTGCCGAGGATTTGATCGAATTTTAATTGTTTATAGTACCCTAAATTATAGTTTTTTTGGGCAAAAAAAACCTGCTTTATCACTAAAGCAGGTTATCACTAATTATTATAATTATTAGTGCTTTTTAAGGAGGCACAAGGTTCTCCTTAGGTAAAGCTATAACAAATTTGACTTAACGAATTAGACCTAAAGCACGGAAAGTATCTTTATTTAGCTGACCAACAGGTAAGCCACGTGAACTTTGGAACGCTTTAAGTGCTGCTGCTGTTCCTGGCCCCATTTTTCCGTCTAAAGTTCCAGGGTTAAAGCCTTTTATTTTGAGGGCTTTTTGAATACCAAGAACGATACTTTGTTTAGTTGCACTTTTTGCCTGTTTACTAGTAGTTTTTTGAGTTGTTGCTTGTTTAGTACTCGTCTTTGGAGCAACTTTACTGACCATTTTCTTCACTGGCATAGCGGTAGTCATTTTAGATTTAGGTGCTAAGACTTTTTTCTTAGATATTCCCTTCTTAGAGGACTTTTTAACTTTGTTTAACTTAGCCTTGCCAGAACCTGCGTTCATTACTCTCATGTAATCTTGATAACTAATGCCAGAAGATTTATTGTATTGCTTTTTATGAGAGACAGACCGTACAACAGCTTTACGTTTTACAGCTGCTTTTTTGTAGTTTTTAGGTGCATTGGTCTTACATAGAACAGCACGCCATGCATAACGAGCACCACCTGTTTTAACACGATATTTCTGTGTTTTGTAACGAGCTGGTGTACGAATTGTTTTGTAAAGTGCTGGAGCAATAAATTTCTTTTGTTTTACTGTTTTATAAACAGCTGGTACTAAAGTTCTAATTTTTTGAGCAGGGCGAACAAGTACTTTGCGTGAAACGTTTTTATAGACAGCAGGTACTTTAACACGGCACATAATCTCGCCAGTCATATTGTCGATACGAGTAATGGCTCCGTAGCCTTTCTTCCAAGTATTATACGCAGGCTTTACTAAAACACGTTTAGTTGTTGTACGATATTGAGCAGGAACTATACGCGTTTTGTAATAGGCTTTACGAACTTGAACTTTTTTATTTACGAAACGATATTGTGGAGCACGAACAAGAACGCGTTTGCTAGTAGCTTTCGAAATGAGTATACGACGAGATTGTGTTTTATAGCTTGCATTTATCTTAACTTTTGCAAAACACTGACCTGGTTTTGCAGGTGGAAGACCTAAACCACTTCGCTTGATAGAATGTGTAGGTTTTGGAGTACGTTTGTATACTTGTTTAACAGGTGCTTTACGATATACGCGAATTGGGGCGCGTTTAACGACTTTAGGTTGTGCTATTACAACGGGATCGGCTGTTGCAACCTGTTGTTGAGAGCCGGCTTGCGACCCGCCACTCACTTGAGATCCTCCAGCTACTTGCTGTGAAGAACCGTTAACAACTTGTGAGCCACCAATAACCTGTTGTTGGCTACAGCCCGATAGAACAGCAGCAAGTATGACACTAGAAACTGAGAGTTTTGCATTCATATTCATGAACTAAATTCCTTTTAAAAACCGACGATCAAAATTATTAATAAGAAGTAAATTCTGTTGTATATCCTTTAACCAGAGAAAATTACTACTTTTTGTACATTTGTTGGTATTAAAATGTAATTGGTCTGATTGAAATAGAGGAACATGAATGAACGGTAGTTTTTTTCAGTTAAGAATTTGAAGGCTTAGATCAATTCCTTAGCTCAATTCCCTATCCTAAATCCTTTGCAAAACCTTTGTTGTACCTATTATTTATAGGCTTAGAAGTGGCATTACAAAACTGCTAAAAACAGGGGGGGTGACAAATCAATTCATGTAGTTAGCTTTTATCCTTTATTTCTTAGGGAGAACCTGATTAAGACGATTAGAATTCAGCGCAGATTTAGCAAGCTGAAAATAATTAGCCTTGATCAGGATCTCCTTAGGTAATCACCGTTGGCTCTTGCATTCCTGTAAAGCCTATAACGTTTGCTAACAACTCTGCAGTTTCAATGAGATCATAAAGTGCTTCTTGTGTTTCAAGATCATGCTGGGATACATCGGCGACATATCGTTCAAAATACAAACGAAGTGTTGCGCCTTCAGTTCCTGTGCCTGACAAGCGTAGAATAATTCGTGCGCCATCATCAAATAATAGTCGTACACCTTGATTATTGCTTACCGATTGATCAACAGGATCGGTGTAGCTAAAGTTATCGGCAGTCGTTATCTTGCGGTTGTTAAAGCTACGGCCGACTAGAGAGTTTAGATTTTGTTGTAATACGGTGAAGAGCTGGTTGGCTGATTTTGTAGGGATATTCTCATAATCGTGACGGCTGTAGTAGTTTCGCCCGTATTCTGCCCAGTGTTGACGTACGATATCTTCGACGCTTTGCCCTCGTTCTGCAAGAATATTTAACCAACAGAGTACTGCCCAAAGCCCGTCTTTTTCACGGACGTGATCCGAACCTGTGCCGAAGCTCTCTTCACCACAAAGTGTGATTCGATTATCATCGAGCAAATTGCCAAAAAACTTCCAGCCTGTAGGCGTTTCGTAACTTGGTATGCCTAACTTTTCTGCCACACGGTCAGCGGCTTGGCTGGTTGGCATTGAGCGACCAATACCTTTTAAACCCTCTTTATATGCAGGAATAAGATGTGCATTAGCGGCAATAATAGCAAGTGAATCACTGGGTGTTACAAAGAAGTAATCACCCATAATCATGTTGCGATCACCATCACCATCAGATGCCGCGCCAAAGTTGGGTGCGCTACCTGTTTCCTCAGTATCGTACATTTTTGCCACAAGTTGTTTCGCATGAACAAGATTAGGGTCTGGGTGAAATCCTCCAAAATTTGGCAAGCATTCGCCTCTAATAACTGACCCTTCTTCTGCACCTAGAGTTTGTTCTAGTATTTTTTTAGCATAAGGGCCTGTTACGGCATACATAGCATCAAAACACAGCGAGAAATCATGGTGATTAATGAGTGATTTAATTTTATCAAAATTAAATATACTTGCCATCAGTTCGGCATAATCATCGACTGAGTCAATAATCTCAATATCCATCTTATCGAGTTTGTACTCCCCTAAAATATCGAGTGGGATACCTTTTATTCCAGCGATGTGATATTCACTAATTTTTTTAGATTCCTTAAATACTGCATTAGTGAAATCTTCTGGGGCAGGGCCACCATTACTTATATTGTATTTAATACCAAAATCGCCATCCATGCCGCCAGGGTTATGACTGGCAGAGAGAATAATCCCTCCAAGTGCTTTGTGTTTGCGAATTAAATGTGATGCGGCAGGTGTTGATAGTATGCCACCTTGGCCGAGTATAATTTTGGCTACGCCATTGGCCGCTGCCATGCGTAAAATAACTTGGATAGATTCTCGATTATAGTAGCGCCCATCGCCCCCTAGGATGAGAGTAGAACCTAAAAGGTTTGGTTTTAAACAGTTAAAAATAGATTGTACAAAATTTTGTAGGTAATCTGTTTGATTAAATTGTTTAACCGTTTTACGTAGGCCAGAAGTCCCAGGTTTTTGATCAGTAAATGGCTGTGTTTTAACAGGTTGAATTTTAATTGGTTTGCTATAGTACATAAGTCTTTATGATAGAATCCGTTCTATATGATAGTTAACGATAAAAAAACAGAGGCTTTTAATCCGAGGCCACATTCATTCATCGATTTAATGGATATGTATGAGCATAATTATATACGTCTTCGTTTGTTTTGTGGTGATATTCGTAAGTTGCCTGATGAAACAATTTCTAACATCGCAGGTGGCGTACCTGTGAGCCTTTCAGTCATCGAGAGAGCAAGCCATACCACCACTTTAATGCTAACGTATTTATTTGAAGATGGGGATAAACGTCCTGATTTAAAAATTCAGGTCTATCATGATTCGCGTCAAGCTGATGTCATTAGTCGAAATTGTCGTATTACTGGACGGGATATTCGCTTGTGGGAAGAACAAATCGATAGTGTCTTGTTATGTCGTTGGCGCTTAAATAGATTCCTCTATAAATGGCTTAAGCATCTAGATTATCAGGGGCATAATTTCAAGAAGTAGCTGAAAAGAAAGTTTCCACTTTTTTCACTACACACAAAAAAACGGCGACATAATTAAGGAGAAACTGATCAAGTCCAATTATTTTCAGCTTGCCAAATCTGCCGATATTTTCCACGAAGATCGGCGCAATAGAGTGACTATTGCGTCTCACTTCATGAAAAATAGCGACAGATTTTTCTGCGCTGAACTCTAATGGACTTAATCAGCCTCTCCTTAAGTTGACCATTTTTATAAAACAAAACGGCAATTTTTGCTAAATATTAGCAAATGCTTATTTAATTCTTGACTAAATTACTAGGTTGAATATAATCCATACTAAATTAGTAGGGAATTATGCGTCTAACCCCAGCTCACTAGAGTAACTAGTTATAACATCATAGCTAGAAAAACACTTAAATAGAGCAGAGACGCGGAGGTAAGCATCATGAAATTATCAACAAAAGGTCGTTACGCTGTTACAGCAATGATGGATCTAGCGATCCATGACACTGACGGACCAGTAACACTCTCAGATATATCAAACTGTCAGGGTATTTCTCTGTCTTATTTGGAGCAATTATTTGCTAAGTTGCGTCAAGCAGGTTTAGTCGATGGTGTGCGTGGCCCAGGAGGTGGATATCGCTTAGGCAAGCCACCACAGTCAATCAGTGTTGCTAATATTATTATGGCAGTAGATGAATCGCTTGATAGCACACGTTGCCAAGGGAATTTAGATTGTAATAAAGGTGAGCGTTGTTTAACACATCACTTGTGGAATGATTTAAGTGATCAATTATATGATTTCTTAAATGAGATCACCTTGTCAGATTTTATAAAAAATCCTGAAGTGCGTAAGATTTCACAAAGGCAAGATACAACGGCTAGCCGTATTGCCAATATGTTTCCGCCAAGATCAATCGCTAGTTAGGTCAGTTTCTCCTTAAAGCACGTTCTGATAAACATGCAACACGGATCGTTGATGGCTTGCTTAATGAGCACCAACAAATCCCTAAAGTGACGATAGCATTTCAACAATTATTAGATGGAGCGTTGAGTGGTTCTATTATTATTAGTAGAAAGGATTTGAGCGAGAGAATTACTAATTTTATAGATATACAGATGAATCACTTAAATATTGAAGAGGAAAAGCTATTTCCGTTAATCAATAAAAAAATGAAAGAAAGTGACTGGGATGTTGTCGAATCTGAAATTAAAGAAAAAGATGCCCCTCTATTTGGGGAAAAAATTGAAGCAACTTATCAAGACTTATATCAAATGATGGAGGACTAAACCAAAATCTCAATTTTTCTTTTCTAAATATTCATCTATAACCCAGCCCATATAATGGTTGATATCATTATCGTTTAACTCTGCCGTATCATCATACCACCAGCCTGAAATAGCTGTTACCTCACCGAGGCTTAGGTCAAAAGCTTCGGTGAAGAGTTTCATTAGAACTAACTGTTGTTCTATTTTTAAATCTAAGCTTAGGTAACGTAGCATATCAGAGGGTGTTTTCCCTGATGCGGCCATATTTTTCAGTGTTTTTATTGTTTCTGTATTATCTATTGAGTGACTCATAGCTATTTGATTCTCATGCCAACTTCAGCACCTTCATCAGGATTTAGAACATAGATATCCTCACCACCAGGGCCTGCCGCAAGTACCATACCTTCGGATACACCAAAGCGCATTTTGCGGGGTGCTAAGTTAGCAACCATGACAGTCATTTTACCTTCAAGGTCTTCGGGATTGTAGGCTGATTTGATGCCTGCAAATACATTGCGTTGTTCATCGCCCAAATCAAGTGTAAGTTGCAATAATTTATCAGCACCTTTTACGTGTTCTGCTTTAAGTATTTTGACAACACGTAGGTCAATTTTTGCAAAATCATCATATTCAATTGTAGGGCTAATTGGATCCTTTGCTATCTGTGAATCATTGTCTTTGCCGGTATTAGCTGTTTTAGCTTGTAATTCCGCAGCTGCTGTAAGTTCTATTTTATTAGCTTCAAGCATGGCAGTCACTTTATCTTCTTCAATCCGTGTCATTAAAGCTTTGAATTTATTGATTTCAGTACCAAATAATGGTGATGAAACACTATCCCACTTAAGTTTACCAGCATTTAAGAATTTTTCTGATTTTTTTGCAAGCTCAGGTAATACAGGTTTAAGGAAAGTAATAATTGCACGGAACATATTAATGCCTTGAGAGCATATGTCTTGCACTTCTTGTTGGCGATTCTCATCTTTGGCTAAAACCCAAGGTTGCTTTTCATCCACATATTGGTTGGCAAGATCAGCAAGTCCCATGATCTCGCGCATCGCTTTGCTGTAACGGCGATCTTCATAAGCTTGTGCGATAGATTCACTGGCATCGATAAATTGATTATAAAGAGACTCATCGGCCATTGATGCTGATAGTTTTCCTTCGAACTTTTTGCTGATAAAGCCCGCACAACGTGAGGCAATATTGACAACTTTTCCGACTAGGTCGCTATTGATGCGTTGTTGAAAATCTTGCAGATTTAAATCAATATCATCAACGGTATTGCTAAGTTTTGCGGCATAGTAATAACGCAAAGGCTCAGTTGGTAAGTGATCGGAAAATACACGTGCTTGGATAAAGGTACCACGTGACTTTGACATTTTCTGACCATTTACATTTAAGAAGCCATGACAGAAAACAGCAGTAGGGATTCTAAAATCACCTGATTTTAAAACAGCTGGCCAAAATAGGGTATGAAAGTAGGCGATGTCTTTACCGATAAAGTGATAAAGTTCTGTTTCTGAATCAGCTTTCCAATACTCATCAAAATTGGTACCTGTCTTATCACAATAGTTCTTAAATGATGCGATATAGCCGATAGGTGCATCTAACCACACGTAAAAGTATTTATCTTCAGTCCCTGGAATTTTGAAACCCCAATAAGGCGCATCACGAGAAATATCCCAATCATTTAAACCCCCATCTAGCCACTCATTCATTTTATTGGCGATTTCTTTTTGTACTGCACCACCGTTAACCCACTCTTTCAAAAAATCACTGTAATCACTAACTTTAAAGAAATAGTGCTCGCTGTCTTTCTCGATTGGAGTAGCGCCAGAGACGACAGAATAAGGGTTCTTTAATTCAGTGGTAGAGTAAGTTGCACCACATGATTCACAATTATCTCCGTATTGATCTGCTGTACCACACTTTGGACATTCACCTTTTACAAAACGATCAGGCAAGAACATTTTAGCCTCAGGATCGTAAGCCTGTTTAACAATTCTGGTGTTTATATTGCCTTTTTCTTTTGCGGATAAATATATCTGCCCAGAAAAATGCTTATTTTCATCAGAGTGTGTGGAATGAAAATTATCAAATGCCACATGAAAATCAGAGAAATCACGCTCATGTTCCACTTTCATATTATCGATTAGTTCTTGCGGTGTGATTTCTTCTTGTTGTGCGCGAAGCATTATCGGTGTGCCATGAGCATCATCCGCACAAACATAGATACAAGAGTTACCACGTAGGCGTTGAAAACGAGCCCAAATATCCGTTTGAATATATTCAACCATATGGCCTAAATGGATGGGGCCATTGGCATAGGGAAGGGCGCTAGTAATAAGGATTTTACGTGGTTTATTTTTATGGCTCATGGCTATTATTTAATGTTTTCAAGAAAGAGGGTAAATTAACAGAGTGACAAGCGAATCGCTACATCTATAATGCGCTCTCTCATAAAATTTATATAACAGATATGGATAAACGATTGCTTTACAGGGTGGTTCTAAAACTACTATTTTTACTTTCAATGGGGGTACTCTCTATCGTTTTTATAAATTCACTGTTTACTCATTCAGATATAAAGACCAATCAAAAAATATCTCCACAAATTATAGAGCTTGATATTAGTGGAATGAGAGAGGGCGAAATAAGGAAAGCACAATGGCAAGGAAAAGAAATTAATATTCTCCGCTTGGAAAATAATCAGTATTTTACCTATGTAAATGTAGGAGACTCTGGAAATTGTCCACTATTTAAAGAAATAAATGGACTTAAAGATATTTGTACAGGAACACGTTTTGACTTTTCAGGGAAACAAAAAGATTCTAAAAATCAAGGTTTTGAACTATCAATTCCACCAAACTATATTAATAAAAATACATTGTTTATAGGTAAATTATATAAATAGCTATTTGCATACCGACCGGTATGTATGTATAAAGTCGTTATGTCTCAATTATCTTACTTCAGCAACAAACCTAAACACTGGTGGCACATTTGGTCGTGTGATTATTGTAGTGACTCGTCTACTATCGATAAAAGCACAGAAACACGTGGAAAAATTCTTATGGCTGCTTTTGATGAAATCTATCATCGAGGTTTTCAGGCCGCGAGTCTTAGTAATATCTTAAAAAATACTGATACAACAAAGGGCGCTTTATATCATCATTTTAAAAATAAAATGGAACTAGGGTATGCCGTTGTTGATGAAGTGATTTATACGACACTTAAAGCTAACTGGATTGACCCTTTAAAAGAGACGGATGATCCTATCACAACGATTCAAGGGATATTGATGCAATCTGGCGATCAAATGACGGATGAGGATGTTCGCCTTGGTTGCCCACTCAATAATTTAGCACAGGAAATGACTCCTATTGATGAGGGGTTTAAACAACGTATCACCGCGATATATGAGGAATGGCAGTTAGCAGTTGAAGAGGCTTGTGAGCGCGGAAAAGTAGCAGGGAATTTAAGAATAGATGCTGATTCAAGGCAGCTAGGGGTGCTTTTTGTGGCTACTCTCGAAGGTTGTCTTGGTCTTGCAAAAAGTTCACAGAGTTTAGAGACTTTGCTTACTTGTGGTCACGGTTTAATAGAGCAGTTAGAATTACTTAGGCCATTATAATAATTTATAGATTTAAGGAACTATTTTAATAATGATTAAAAGTTATGCCGAGTTGGTCGTAAAATTTCGTTGGTTGTTCTTGATATTCATCATTTTTCTGGTGATGTTAGCAGGGATGGGCGCGAAGAATTTATTCTTCAATAATGACTACCGTATATTCTTTAATGCGGATGATCCACGGCTTAAAGCATTTGAAAATTTACAAAATACATATACCAAAAATGATAATGTATTAATGGTGTTAGCCCCTAAAGACGGTAAAGTTTTTACCCGAAAGACGCTTGCAGCCATAGAAGATATAACAGAACGTGCTTGGTCTACACCTTACTCAATGCGTGTAGATTCCTTGTCAAATTACCAACACACAGAGTCAATCGAAGATGATATGGCTGTAGCTAATCTGTATGAAGATGCGAATAATTTAACAGATGCGGATTTAGAAAAAATAAAAGCAATCAGTTTAAAAGAACCCCTTTTATTACACCGTTTAATTTCACCTAAAGCACACGTAACTGCAATTAATATGACCATGGAATTTCCTAAGAAAATCATGGTTAAAGATGCTAGTGGTAAAGAGATTGAAAAATTAGCAGACCCGACTAAACAAGTATCAGAAGTTGTTGCTTCAGTGAGAGCTTTAAAAGCTTATATCAATAAAACCTACCCAGATATAACGGTTTACTTATCAGGTATTGTGATGATGAATAATGCCTTTGGCGAGGCGACTATTTACGATATGTCGCACTTATTACCTTTTGCATTATTACTTATTCTTATTACAGTTTTCTTTTTGTTACGCAGTATTAGTGGAACAATCGTTACCTTAGTCACTATTATATTCTCGGTAGCCTCTGCCTTTGGTATCGCGGGTTGGTTAGGTATAGAGCTATCATCACCGGTGATGTCAGCTCCTGTCATTATAATGACTTTAGCGGTGGCAGATTGTGTTCATATTTTATCAACCTGGATTACAGAAATGCAGAAGGGTAATGATAAATACATTGCTATGCGAGAGAGTTTGCGTATCAACTTTATGCCAGTATTTTTGACTTCTGTAACAACCGCTATTGGCTTTTTATCGCTTAATACCAGTGATGCTCCTCCTTTTCGTGATTTAGGTAATGTTGCTGCAATTGGTGTTACAGCGGCTTTTTTCTTCTCAATCTTTTTATTACCTGCTTTGGCAACCATCCTTCCTGTTCGTGTTCATAAACGAGAAACTAAGACCTTACAAATAATGTCTAGTTTTGCAGAATGGGTTATTCGTAAACAAAAAATGCTATTAATGGTAATGGCGAGTATTGCAATCATTTTGATTGCCCTTATTCCTCGAAACGAGCTTAACGATGTTTTTGTACATTATTTTGATAAGCGCATTGAGTTTCGTACCGATACTGATTTTATCAGCGATAACTTAACGGGTATTTATAATATCGAATACTCGATTGAGACAAAAAATTCAGGTGATATATCAAATCCAAAGGTACTTGCTGATATAAAAAAGTTTACTGATTGGATGATGACCCAGCCAGAAGTTATACATGTCAATACCATAACGGATACTTTTACTCGTTTAAATAAAAATATGCACGGAGATAAGGAGGAATATTACAAACTACCAGAGTCACGTGAACTTGCTGCGCAGTATTTATTACTCTATGAAATGTCGCTCCCTTTTGGATTAGACCTTAATAATCAGGTTGATATTGATAAGAAAAGTACGCGACTAACCGTCACATTAAAGACAATGTCGACCAAAGAAGTGTTAGCGCTAGAAAAACGTTTTGATGAGTGGATGCAAGCCAATATTCCAGAACTTAGGGCAATAGGTGTAAGTCCAACCGTCATGTTTGCACATATCGGCATGAAAAACATTATCAGTATGTTAAGTGGTACAACCATTGCTTTGGTATTAATCTCGTTAATTTTGATCTTTGCTCTAGGCTCATGGCGTTATGGATTGTTGAGCCTAATTCCTAATCTTGTACCAGCTGGTATGGCATTTGGTGTGTGGTCATTAATTGATGGTGAGATTGGTATGGCGCTGTCGGTTGTAACAGCAATGACACTCGGAATAGTGGTGGATGATACCATTCATTTTTTAAGTAAATATTTACGAGCAAGAAGAGAGCAGGGCTTGAGTGCAGAGGATGCAGTACGCTATGCGTTTTCAACGGTTGGAGTTGCTTTGTGGGTAACCTCAGTGGCGCTTGTTGCTGGTTTCTTAGTGTTGGCAACATCATCATTTAAATTAAATTCTGGCATGGGATTACTCACGGCAATTGTTATTGCCATTGCCTTGATTATAGACTTTTTACTATTACCACCATTATTAATGAAGTGGGATAAGTGGTTAAGTAAAGGTCAAAAAAAAGTAGCAGGATAAAACCGATATTCGGTTAAGAAGTCTGTGGAACTGTCAGGCACTATGTTTGTCTTACAGACTGTATAAAAAATATGGAGAAACAATATGTTAGTTAAAAATGCTTTATCATTTTCACTGCTTGCAGTGTTGGCTTTGTCATCAGCAAGCGCAATCGCAGAAACACCAGAGCAAAAAGGTTTGCGTATCGCTAAAGAGGGTGATGCAAAAGACACTGGCTTTGGTGATTTTACCGCTAATATGGTCATGACCTTAAAGAATCGTGCGGGTAAAACGAGCAGACGTGTCATACGTAGCAAAACACTAGAAGGCAAGGGCGATGGTGATAAATCACTATCATTGTTTGATGAGCCAGCAGATGTAAAAGGCACGGCGATGCTGACTTTTTCACACGGTTTAAAGGCAGATGATCAATGGTTGTATTTACCTGCACTAAAACGTGTTAAACGTATTAACTCACGCAATAAATCAGGTCCATTCATGGGCAGTGAATTTGCATTTGAAGATTTGGGCTCTCAAGATGTTGAAAAATACCACTATAAATATTTGCGCGAAGAAGCATGTGGCAGTGGTTGGAAGTGTCACGTTATAGAGCGCACACCCGCTTATAAATATTCTGGTTATACCAAGCAAGTCACATGGATAGATACTAAAGAATATCGCCCAGTGAAAGTGATGTTTTATGATCGTAAGGGATCGTTGTTAAAAACATTGCAAGCTTCTGGTTTTAAACAATTTTTAGGTAAATATTGGCGTCCAGCATCTTTAAGTATGGTCAATCACCAGTCAGGTAAAAGTACCATTTTGCAGTTTACAAACTATAAGTTTAAAACAGGCTTATCGTCGCGTGATTTTAATAAAAAATCGTTGGCAAGATAAGGGCAAAACACATGTCTGCTTCTGCTGAGTATGTTGACTATATAACAGAACTACTCAGTGGATTCCCTGATCTAACCACCAAAAAATATTTTGGTGGTGTAGCTTTTCGATCAAGCTGGTTTGGTAAAGATACGCAGTTTGGGGTGGTTTTGGGTGATGTCATGTATTTTGTGGTGGATAATGAAACCCGCCCAAAATATGAAGCAAAAGGAATGAAGCCATTTTCTTACAATAAACAAGATAAGACAGTGATTTTACAAAAATGGTTTAGCGCTCCAGAAGACTTATTTGACGATGCTGAGCTAATGAAAAAGTGGGCAATGGAAGCGTTGGAAGCGGCTGTTCGATCATCATAATCATCATCATAAAAGGAAAAAATGAAAGCACTAGAGTTAAAAATACCGCCTCCCGTTTACGCATTGAGTATTGCAGGGTTGATGTGGTTGTTAAATCAATATTTACCGATGAGTCACTTTATAGATTCACCTTGGAATAATGTAGGCTTGGCCATTATCTTGGTGACAGGCACTGTCGATCTATGGTCATTATTTTTATTTTTTAAAAAGCGCACAACATTCAATCCAATGAAACCCGAAGCGACTACGGGGTTGGTGGTGAAAGGTTTGTATAAAATCAGCCGTAATCCAATGTATCTCGGTTTATTAATCATGCTTTTTGGTTTTGCTGTTTGGTTGGGAAGTGTGACACCCTTTTTAATGTTGCCACTGTTTTATATTGTAATAACGGTCATGCAAATTAAACCTGAAGAACAAGTTTTATTAGAAAAGTTTGGTGATGAATACCAAAACTATAAAGACAGCGTAAGGAGATGGCTATGAACCATGCAAACCACCCAAGATACACTCTATTTGCCACCCCCCCCTTTTTTCGCGGTTTTTTAAAAGGTGCAGTATCGTTAGCCATACTGTCTTTTGCGAGCGTGCAAGCAGGGGAGCTATCAGGCAATATTTCTGTAGAAGGAACATACTTTCCTAGCAAGCCTGCATTTACAAAACAGCAAAAAACCGGGGGGGTGGCACTTAGTCTTCAACCTGAATATAAGCACAGTTGGGATAATGATAATAGCTATAAGAAGTTTACATTTAGCCCTTTTCTGCGCTGGGATCAGCAAGATAAAGAGCGAACCCATGCTGATATTCGCCAGTTAGATTTTGTTTCAAGCAAAGGTGATTGGGAGTTTCAAGTAGGGCTTGGTAAAGTGTATTGGGGTGTTGCTGAATCTCAACACTTGGTTGATATTATCAATCAAAGTGATGCGGTAGAAGGCTTGGATGGTGAAGATAAACTTGGTCAGCCATTATTTAGAGTGAGTCGTTTAACCGATAATGGTGGCTTAGATTTATATGTTTTGCCGTATTTTAGAGAAAGAACATTTGCTGGCGAAAAAGGGCGTTTTCGTCCTCCGTTAGTCGTTGATACTAATGCAACCACATTCGAATCAGCGGCAAAAGAAAAGCATATCGATTATGCACTTCGCTGGACAGAAACCTTTGATGATATCGACGTAGGTTTTCATTATTTTGATGGTACTTCGCGTGATCCGATTCTATCGTCGCCTATTAGTCCAACAAGTTTAAAAGCACATTACCCACTTATTTCACAATTAGGGTTAGATTTGCAATACACGGGTGAGTCAACCATCTGGAAATTAGAAGCCATTAATCGTGATTTTGATGATGCGGCGATAAAAGACTATACGGCAGTTGTCGGTGGTTTTGAACATACCTTACCCGCGTTTGAATCAGGTGCTGAGCTTGGGATATTAGCCGAGTATCATCATGATTCTCGTGGAGAAGTTTCCAGCGCTCCCTTTCAGAATGATTTATTTGTAGGTGCACGTTATGCGCTGAATGATGAGGCAGGTACGGATCTTCTAGCAGGCGCTTTTGTTGATTTAGATAATCAGACGAAGAGCTTACGTGTAGAAGCAAGTAAACGTTTAGGTAAGGGGATTAAATTAAATTTAGAGTCCCAATTTTTTACCAATGTTGATGTGACAGATCCTTTAAAGTCTTTTGAAAAAGATGATTATCTTAAAGTAGAATTTCAGAAGTTCTTTTAAAAGTTTTTTAGAATAGGGCTTACGATTTTTTATTTTTCTTAGAAGAATAAATTGATCGCCTAGGTCGATGATTACAAAACCTCAAAAAAGTAGGGGGGTGGCAATGCAATTGCACTACTGTCCCGTTAACTTTCATACTAACACCATCTGATTAAAATCCCTGTCATTATCTCTTGGAGGGTCTCCTCGAAGAAGCGCCATAAGAT
>Ga0256840_1002533_pt1 | contig 15947 bp, 15 predicted proteins | sample 355202metaG_FD_185969 | JGI IMG/M metagenome (GOLD analysis project Ga0256840, IMG submission 185969) | Hydrothermal vent microbial communities from Mid Atlantic Ridge, Atlantic Ocean - 355-202 | ecosystem: Environmental > Aquatic > Marine > Hydrothermal vents | place: Atlantic Ocean: Mid... | reverse complement strand
AGCAGTCCCAGCAGGACTGCCAACAGGGGCTTCCACCGCAAGTGGTCCACCTCCATGGGTTGTCTGCACTCAATACTGTGCAACTTTCCCTTATAAATTTTCCGTTTACTCTAAGTAAGATTTCTTCCTTTTTTTCAGGTATAAATTTATTCTAACTTATGTTTTCCTCTTAGAACGAGCCAAAAGAAGCCAGAGTAAAAGAGTTGCATGGTGATGCAAAGAAAGTTTGAAGGCAGAAAACCTCACTCCCTCACGACAACCGGGAACTCTTCCCAGGGGAAGACCACCCATTTGTCCGTACGGAAGACGTAGAAGTCGGGAACGACCTTTGTCCAGGGTTTCATGCTGAGGCAGGCGACCTTGACCTCCTTCGCCCCGGCTCTCTTCACCTCGTCTATGACGACCTCAAGGGTCTTCCCGGTGTCGCTTACGTCGTCCACCACAACGACCTTCTTGTTCTTGAACTCCCCGTGGAGGGGTATTGTTATCACGGGCTTCTCCATCCTCTCATCTACTCCTTTGTAGAACTTGACGTCGATGACCTTGATCTCAAGGTCGCCGAGTATATGGCTCAGCCTCACTGCGGGGATTAAACCGCCCCTCGCGACTCCCACGATTACGTCGGGTGTGAAATGTTTTCTCAGTTCGTCGGCGAGGGCGAAGATGGCCCTGTCGATCTGCCACCAGGTGAGATAGACCTTGTCCATAACAACACCTCCGAATAGCGTGAGTTTTGGCCCTTACAACTTAAGGCTTTCGGGTGATGGATAGAAGTTAAAATCTTTGGCTTAAAAAGGCTATGTTGACAGAAAAATGTTGAAGATGAAGATGTGTGGTTTTAGCTTATCACACACTTGCTCCATCCGCAGGCGGGGCAGGTGGCGCAGCCGCTCTCCATCTTGAGTTCGACGAGCTTTCCGTCCTTCTCGTAGCAGACCGGGCAGTAGACGACGCCGAGGAGTTCCTGTATCCTCTCCTTTGGAATGGTTTCCGGCTCTCCGTGGTGGGGGTCTTCCGTCTTGGCCGGTGCTGGCTTTACTGGGGTGTTCAGTGAGAAGGTTATGGCCTCTCTCTTCTCCTTGCCGTTGGTTCCGTCTATTATGGCCTTGACGTTGATGAAGTGGGTCAGCCACGGCCCGGCTTCGACAACGGCCTTTAGCTTTTCAACTGCGTACTTGCTCGGCTTGGCCGGAACGCGCTTCTTCTTCTCGCCTTCAACAATGTAAACCTGGCTCAGCAGAGAGCCGTCGCGGTAAACGGTTATTCCCTTACAGCCGAGCTTGTAGGCGAGGAGATAAGCAGCTTTAACGTCCTCCACCGTTGCGTCGTTCGGCATGTTGATGGTCTTGCTTGCAGAATCGGTGAGCCAGAGCTGTATGTTGGCCTGTGCCAATATGTGGTCAAGCCAGTGGACGTCCATCGAGGTGACGAAAACCCTCTGAATGTCCTCCGGAATTTCTTCAAGCCCCTGAACCGAGCCGTAGTTGTCGCTTATCTTCTTCAGTATCTCGTCGCTGTACAGTCCCCTCTTCTTGAGCTCGGCCTCGAAGACGGGGTCAACATAGTAGAACTCCCCAACTGTGACGCTCTTCTTGTAGACGAGCGCGAATATCGGCTCGATTCCACTCGAGGTGTCGGCTATCATGGAAACCGAGCCGGTCGGCGGACAGGTGGTCACCATGCCGTTTCTAACGCCGTACTTCTTGATTTCCTCGACAAGCTCGTCCCAGGGGAGGTTCCATATCTCCCTATGGTAGAAGCCTTCGACCGGCAGTTCGCCGTCCTTGTATCTGCTCTTCTCGTAGAGGGGGAACGGACCGCGCTCTTTGGCCGTCTCGACGCTCTGCCTGTAGGCATAGAAGGTGAGGTATTCGGTAGCTTTCCTCATGAAGTCGTAGCCCTCTTTGCTGTTGTAGGCTATGTCCAGCTTGAAGAGGGCATCGGCCAGACCCATCATTCCGACGCCTATTCTCCTGGTGAGCTTGGTGTTGTGGTCTATCTCGGGGAGCGGGAACCTGTTCACGTCTATGGCGTTGTCCAGGTATTTGGCGACCTTCTGGATTACATGGGCGTACTCGTCCCAGTCGAAGTACGGCTCGCCGTTCTCATCGTACCTCACGAACTTTGCGAGATTTATTGAGGCCAGATTGCATGATTCGTAGTCGTAAAGAGGTTCCTCCCCGCATGGGTTAGTAGCACGAATTGGTTCATTTTTGGCACTTTGTAACACGTTCCTTCTGTTGATGACGTCGAAGAACACAACACCGGGGTCTGCCTTCGCCCAGGCCATGTAGGCGAGCTCCTCGAAGAGGCTCTTGGGATCTATCTCCTTGACCTTCTCGCCGGTTCTTGGGTTGGTGAGTGGGTAGCGCTTGCCCTCTTTCAGGGCCTCCCAGAAGTCGTCCCAGAGTCCGACGCTGATGTTGAAGTTGCTGAGTACGTTGGTTCCGATGTTCTTTTCCTTTGCGTGTACGAACTTCTCCACGTCTGGGTGCCAGACCTCTAGGATGCCCATGTTGGCCCCTCTTCTCACGCCGCCCTGCTTGATGACGTCGCTGACCGCATCGATGAGGTGCATGAAGCTGACGGGTCCACTCGCTGCCCCGGCCGTAGAGCCGACAAAATCGCCCTCGGGGCGGAGCTTTGAGAAATTGATTCCAGTGCCTCCTCCGCTCTTCTGTATCATGGCCACGTCGTGGGCTGCCTTCATGATGCTTTCCATGTCGTCCTCTATCGGCACTACGAAGCAGGCTGAGAGCATGCCGAGGGGTCTTCCGGAGTTTATTAGGGCTGGGGTGTTTGGCATGAAGACTTGGCCGGTCATGAGCCTGAAATACTCCTCTATCTCATCCTCGTAGCTGTCGAAGGCCCCGTTTTCCAGCATCTCGATTATCTCGTTGATTGAGACCTTCATCTGGCCCTTCTCTGCCAGCTCACGGTAGAGGCTGAGGAGCCTTTCGAGATGGTACCTGTTGAGTTTGAACCTTCCTATGGAGAGCCTGCCGTCGTACTCGCCGGGGGAGTTTAGATAGTGCTCTATCCTGCTTAGATCCTGCTCGTGGTTTCCTTCCCTATCAAAGACCCTCTCATCGTAGAGAACGTCCGGTATGACTGCGAGGGTTGCTACGCGTTCGAAGAGCTCCCTGGGGCTCTCCGTTATCTCCCCTTTCTCGTTTTTCATGAGGTAGCGCGAGGCCAGAACGCGGAGGGCGTTGAGGGAGAAGCGTTTGTCGATTTCATCGAGTTTTTCTTTGTTGAGGATCTTTTTCTTCTCGTTTCTTATCTCCGCTTTCTTTTTGCGGTATAGTATGTAGGCTTTGGCCACGTCGAAGAGACCGACGCGCATGAGTTCGAGTTCGACCACGTCTTGGATGTTTTCTATGTGTGGGGTTTGGCCGTCGTAGAGTTCGTTGACCCTCCTGACAACGCGCCTGACCACCCTGTTCAGGAGCTTCTCGTCGCGTACGCCGACTTCCAGCATTGCCCTTTGTATTGCCCATTTTATACGCTCTTTATCAAAAGGGACAATTCTTCCGTCCCGTTTCATCACTTTTTCAATTGCCATATAAACACCCCTGTCATACAGTTGTTTATCGTTGCCCCTCTTGGTAGAAGCATCAGCAGAGACCTATGCCTTTCACTGGTAAATATATCTTGCCCCCAATTCCTTCGCCGGGATGACAACTTTGCACTTTGATTTTTGCCCATAGGGTAAGGGATAGAAAAGGGGGGATGTCGGATAATTTATCCAAATGTCAAAGGACTTCGTAGAGCAGTTTGAGCCTGTACGCGTGTTTGAGCTCTTCTCCTGCCATCATCTTAAATATCTGTCCCAGGGAACCTTCTAGAAGTTCTGAGAGTCTTGAATACATCTCGTATGCGTGTTTCTCCCTGATGATAGCGCCCATTATCAGTTCTTTTAGTGTCTCCGGTTTCAGCCTTTCGTCGGCGAGCATCGGTTCTATGGACAGCTCATCGATGTAGTCAATTACCTTCGTGTTCTCAAGGCTCTCTCCCGCCATCATGTCTTCGATGGTCTTTCTGTGCCTGAGCTCCTCCTCGGCCAGTAGCTGGAACGTCTCCACGAACTCTGGCCTTTCGTAGGTTGCGAAGGTCTCTCCAAGTTTGTACAGGTTGTAGAGCTCGTTCTCCTGCCATATGAGTTTTTTTAGCAGTTCCTTCAGCTTCATCTGCTCTCCTCCAGTATTGTCTTCAGGTGTTCTAAGAGCTCCCTAACGCTCGGCACCACTAAGTCCGGCTTTATCCCCGTTTCCTTTACGTCTTTCAGGCTGCTTACCCCTGTCAGAACCATTATTGCCTTCATGCCGAAGCGCTTTGCGAAGGCTATGTCCGTGTCGAGCCTGTCTCCGATCATCCAGAGCTCTTCGGCGCCGGTGAGCTTTGTCCTGGCCACCTCGTAGGCCGGTTCGTTGGGTTTTCCTATTATTAGGGGCTCGACGTCGGTTGAGGCTTTCAGCGTGGCTATTATTGAACCTGCGCCGGGGTAGAGGCCCTCTTCGGCAGGGTAGGTGGTGTCGGGGTTGGTGCCTATGAAGGTAGCACCGTTTCTTATAGCCAGAGTGGCGTACTTGAGCTTTTCGTAGGTTAATTTCGGATCGAGGCCAACGACAACGTGTTCGACTTTTCTCCATGCGCCTTTCCTTGCTTCGTTGATGTTCACGGTTCCCCATCGGAGGTGTTTCATCTCCTCATGGAGGCCCTTTCCGCCTATGATCAAGATCTTTCCGGGTTTGAGGTGTTTTTTCATGTAGAGTCGTGTTGCGAGGCCGGAGGTGATGATGAGGTCTTCCGGGACGTTTATTCCCATGGATAGGAGCTTTTCCCTGTACATCATCGGGGTCTTTGTGGAGTTGTTGGTTAGGAATATGAAGGGGATTCTTCTCTCCTTCAGGAACTCTATGAGTTCCCTCGCCCCATCAACCGGTTCGTTTCCCCGGTAGATGACACCGTCCATGTCAATTATCATTCCGATCATGGTTTCACCACCACGTTGAGTTTGAGGCTCTGTATCGTCCCGTTTATTGCCTTCAGGATCAGGTTTTTCGCTGGGGTTTCGGCGTAGTTGCCGTCTGGTGGGGAGGTGGGAAGTTTTGGTTGTTTGTTCTTAAAGAGTAGGAACCAGATCTGCCATTTTCCTGGTTTTCCTACGTTGAAGGTGTAGTTCTTTTGGAACTGTGGCGTCCAGTTGCCTTCTATCCTTACCGGGACGCTCGGTAAGGTAAGGTTGAACCAGCCAGGTAGGGGATACATTTCGTGGATTATCGTGGTGTTGGTCGTGTTGTTCCAGGTGAGGTTGACGAGCCATACTTGGACTTGGTAGGTAACGTTGTGGTGTTCGTGGTTTACTATTCCGATGATGACCGTTCCGTTCTCGCCGACGGTCAGGCTGGTGGGATATCCGGCCGCCTTTCCGCCAGGTCCTAGGATGTAGAACTCCGTGAAGGCCTCTCCGGGTTTTGGGTGGGTTATTACGTATGCGAGGGTTCCTATGGAGGTGATGATGGCGATTATCAGGATTACCGTCAGGGCCTTGTCGAGCTTGCCTGAGTTTTCCCATTCAATTTCTTCCTTGAGTCGTTTGAGGGTTGTCCATGGGATCCAGGGGTTGATGGCGTTCTTCCTCCTGTAACCTGCGAGGACCCCAAAGAAAAGGTTGAAGACCGTCAGGCTGACCAGAATCGGGATGAGTCTTATTCCCCATGGGGTGTAGTTGAGGCCGAGACCTATAAGCGGGACTATGGCTATGCTGAGACCGAAGCTCAAAGCCAGCCTCTCCAGGTTGTCGAGCTCTTTTGTTTCAGGGAATAGGGTGGTTATAAAAACGTAGCCTGGGATGAATAGTATGAATGATAGGCCGAGGGCTTTTCTTAGAACGCTCTCTGGATACAGCCATATTAAGAGGTTAAGGATTACTGAGAGGCCGATGATCGTCAGTAAATCCCAGTACTTCCACGCTCCTCTTGGCTCATCCACCGCTAAGCACCCCGTAGATTTTCTTCATGACTATTACGACGAAGATTACAATAAGAAGTTCGACCAGTGGTTTTAGGTCTTCTTTCTGCTCTTTACTGAGGAAGAGGCTTCCTACCTCAAGGGTTATGAGGAGTCCTATTAAGGTGAGCGTCAGGAAGACGTCAACGCTTTTAACCGCTAACGCCGAGACAAGAACCCATGCTGAGATGAAGAGGATGAAGTAATCCTCTACATCCACTCCTCAACGCCCCCGAGCTTTTTGATCCTCATCTCAATGCCGTATTCTTTCTCATATACGCTTTCTATAAGCAGTAGTTCGTTGGTTCCTTTAGCCAGCGCTAGGAGCACGGATGCGCAGATTGGGCAGGGGGTTTTCTCGCAGTCTTCTACGTTGCACTCAATGGATGGGTCCACGATCACTCTGAATGTGTCATCTTCCTCCTCGATGTATACCTTCTCTGCCAGTCCAAGTGTCTTTAGGACCGAGCTGGCAACGCTTTCAACGGCCTCGCTGCCGATACCGTTGAGGGGGCCTTCAAGATGCTCTTCGAACTTTTCAACGAGGGGAGTCCCCACCGGCCCTAGGAAGAGGCCCATCGCTTTTTCTCTTGGGACATCCGTGAGGAACACCTTATTCTCGTCTAGTCTTGCTAAATCGAGGTCGAAATCTTCATGGAGGGGGACGAAGAGGCCTCCTTTTGGTAGGTTGTCGTAGGGAGGTATGAATATTGCGTTTCCATCGAGGGCGAGGTTTCTCACCATTCTTTCAAGGATGCTTTCGTAAGAGCCTCCCACGAGCTCAACGGATTCCTTTTTGATGTACTCTTTTCCCTTAAACGTTAGGAGGATGGCTCCGAGGAACATCCCAGCTATGCCGAGGTTGATATGTTCCACTGCTCCTCTTATGAACCCGTGGAGGGCTAAGAGCCCGCCACCGGCTATGAGGCTTATCCCGCTTGCTACTTCTAACTTCATCTTCTCCCCAGTTTTTGCGACACCACTAACCTTAAAAGATTTGTCTAAAGACTTTCACCGGTTGAAATGAGGGGAACGCTCGTGATCCTGTTCATGGTTGTTCTCGTAGTTGCCGCTCCCGTGAGCGCTTTGGGTAGCGATTATTCTGCATCAAAGCCGGATCAGTATGGGGTTTATTTGTACTTCAGCGGTATGCTCAACAACCTCACCCGTGTTTTCGGTTCCATTTCTGGGGGGGAAAACGATAGCCTTCAGCTGGCGTTGGGATTCTATAACCTGACAAACACGACCTATGGGATGGTGCTCCGCTATTCTCCGTATGGTATTGATCCAAGTTCCGTTGAGCTGTCCCGTCTTTTCCTAAAGCTTGGTAGGGGGACCTTTGAAGTTGCCCTCGGGTACTTGGGTTTTAGGGGCAACTTCTCTAGGGGAAATTATTTGGGTGCCAGGGCCGCGCTGGCAATGATGAAAACCGGTATGGATGACTGTGGAGATGCTTTGAGTGAGTTAGGGCTTGTAGAGCTGAAGGGCGAAAATGGGGGGACTCTAAGATTCGATGTCAGGCCCCTGCTGGATCAGCTCGATTCTCTTGAGGCTCTCTTCGAGAGTTATAGGGCTAATCTCGAGGAGGTGGTATCTCCGAAGAACTTTACCCTTTTTGCTTCAAAACTAACCCCGTATGCTACGGAGAACGTCACGTTCTTTGGATTTGCTCCAGGTCTGAGCAGCGTCAGGTTGGTGGTAGATAACTACTCTTATCGGGTTAATGTCTCGAACTCGAGCTTCACCTTCGTCTTCTCCTTCCGGAGGCCTGGCCTTTACAGGGTTTATGCAACTGCTCTCAACGGGAGTGAGCTTGTATCTTCCAACGTGCTGATGTTGAACGTGAGCCGGGTTCCGAGCAGGATACTGGTCGTGGAGGGGTTTGAGAAGGGGGTTGTGGTTAGAGGTTACCTTCTCGATTATCGGGGAAGCGGAATCTCTGGGAGGGAGGTCTGCCTGTCTTTCAACGGGACTCGGATTACAAAAACCTCTGAAAACGGCAGTTTTGTGTTTCATCTGGGGGATTTGGGGAGAAATCTGAACTTGAGCGTCTACTTTAGAGGGGATGATGTTTATTTGCCCAGTAATCACACTCTGACCCTGACCCCAATCGCTAACAGGCCGACGATAAAGCTCTTCGCGAGCGAGAGGGTGGAGGCGAATTCTGAATTCAAGGTTGGGATTGAGGTTGACTCTCTCAGGCCTATCCCGGTCAAAATCTATGTTGATGGAAAGCCGAACAGAACCGTTTATGGAAGTGGCAACCTGACGGCGGTGTTCAGGCTCCCTCCAGGGGAGCACGAGATATACGCCCGTTTTTCTGGGGGTTATGGTATGTTGCCGTCGGGTTCCAACGTTATAACTGTTAAGGCTGGGGGGATAGATTATCTCAGGAGTTTTATGCTTTTTTTGACAGCTTTAATCCTGTCTGGAGTCTTCTACAGGCTCCTTTCCTGGCGCGGGGAAGGAAAACCTGAAAGTGGCTCAAGTTTGGAGATGGGGTCCGCTCCAGAAATTGAGGGGGACCGTTTTGACCTTAGGACCGCTTACCGTTTTGTGTTCCATGTCCTCAGGAAACTTTACGGTCTTCCGAGGTCGGTGACGCCGAGGGAGCTTTTGTCTGCCCTGCACTCGAGGTCGTTTTTTGGCGATCTCAGGTTCCTCACAGAGCTTCATGAGAGGGCCGTTTACGGGGGGTTCAAGGTGAGTGCGGGAGAAGTTTTGGAAGCGATCAAACGGGCCTCGAGGATAGTGGTGAGCGCGATAGTGGGTGAGGAGCTATGAATCGGGTCTTTTACGGAATCCTCCTCGTGGTTGGAATTGGCCTCATCCTGATGCCCCTGTCAGTTCCGGTCTTCAAGAGCAACGCCCCGTACAGCGTCTTGAACACCAACTGGAACGGTACCTCGGACTTCGGTAGGCTCCTTTATCACGCGGGGAAAGTTAACCCGGTTCTCGGACCCTACGATTCCGCTGGTATTGAAAATATGAAGGGAACGCTCGTGGTTATTGGGCCGGATCTTGGATTCTCAGGAGGGGAGATAAACGCCCTCCGTGGGTTCCTCCGGAACGGGGGTGTCCTCCTCCTTGCCGATGATTTTGGGACCGGTAATGAGCTTTTGAAGGGCCTTGGATTGGGGGTAAGACTGTCTAGGAAGCCCCTTCTTAGTTTGACTTATTCCAAGAACGCTGATTTCCCTATAACTCGTCAGATAAGCCCGGAATTCTCCGCTGGTGTTGACTACGTGATTCTGGATAGGCCTGCCGTGATCCTTGGCGTCAACTCCAGCGACCGGGTTATTCTCAGTAGCAGTAGTGCGTCGTTCTTTGAGGGCATATACGGCTCCTTTCCTCTTGCCGTTGAGATACCCTATGGGAAGGGGGAGGTGGTTCTTCTCTCGGATCCGGACTTATTTACAAACGCCCTCTTCACTGAAAATAAGCCCTTTCTCCGGGACCTCATTGGGAGTTTTCCGAAGACGTTCTACATAGATGAGGCTCATCACGCGAACTTCAACCCCTACTCCGTGGGAACCATAACAATAAGACGTGCTGTGAACAGAAAGCTCGCATTTTATTACGTTCTCTTTGTAGCTGTGTTGGCGTTTTTCGTCGAGAGCGGTTTAGCTTCGAGGCTCCTTGGGAGCTTCTTTTCCCTACTCCTTAAGCTGTTTCCTGAGGAGGGGGAGGATCTTGATGAGATTGTGAAGAGGCTTGAGGAGAGGGGCCTCGACGGGGATAAGTTAAAAAGATTGATCAAGGAAATCGAAACCGGTTCAAGGCTGGGTGGTGTTCATGGAAGGTAAAGACTTCATGGAGAGACTGAAATCCGAGGTAAGTAAGGCGGTGGTTGGTAAGGAGGAGGTTTTGGAGCTCCTCACGATAGCGCTCCTCTCCGAGGGGCACGTCTTGATAGAGGGCATTCCAGGGGTTGCGAAGACGACTATAGCGAAGGCGTTCTCAAGGGCGATAGGTTTGAGCTTCTCGAGGATTCAGCTCACGCCGGACCTGTTGCCGGCGGATATAATCGGCACCGTCTACTACGATCAGAAGAGCGGGGAGTGGAGAACCAAGAAGGGGCCCGTGTTTGCCAACGTTGTTCTTGCGGATGAGCTCAACAGGGCTCAACCAAAGACTCAGTCTGCTCTACTGGAAGCGATGCAGGAGGGGCAGGTGACGATTGAGGGTGTAAGTTACGAGCTCCCAAAGCCCTTCATGGTCGTGGCCACTATGAACCCTCTAGAGCACGAGGGTGTTTACGTCCTTCCGGAGGCCCAGCTTGACAGATTCCTCCTGAAGGTAGAGGTGGGCTTTCCGAGCAGGGATGAGGAGATATCCCTCCTGAGGAGGAAGAGCCTCGGCGACTTCTCAGATGTCAACCCTGTGGTTACCCATGAGGAGCTGGTGAACTTTATAGTGGATTCCCGGGGAGTCGAGGTCAGTGATGAGGTGATAGGATACATTTACTCACTCATTTCATCGACTAGAACCGACGAGAGGTTGCTCTTTGGCGCCTCACCCAGGGCAGGGGAGCACCTCCTGTTTGCCTCCAAGGCATCCGCCTTCATAGATGGTAGAGATTATGTGATTCCTGATGACGTCAAGAGGGTATTCATCCCGGTTCTGGGGCACAGGCTCATCTTGAGGGCCGAGTACGAGCTTGAGGGCGTCAAGCCACGGGATGTCCTTGAAGAGATACTGAAAGAGACAGAGGTTCCGGTGTGAGCGATGAGCAGGGAGGAAGCCCTTTTCCTTCTGTCTCTTCTCCTTCTCCTTGAAGGATACCTTGGGGGGAGCGTTACTCCTGCTATTTTGAGTTTTCTGACGATCCTCTATCTGGGTAGCCTTCGCTCAGGGGTTTCCCTCTTGGTTTCAGCCAGTAGGGAAGTTGGGGTAAGGGAGGTGGAGGAGGGGAAGTCGATCCCCCTAAAGCTGCGGGTAAAAAATCTGGGGAGTTCTGTGAGGATTAAGGTCATTGAAGAGTCAGAGGGCTTCAACGCTCCGAGACTCCACCCCTTTGGGTTGGAATGCGGTGAGGAACGTGAACTGTCTTACGGCATTTTCCCGAGAGGTAGGGGTAGGTTCATTCTGAAGCCTACCCGACTTTATCTCACCGACCCGCGAGGTTTGTACTTTGACGAGACCTCTGCCGGGGAGTCAGTTGAATTGAAGGTCTATCCAAACGTTGAATCGATAAAAGAGGCATCCACTCTCGACTACAACCTCAGGCTTGCATCCAGGCGTGCGGGCGGTTTAATCGGTGCTGAGAGCCTTGAATTCAGGGAGCTAAGGGAGTATCAGCACGGGGACGACTTCAAGAGGATAGACTGGAAGGCAACCTCCCGTCTGGGGGAGCTCATAATCAGAGACTTCCTGAGGGAAGAGGATAGTGATGTTTACATCGTCCTCGACAGCACTAGGGAGATGAGGAAGGGTATTAAACGGGCCAAGATAGATTACGCATCCACTCTGGCGCTTCAGCTCGCGTCTTCCCTGGTTAAAAAGTATCGCGTGGGCTTGATGGTATACGACGACGAGACGACCGACCTGCTTCCCCCCCGGAGGGGCGAGACTCAGCTTGAGATAATGCGGAGACGGCTCTCCATCCAGAAGGAGCAGGGCAGGATGAGCCTGAGGTTTGACTTTGAAACGAGAACAAGCGAAAAGGCGAGATCCTTCCTAGGAAAGGTTCTTCCGCTGAAGAAAGGTAGGAGGGGAACCTTTGGGCTTTTGGAGGGGTTATCACTTATACGCTCTTCCTCTTACCTGATCATCATCACAGACCTGAACAATCCCAAGATTCTCTACGGGGCTATTGCGAGGGCCAAAAAGACCCACCGGATTATGGTACTCTCCCCCAACCCGATCCTTTTCTACCCAGGAAGGCTCAACGACAGAACCCTTGAGCGCCTTTATAAAGCATACCTCGAGAGGGAGGATATCATAAGGCGCTTCAACCTTCTCGTCCCGACCCTCGACCTTGGACCAAGCGATTACCTCAGGGAGATACTCAGGGGGGGTAACCTGTGATAGGGGTCATATCGCTTATAATAGCCGCTTTGATGTTGAAGGCTTATACACTACTCCTTGCCCCCCTTGTCTACCTGGTATCACTCAAGAGCCGTGACTTGGGGGTAGTCGCGTACATACTATTCGCCCTTTACACCGCGGGGAAGCTCGATGTCTTGGATCTCTACTCCTACTCCTCCATCCTCACCCTCCTAACGTACTCCCTTCCGATGTTGCTCCTCCTCGACGACTGCCTAACGAGAAAGACCCTGACCAAAACGGAACTGGTGCCTTTACCCTTTCTACTCCTGGGTCCGGCACTTCCGGAGGCGTTCCTGGCCGGCCTGTTCATGTACTTCGCCGTTTCACTCAGACCTGGACGGGGGATGCTGGCCGCCCTGCTCGTTATGGTAATCGGCTTGTGGTTTGGTAGGGGCTACCTTGACGTGCTCGGTGGAACATCATCCCAGGTTCTCGTCATCGCTGCGTTCGTTCTCTTTTTAAGCGTCCTAACACTTTCTCAGGGAAATCTTAAAAAAGTGGACATGTTTAAGAGTGAATAATCTGATCTTACAAGGTCAGTTGGTGGAACCTATGGGACGAACCTTGATAATAATTCCAGCGTACAACGAGGAACCGGCTATAGGCTCAGTCGTTGCCTTAGCCAAGAAGTACGGGGACGTTTTAGTCGTTGACGACGGCTCGGCCGATAGAACCTCCGAGGTAGCCAAGAGGACCGGGGCAGTTGTGATACGGCATCCAACCAACAGGGGGAAAGGAGCAGCTTTAAAAACGGGCTTCGAGTACGCTTTGAGCCGTGAGTATGAGATCGTTGTTACGCTTGACGCCGATGGCCAGCACAACCCCGACGAGATACCCCTCCTCATGGAGCCCATAATCAGGGGCGAGGCGGATCTCGTGATAGGGTCGAGATATCTTAACGGGAGCAAAAAGGAAATCCCCGTCTACAGGCGGCTGGGGCTGTGGGTGCTGAACAAAAGCACCAAAGTGGCCTCGAACGTTGATGTCGATTCGCAGAGCGGCTTCAGGGCACTGAACAGAAAGGCCCTTGAGAGGCTGGACTTAAACAGTAATGGCTACTCAATAGAGACGGACATGATAGTGAAGGCGAGCGAGAGGGGGATTAAACTCATGGAGGTGCCGATAAGCGTCCGCTACGATGTCCCAAACAGGCACAAGAAGAACCCTCTTACTCATGGTCTTGGCGTGCTGGCGAGCATTATCGGGCTTATAGGGTACAGGAGGCCTCTGCTGCTGTTCGGGGTCTTGAGTTTGATATCATTCATCACCGCGGGCATCCTCGGGTATCTGGCGCTGGAGCCCTATTATCAGGGTGGTAATGTTTATCTGACCCAGGCCATAGGCGCCGGCATCTTCGTGATCATCGGGATTCAGCTGTTCATCGCCGGGCTGACGCTGAACGTCTTAGCGAGGATGGTGAGGGAGTGAGAGATGAGGCTTTCAAATAAGGCAAGTGTAATCATAGTTACCTACAATCACAAAAGATACATCAAAGATTGCTTAACTTCAGTTTTAGCCAACAATCCTTTTGAGGTTATTGTTGTTGATAACGGTTCTACTGATGGGACTGTAGAAGTTGTTGAAAAGGAATTTCCACAGGTTAAGCTGATTAAAAGTCCGAGAAATCTGGGATATGGAGGAGGAAACAATCTGGGAGTTAAGCATGCTAAAGGAGAATATGTTGTTATTTTGAATCCGGATACAAGGGTGGAGAAAAACTGGCTTGAAGAGCTTTTAAAGCCCCTGGAAAAAGAAGAAAAATTGATTACTACTCCAAAGATTTTGACGTATGATGGCTCTAAAATAAACACCTGCGGGAACATTGAGCATTTTACGGGACTGACATTTACAAGAGGTTTAAATGAGGATCCTGAAAAGTTTGATAGGCTTGAATACTTGAGCGGTTTATCTGGAGCTTGCTTTGCTATGAGGAGGGAGGATTATTTGGAGTTGGGAGGATTTGATGAGAGTTTTTTTAGCTACATGGAAGATGCGGAATTTTCTTGGAGGACTCATGCCAGGGGATTTAAGATTTTGTATGTGTCTACATCGGTAGTTTATCACGATTATGAGCTTAAAGTTCCCCCAAGGAAGATTTATCATTTGGAGAAGGGAAGGTACATACTTCTGAGGAAATATTTGAGCTGGAAAGAGTTCCTGTTACTGTTTCCTTCGTTACTAACGACAGAAATATTGACCTGGGGGTACTCTATTTTGAATGGTGCTGAAGGTGTTAAATTTAAAATTAAAGCATTAAAAGATGGGCTTGTGATGAAAGTTGAAAAAATAGACTGCGATGGAAAAAAACTGTTAAAAAGCTTGGACTGGGAGATTCCTGAGGAGCAATTGAGTTATAATATTTTTGATAGAGTTATAAAGAAGATTGCCAATGCTATGTATTGGATAAATTATAAGGTGATAGTGAGATGAAGATTGCACAGGTTTCGGCAACGTTTCCCCCGTATATGGCAGGGACAGGAAATGTATGCTACCATTATTCTGTAGAGCTTGCTAAGTTAGGTCATGAAGTTACGGTTTTTACAAGTAGATATCCAGATGAAGATTACTCATATCCGGACATAGTAACTGTTAAGAGATTCAAACCTTTGTTCAGAATTGGAAATGCTCCATTTATCCCTCAACTATTGAGAGAAATAAAAGATTTTGATATAGTTCACTTGCATTATCCCTTCTTTTTCGGGGGAGAAATCATGTATTTTCTTAAAAAATTAAGAAACCAAAAATATGTCATAACCTATCACAATGACGTAATACTACAGGGGATGTTAAATTTCCCTTTAAAGTTTTACAAAACCATGATAATGAAACAAATATTGAAAAATGCTGAAAAAATAGTTGTGACGTCTTTAGACTATGCCAGAAATTCTGAGTTATGGGAGATCTCAAGGATTAAAGAGAAAATCGTAGAAATCCCAAACGGGGTAGATATAGATAGGTTTAACCCAAAAATAAATGGGGAAGAGATAAAAGTGAGATATGCTATCGAAGATAAAGACATCGTTTTGTTTGTAGGAGCTCTTGATAAGGCCCATTATTTTAAGGGAGTGGAATATCTCCTGCAAAGCTTTGCAAGTATTAAAAATAGAAATTTATTTCTCGTTATAGTTGGTGATGGAGACTTAAAAGGATACTATATGAAATTGGCAGAGAGATTAGGGTTAAAAAATCGAACATTATTTACTGGAAGAGTTTCAAGTGAGGATTTACCAAAATATTATGCCTCCGCAGATGTGGTTGTTTTGCCCTCTATTACTATGGGTGAAGCTTTTGGGTTGGTTTTGATAGAAGGAATGGCTACTGGGAAGCCTGTAATAGCAACTAATTTGCCCGGGGTTAGAACAGTAGTTGATAATGGAATTAATGGCTATATAGTGGAACCTAAAAATACTAAGGATTTATCAGAGAGAATAAGTTATCTATTAGAAAACGAAAAGACGAGAAAAAAATTTGGAAAAAGAGGCAGGAAAAAGGTCGAAAAAATGTATTCATGGGAAAAAATAGGGAAAAAATTGGAGGAAGTTTATAAAAATCTCTAAAAATAAATAAAGGGGTGAGAATGTTGGAAACGAGATATGAAAATGCAATATTGATAACGGTGGATTCTCTCAGGTGGGATACAATCTTTACCCAAGAGGGTCAGATACGTGAGGATCTAACCTTTTTTAGGTCTATTTTAAAGAATAGCATCATCTTTAGAAATGCTTTCTCAAATGGTGCTGGTACTCCAGCATGTTTCCCTTCTATAATGACATCCACATATCCCCTTATGTATGGTGGGTATAGAGGAATTTCCAATAAAAAACGGAAACCCATCGCAGAAGTGCTAAAAAAAGAAGGCTTTTTCACATTAGGAATCTCTAACA
>Ga0256840_1002532_pt1 | contig 15959 bp, 16 predicted proteins | sample 355202metaG_FD_185969 | JGI IMG/M metagenome (GOLD analysis project Ga0256840, IMG submission 185969) | Hydrothermal vent microbial communities from Mid Atlantic Ridge, Atlantic Ocean - 355-202 | ecosystem: Environmental > Aquatic > Marine > Hydrothermal vents | place: Atlantic Ocean: Mid... | reverse complement strand
TTTTTGAAAAACTTAAACGAAACCTTTAAATTATTAACAGGTGTAGAAATGTTATCATTTAATCGGTCTAACGATGATTTGATAATTGATCAGAAAATTATAGATATGTTAGAAGAGGCTGATATTTATATGTCATACTTACCAGAACCGTTAACCGAAAAAAAACAAGATGATATCATTAATGAATTGATTAATTCGGGTATAATATCAATCGGTCAGATTATGGGTAAATTCTCCAAAGACTATCGCGGATTATATGACGGTAAAATACTATCTACTAAAATTAAAATTGCTTTAGGGCAAATTAAGACAAAGGATAATAATGAAGAAAGCTAAAAATATGTTACAAAACTATCGCAATTTATTTGCTAAAAAATTTACAAAAATTTCTGACGGGATAATAATATTAGTATTACTACTTATAGTTGGAGGTATTATCTATAGTTTAGGAGATGCCTTCTTTGGATTAGTCGGTGATATATATAGATTTTTAGATAGATTTATATGGGCATTCTTTGCAGGAATTATTGCCTTTTTTGTTGCTGTATCCATAACCGGACTCATTATATGGATTTCTATTATATCTATTGCCTTTATTTTCGGATTATTAATAGCAGGGGTAACTATCATATTTGGGGGTAGATCATGACCGAACGAAATTTTGAAAATATGGTTACAGGAATCGTAATTATTGGTTTATTTGGTCTTCTAACACTACCTATATTATATTATAATGTATCTGCAAATACGGAGTACTCCTCTAGACTTAAAATGGGTTATTGTCAGGAATATAATAATAAACTTGCGGATGTTATATGGATTAAATGCGATGCAAATAAAAAAAAGATAAAGGGTATAAATGAAGTTACCAAGAATATACAAGAAAAGTAAGACTGGTGCGATTGTAATATGTGATATTTCAGTCGATGGTGATACTATTACAGTAACTACTGGTCAACTTGATGGTGCGATGCAACATCATCCAACTATTTGTGTTCCGATGAATATTGGGCGCAGCAACGAAACGACAGCAGAAGAACAGGCTAAAAAAGAAGCTAAAGCCAAACATATAAAAAAGATTAAATCTGGATATGTTTTGGATCCTTCAGGAGAATTAACAGTTAAATTACCAATGAAGGTTAAAATTTATCAGGACCAGAAGCCAAATATTATTTTTCCTGCATTATTGTCCCCTAAATTAAATGGGGTTAATGGGGAATACCTCATTAATAAACTAGAAAACTCTCTTGAACTTTTTACTAGAGGGGGTAATCTATATCCAAACCTTACCCATTTAGAATCTGAAATAAAGGAATTTATGGCTATTTTAAATGAATCTAGTTTAAATGGTGAAATTTATAAGCATGGTATGCATCTTCAGGATATAACATCGGCCGCCAAAAAGCCTAATCAAAATACACCTGACTTAGAATTTCATGTATTTGATACCCCGGCTTCTAAATTATCATATGATAAAAAATTAGATGATTTTAATTCTATAGATAACTCCAAGTTTACTTATGTAAAAATGATACGGACATATGAAGTTAATTCACATGATGAAATAGAAAAATATATGCAGAAATTTTTGGTTGATGGATATGAAGGTGTTATTATACGAAATAAAAAACTTATTTATGAATATAACGTTAGAAGTTCAGATATTTTTAAGTATAAAATCCCTAAAGATGGTGAATTCAAGGTAGTTGGGTGGCGCGCCGATAAAAAGGGACACCCAGTGTTTACCTGTAAAATACCGGAGGTAGATGGAGCCCATGAATTTAATGTTAAACTTAAGGGCACTGACAAAGAAAGACTTAGAGTTGCAGAAAATGCGGATAGTTGGATTGGACAGTGGTTAAACATAGAATTTGAATCATACTCCAAAGATAAAAAACCGACGAAGCCGGTGGGTATTGGGTTGAGAGATTGTGACTCGAAAGGCAATCCGGTGATTTAAATATGAATAACTCTTTATTATCAAATTATGATTTCGAAAAGCTAAGAAGTATCTTTAATTTATTCGAGAGTAATAAATTAATACTAGACGTATCCTCTTTGCCTATTGAAGGAATTCAAATAGATTTAATAGGATGCCCATTACTATTAAATAAAAAAAAATTAAGGGAACTATCCCGAATTTTATCTGGAATGACTACAAAATCAAATGGTGATATATGTTTCACTATTAGTAATTTTCCGGCATTAATTTATAGAAAATATACGCACTTTGAAGAATATGAATGGGGAGGAAATAGATATTCATCTAGATACCTGAATGATCCAAAAATTATTCATATTAAATGGGAAGATTTATTAAAAGATGTTCCATTAATATATAAAACTGATACTGCCTATAAGATGTGGATAAACTCAACCGATGGCTTTTCAAAGGTAATGTCAAAAGGGTTGATGCTCGAATTTAATGAGCATTCAGACTTATAAAGATAAGCTTAACTTATAATTCTTTTTCTTAGGCACAAGAATTATTTTTACGCAGTTTGCTCTAAAGGAGCAAACTGCTCTAAAGGAGCAAATTAAAAACATTAAAGGAACCTAAATATGTTAACATATATAAAACAAGGATACTCAAAATTATTTATTTATTTTAAAGAATATAAGGATAGACGTTCTTTGCGAAAGATAGTACCTAAGGACCATACAATAATACTCGGTTATCTAATAACTTTTCAAAAATTTATTATACTAATTAATATTATAATTGTAATTACTAGTTTAATTATAGGGCAGTTAGGAATAGATGTTCCTGTTGGTATAGGAATTATTATTATTTTATGGTATAATATAAAAATTACTGCTAAAGATCTAAAAACCTCTACTGGGAGTCTGAGTACCATTTACAATAAAGAGTGTCTCAAAATTTATGACTATTTATATACAAATAAAAAATTATCTGAAGATATTAAATTATCAGATATGGATGATATATATTATTCGATGCTATATAAATACATCCAAAAAATAATGCAATATAGACATCTATCAATATTTAATAGTATACATTATTTTAAGATGGTTGTTTCGACGGACTTCGCTGATTTTTTTAATAATTCTAATTTATCAGATATAGAAATATATACATTATTCTATCAAAAATAGTAAGGAGCGCTGCGAATACCTATCCAGAATTTCCTAAGAATTTTAGGGAATTAAAACCAAAAAAATAATCTCTTAATTTCGAATAATATTATAATAGGTATCACTACTATAATTATTATTGGAGTTGCCATTTTATATACTAACACTATAATTAACATGGTTAACCAACCCGACTTTATTTTACTACTAATAATGGGAATCTTAAGTATTGGATTATTACTAGTAATTATTAAGGCGACCTTGGATGAAAATCTAATCATTAAAAACCCGAGGAATCTGTAAATAAAGAATACCAAGCTATTTTATATAATTTAGTGTTTAAATTAAAACAAGACTTAGTAAAAAAATAAAAGAAAATAAAAAATATTTTCAAAAATTTGGTCGCTTTTCAAATCATTCTAGATTTAATTCAGTAACCTATTTTGAGATTTTAACATTACATGACTACTAAAAAAACATATTTTAAAAAAGGATAAATAATGGAAATAATACCAACATTCGCTATAACTTTAGTATCAGGATTATTAATAATTGCAATAATAAATATGATTCAATATCACAGAAGAAAAATTCCTTTAGGATCGACTAGTAGTGTTCTTAATGCCGGGGTTATACATTTTAGACCTGGCCAAGGAGTTACCCTATCAAAAAAAGTTGATCATAGTCATCTTGAAATTAAAGATACACCAACCGAGGCAAATTATATGAGTTTTGCTGGTTGGATAAAATAGGGAACCCCTATTTTATACCAAATATAAATATAAAGGAAACACATTTATGAAAAAAATATATATAGCCTTAGGTACCCCTGGCGTTGGAAAATCAACTTTTTTTAAAAAGGCTGGTTTAAAACTTTTCGGAAATACTACAAGGTCCTTCAATATAGAACACTATATTATATCACCAGATAAAATTAGGTTAATGCATCAAGCTCCGAAAGTACAAGCCAACGGTATATTAAATATAACTAATGTAAGCGATAGTAAAGTATGGGATATAATTAATAATCTCCTGGAGATTAAAACTAATAGGGGAGAATTGATTATTGTTGATGCTACCCATAGTCGCACTAAAAATATATCAGTCTATAAAAAGTATGCTGATCTTGGGTATAGGATAGTTGCTGTAGATTTTAGAGAATATGCAACCTTGGATCAAATTAAACATCGAAATCAGAATAGAGAATCATATAAGATTGTTCCTGAATCAAGTATTGAAACGGTGTATGAAAGATTACAGACTCTAGATATACCAACATGGGTTAAAGTTATTAAGCCTGAAGATTTTATAGATGATTTTACCTCTATCAAGATGAATTTTGATGAGTTTGATACATTATCATTTATAGGGGATATTCATGGATGTGCTGATGAGCTTCAAATGATTCAGGACGATTTCGCATTTGATGGTCAGCCAAAAGTGACCAAGGACGCTATTATTTTTGTAGGGGATTATTTTGATCGAGGACCCAAGGTAGTTGAAACGTTTAAAAGATTAATGTCTCTAAAGAAAGATTATTGGGTATTATTTCTTAAGGGGAATCATGAGGAACCTCTTATGCATTATAAGGAATTTATGCGAGAGATGTTATTACATCTTCAAAATAACGTAAACCATACTTATCAGAAGCAGATTTATATTATTAAACTATCAGAAAAAATACAAAAAAATACTATAAAATATCTATCGAAAATAGGTGATTCTGGTAAATGGTATGATCCAATTATCCGCCTTAAAAATAGTCTTTTTGGTGAATCTATTATTACCTCTTTTTTAAAAAATATTCTGGATAGTCAAATAAAGGATTTAGGAGATAATACCCCTCTGTCGCAAAAAGATATTGAGATCCTAGAAAAAATTCCGGAGTCTTATAAAAAATTGGATGCCTGGATCGAACTTATGCAGACATCACCTGTTTTGGATCAGTGGTTGATCGATACAGTTCATACTTTTAAAGCGCCCTCTTATTTAATAAAAGATCCTGATACTGGATTTGATAAACTTAAAAAAACATCTTTAACCACTTGCAAGCAATTTCTTTTAAGCGATATTGAGTATTTGCAAATATCGTCATTTGTAAAAAGTTTAGGTCAGCTTTTTTATGGGGATTTTCACGGAAAAACCATAGTTGCTACTCACGGAGGAATTTCTGATTTACCTTCTTTAATAACACCAACCTCTGATTTGATAAGAGGGGTTGGTTCATATAACGATGCTCAACTTGTTGACGATACTTTTCATAGGCTAAATCCATTAGTAATCTCAATACACGGGCATCGAAATTTAACTAATATTCCAATTCAATCTACTCCTGGAACTTTTAACATTAATGGTGATGTTGATCTTGGCTTAAGAGCAGTTAGATTTAATAAAGACCAAACTTACGAGATGGTTGAAATTACTCCTAGGTCAGATACATTAGCATACTATAAAGAAAAACAGTTTGAAAAATCTGGTAGATTTAAACAGACATTATTGACCGATACTGAGCAACAGGATGCTTTATTGGAGATGTATACAAGTAAAAAAGGAATTGTGGTTAAAGAACTCCCCCACAATACGGCAGCAATCAACTTTAGTGATAAAGTATTTGAATTTGCCCAATGGGACTCTCTCATGGTCAAAGCAAGAGGCCTATTTGTAACACATATTCCTATTCAACAACAAGAAGATGGTGTTGCTCCTGATCTCAAAATTCTCGCCAGAGGGTACGATAAATTTTTTAATTTAGGTGAACGTTCTGGATTCGAGTCCAGAGATATTAGAGATATGGCTTATCCTCTTAAAATTTATGAAAAGGCCAATGGATATTTAGGAATTTTAAGTGTGGATATTAGAGATTCAAAAAACCCAGTATGGTTTACTGCTTCTAAATCCACACCATTAGGGGAATATGCTGATAACTTTAGAAAAATGATTGAACCAAAACTAACTCCAGCACTTCAGACAGCACTTAAATCTTTAAATTGCACCCTTCTTTTAGAGGTAATCGAACCAGTTTTTGATCCGCATATCGAAACATATTCCGCGCCGGAGTTAGTTCTTCTAGGAGCAATAAAAAATGATTTAAATTTTAAACCCGAATCTGATGCAACTCTAGGCGATATTATTACACTATTTAAAGAATCTGATATAAAAATTAGACTTAAAAAGTTAATAGCGGTATGCAATACCTATAATGACTATTATATTATAAAAAAAAGAGTAAACGAACATCCTCTATTTTCTGATGATGGTATAGAAGGATATGTTATAGAGGATAGCAGTGAAATACCAAATATGTTTAAAATCAAAACTAGGTGGTATAGTTTCTGGAAATGTCATAGGGGAACCTATTCCAGATTATTAAAGAATGTCAGAAACTCTATTGAAAAAGAAGAAGGACCTATAATTAATAAGAGTTCAATGATTAGATTCAAGGAAAGATTGTATTCAGCCGAAGATATAAAAATATTTAATTTTATGGTAGATAAAATTCAAGGAGATTTTGAAATATATAAAAATAAAAATATTATTGAAATTAGGCAAGAATATCTAAGTACATTATAAACAATATGTAAGGAAAAATAATGACAGATCATGAAATAGAAATGTACTGTAATAAATTAGACCCAATTAAAGATAGACAATTAAAATATATCTTAGTTTGGCCAAAAGATAATAAAAACATCCAGAAAGATGAATTATTTAGTGTGGCAGAATGCTTTTTTGGTAAAAGAATGAATACTCACCTTAAAAAGGAAATAAAAAAATACAGATATATAAGGCCTTCGACTAATACTGATTTAATCGAAGGCTGGGCTTTTGAGCGAGATCTTCGAAAGGATATTTCCTATATATTAATAGATATTTTAAATTTATCCCAAAAAATTAAAGATTTTAAATATACTCTTAACTTAGATTTTGGATTAGATTTTTCATATGAGGATCTATAGATGCAGACACCAATAGTCCAATTTATACAGGAAAATTTAAAAGCGTATAATTTATCATCAAAAGATTTATTAGCAACGGATATTATAATCCGCCTTTCTTATAATGATATTGAAAAAATAGGTACTACTAATTTAAAAAAAAGACTTGAATTAATATTCGGATGTAAATTCACAGTATTTGATCCAAACTATCTTAAAAAATATCCGAATATTTTTATGGTAGTTAAGTCTGGATCCTATATTTTAAAGGGTACTCTCAATCCGGAAATAAAAATACACCGTGAAAAAATTAGGATTCAATTCAATACTATTGACCAATACGCTAAATTACGAAGCGATTCTCGAGCTAAGATTATTAATGATATGCTTAATCCAGAATCTAATGAGGAGCACCTATAATTATCTTAAAATCAGGTTGGAATAAACAGCCGGGCGATAATGTAGTCATAAAAGCGCTAATTATTTTAGGCATTGTTTCCATCGAAATTATATTATGGGGTATCAGTGGTTATATTGGTTATATTATTATGGTCAAATTAAAAATAAGATTAACTTTTGAATATAATAAATGGCTTTTTATTGTATTTGGAGGTATCTTTACTTTAGGAGTACTATCCCCATTTGAGGCATATATAAAATTCTCTAAAAATAAAGACAGGAAGACGTCTGGCCTTGAATAGGCCAGACGTCTAATTTTATGCAGCCGGTATATCAAAATAAACAGTATCGAACTGGATACCATTTGGTTGCGTAGCATATGCTATACCGGTCATAGGTTCGGTATAATACTGAACCTCCGGATCTTGAATAAACCAATCACCATTTTCATCAGCAGTGGTAACCAGAGTATTACCAGTACTGATTAAAATAGATATATTGGATAATGGTTCAACTGTACCATTAAGAACTAGGTGTATTCCAACAGCGTCTGTTATAAAACTAATATTAGTAATAATTAGTTTTTGGTAGGTATCTATAGGATTAACCTTAGTATATATCTCTTCAATAATAAATTCTATAGGAATCTGAGGTTCGTAGAATTTGACCATATTACGAATTTGAGGAGTTTTCATCATGTATTCAATAGTATCGATATCTGATTCATTTATTATATTCGAATCAGATTCTAATTTATCCTTTATTTTTTCGACTAATTTCTGCTCAGGAAGATAATTTTTATACCTGCAAAAATTTATAATTCTAGATGTTAATTCATTAGAAAGGGTATCATTGAATAAATCGGATAACATAAAATCTCTTAAGTCATCTACGCTTGTAAAAACAATTCCTCGAAGCCCATCTAAATATATATTTAGATCTTGACCCCAAAAAGCGTCATCAATAATACTTGTTAATGGAAAACTTGTATCTTGCCGAGGGGATACTATAGAAAACGGCCTAATTATCCTTAAAGAAAAGTTAGGGTTATCCGCATTTTTTAATAAAGCGATCTCTGATTGAACTTTGAATGACGCATATTCAAGGGAATGCATATCCTTAGAATACAGATTCCCTTCCGGTTGTTGAATTAAAATAGGATTTAATTCATTTGGAAATTCATCTCCATCATATAATCTATCTGTTGATATATAAATAACATTTAATCCTAAATTTGGAATCGATCCCTGATTAATCTCGTCCAAATATTTTATAAATTTTTTATCGGATAATTGGTATCTATTAATATCATTAGATGTTGGCACATATAAGCCATCATTATCAATAGATTCTATGTAGAGTATGGTATTTATATTATACTGTCCCTGTATTGAAGCCCACCAGGTATCGGAAACATCATCTAGATTCTGATTAATCCATACTTTTGATGAGTCGTCACTGAACCCTGGATTACTATCTAATCCATCCTGAGCTACTAAAAATTCAATATCCAAATTATTATCGATAAGTTCTATAATTTTTTTGGTAATTGGATTACCTAGTATGCCGTTGGCCCCAGTAATTAAAATTCGTTTTGACATTGGATTCCTTTTTAATATATTGCGTATAGGTCTTTGTTTATCTAAAGTATAATCCAGGGATTATACTTTAGAATTACTATATAGAACTATAAATATATAATATTAGAGAGGCTATCGATCAATTGATAACCTGCTAGCGAAAGCTAGCCCTCTATTTTATGGGCCGACCGGGCCCTTATAAACGGGAAGTACTTCACCGCGATGTCGTTTATTTTAAACGATTATATTTTTATTTTATAAAGGACGAAAATGGAAAGTAATATTTTCAGAGGACTAGATCAAACAACGGCTGGCATCGTCTCCAAAGCGACGGCTTATGGATTGACACCGACAAGTCTGTTTCTAGTTATGTTAAAAACGGACAATAAAGTTTGTTCCTATTTCAAAGAGCAAATGGATATTAAAAAACTTATTCTTGATCTTGAAACTGAGGTTAAGAAAGAAGATGAAAATCCTGGATTTTCAAAAAGAATTAAAAAAGTCTTGAAAAGTGCCTATACTACAAGTCAAAGTAGATATCTAGACGAAGTAAATTTTGCATTTATTTTACTTAACCAAAATGATCTTATGATCAATGTACGTAAAGTACTATCAAAGTATCTAGATTTTAATCATGTTCGTGATGATATTAAAGGACTTATAAATCCTAAACCTAAAATGGTATGGATTAAAAATGATAACACTATACTTGATACATTAGGTAGAAATTTAACTGAACTTGCTGCTGAGGGTGAACTTGATATCATTACTGGTCGCGAAGAAGAAATGCAAAGAGTAATCCAGGTGTTAACACGACAAACCAAAAGTAATCCTATAATTATAGGAGAAGCTGGTATTGGTAAAACTGCATTAGTTGAGAAAATTGCTTCGACCTTATTGGACCACACTAGTATTCCAGGAAGCTTGCATGATCACCAATTATATGAAATTTCGATTGCTGCTATTATTGCGACTGATAAAATTGAGAAAACAGTAGCCGCAATTATAGATGCTGCTAAAGTAAAAACTATTCTTTTTATGGATGAGATGCATCTTATTATGAATGATAATGGTAAGATTGCCAATCTTTTAAAACCTGCAATGGCACGAGGGGATATAAAACTTATAGGGGCAACCACTTTAGACGAATTCAAAGTATTTGAACATGATAAGGCAATGACCCGCAGGCTACAACCTGTTAAATTAGAAGAACCTAACCAGGGTCAAACATATGAGATTTTGAAAGAGAAGGCCCGACAAGCAGAGGGAATTCATTCAGTGCTTATTCCAAATGAATCTTTATTAAAAGCTATTCAACTAAGTGAACGCTATATTCAGCATAGAAAGCAGCCGGATAAAGCTATAGACTTAATAGAAGAGGCATCTGCCAAACTTCGCATGATCCTGGAATCAAAACCAGAGGCTTTAATTAAAAAAGAAAGAAAATTCAATGAACTTCAAATTGAAGTAGAAATCTTTATCGAACAGAATGATATGGAGACTATAAGCCAAAGAAATATTGATAAACTTGATAGTTTAAAAGAAAAAGCTGCTGAAATAAAGGCCGAGATGAATCGGCTGCAAGAGGAATATTCTAAACAAAGAGTACTTCTTGAGGAGATGATTAGAACTAAAAAATTATTGTCTGATTCAAATGATATGTTAAAAGATGCTCTTCATACATCAGATTTTGAGGCAGCAACTAACCTTAGAATCAATATCATCCCGATGCTGGAATCTCAACTTATTAAAAATGAAGATGCCTTATTAGAGTTTGCCAAAACAACTGATGAAAATCTTATTCAGAATGTTGTTACCCCAAATATGATTGCCCGTATTATTGAAGACCAAACAGGAATTCCGGTATCAGCTCAATCAGAAGATGATTTTGAAAAATATAAAGATATGGAAGCAGTCCTCAGAGAAAAGGTACATGGACAAAATAAAGCGATTCGTCTTATATCTGCGGCAATTCAGAGATCAAAGGTTGGTTTTAGCGATTCAAATAAACCAATAGGTTCTTTCTTAGCTCTTGGACCCACAGGAGTAGGTAAAACTTTTCTTGCCCAAAAGCTTGCTGAATTTATCTTTGATACAGATAAGGTATTACACAGATTCGATATGTCGGAATATATGGAGTCTCATTCAGTTGCCCGTCTCTTTGGTTCACCCCCTGGATATGTAGGACACGATGAAGGCGGCCAACTTACTGAAACAATTAAGAATAATCCGTATAGTATTATACTCTTTGATGAGATAGAAAAGGCTCATCCTCGAGTATTCGATGCTCTTCTTCAGATACTTGATGCTGGTCGTATGACTGATGGTAAAGGTAATATTATAAACTTTAAAAATACTATTATTATTATGACCTCCAATATTGGAGCAGGTATTATTAAAGATGGACTGCAACAAGGATATTCAAAAGCAACTATAGAAGAGGCTTTATTTACTGAGGTACGTAAACACTTTAAACCAGAATTCCTTAATCGTTTTGATGCCCAAATTATGTTTAATAGCTTATCGCCTCAAGCAGTTCATAAAATCGCTGAGAGTGAACTTCAAGTATTACAAGAACGTATTCACTTAGAAAACGATATTGATATTAATTGGCATCCTGATCTAGCAACATTGATTACAAATCAGGCATACGATGTAGCCAATGGAGCCAGACCAATTAAAAGATTTATTAATGATATTATTGTTGGTAAATTAACCAATATGGTTTTAGGTCAAGAAATCGCTGCTGGAGATTTAGTTTATATTCAACCGGATGTAAACGATATTCAAATCTTTAGTGTAACACCCGAAGATCTAAAAGAACTTATGAATGAGCTTCCGGGATCAAAAGAAAATTTGGATGATGACCTCGTAGCAAAGAGGTTAGACCAAGATCCATATAAAGTAAATTCTTCAGATCTAGTTGATGCAGACATAAACGAAAAAAAGTCAAAGAAAAAAAAATCTAAAAAATCCAAAAAAAAATCATTAAGAGAGCAAATTCAGAATTCTGAATCTTTCACTCTCGATACAGAGGTAGGGGATTAACTATCCTCCATATCGATCATAAAAGCATAAAAAGCATAAAAAGCATAAAAAGCATAAAAATTAAGGACTAAAAAAATGACAGCAATTAAAGAACTCCAAAAAAAATTTAACGGTGTAGAATCTCATCTCGATCTTGATAAAGACATCGGCTCTGAAGAACTGCAAATGGTAATCAAAGAAAATAATAGACAACCGGGTGAATTTATTCTGGTCAAAAACACGGGTAAAGTCGGATTTCTCACCAAAAACAGTATACCAGTCAGATTAGGGGACGTTGTTAAAGGAATAATAACTCGAGAGGAAGAAAACTTTTTTCTCTTTGAAGCACATGAACTTGTTTCAGGGATTGATGATTAATCCCGGACAGGAAAGATAGGGCCATCTGGCCCTATCTCGATTTTTTATTGTATTTATTTTTATATTTTCATAATATAAGCTAGCTTATAATACGGAGGAATGTTTTTCCCAATACCATCATCTCCGACTATAGGATCAGATGTGGTTCCTGTTGGTGTAATATTGCTATTATCTACCCCGGCTGGATTTACATAATAGTCAGTACCTAACTGCAGACCTGTAGCACTTGGAGTAATATCTACAGTAATTGCGTTGGTGGCGGGATCACTTAGTAATAAATTATTATAACCATGAGTGTGATTAGTAACGCTAGCATCCGCCGATCCACCAGTTTGGCCAATATCGGCTAAGATCGATCCAAGTATAAATCGATCGGTTAAGTCAGGTGTCCCATTTGTACCATCACAAAGAACCCATTCGGTAGGAATGGCAGTGCCTGACCATATAATAATACCTCCAGATGGAATGCCGCTTCCACCAATACTCGAAATATTTCGAGCCATATCTGAAGGGGTTACAAAGACATTATCAGCTACACCTGCATCCGCCTCAGCATTAGTTGCTTGTCGAACTATTCCACTTGAAGTGACGCTGGCATTAGGAACTATATCATCGGTATCCAAAATTCTTTTGGAATTTATTTCCCACTCATCAGTGGTTGTATTATATCCTATATTCGAGATTAAAGGATCATTTGATAAATTAATACCAATATTTGCTATTTTATCAGAGGTGTTACTTGTACTAAACTCTAATCTATTGGAATAACATAAACTTTTAGATGTACTTGGGTTTGTCCCTGAATAAACAGCAATTCGATTCCCATTAAAGGTTGTTAGACCACCATCTATTGATAAGCTTCCAGTCATAGTATCCCCATTTCGGTTTACATAATCCCCAGAAGCCCCTCCGATAGTCCGATTAATCCATTTACTTAACGATGCATCCCAAACAATAGCTTGTCCATCGGACAATCCTATTAGTTGAATGTCGGACAAATCAACTAACCGACCACTAAGGGCTTGGCCACTAAAAATAGTGTAAATACTAATAACTTCTTCACCTCTAAATGGTGCTCTATTTGGATCCAACGTTATATTTATACCATCTGTAGCTATAAATTCGTCATTAATTAATTTAACTCCATCAATATAAATCATAATAAAGTCTGGATTATATTCTATCCCAGTTATTTGTGTCTGGCCCTCGGACGCAATAAATTCATATGAGCGCATAGACTCTGTTTTAGCAATTTGAGCCCAATGATCAACTTGCCAATATAAATAAGCACTTGTTGATGTATTATAATACATATCTCCATCAATAATAGCGCTTCCATCCGGTCTAGTTACTGGGTGAATAGTACTATATCCTAAAAACATAATACTTACTCCAGTACTTTGAAGGTTGCCCTGATGCCAAATAGGATTTCCATTAACGGTAACTACATCAATGTCTTGAGTTAAGGTTAATGTATTGATCGCTGAGTTTAGATCGTCGAAATTGGAACGATTTTGGATACTACTGTTATTATCCGAAGCCGAATGGCACCAACTCGAACCGGATCTAGTTAGCACACCACCAATTACCTGCTCGGTAACCAGTGAGGCACAAGCCTTGCCACTATCAGAGCCCTCGTTTGCTAATGGGTCAGAATCATCAAATCTATCAAGAATATGTATATTATTTTCTAATCCAATATATACATCTCCAGTATCAGACTCATCATTAGGACCATTTAATCCATCAATATTGGTAACAATCTTATTACCATTTATATATAAAATGCCATCATTAATTTTATCAGTTGATAATCTAGTATTATAATTAACCCCATTTCCGATAGAGTTATGAAAATCTACAGACCAGCCAATGTCTAGTGTTCCCTCTTCGTCAAGAGGGTCGCCGTCTGGAAACTCACTACCGCCGTCAATCGCTGATTTACCAGACTTAATTTGTATAATATATGGTAATAAATCGACTGAGTCGACTTCAGTATTTCCAGCAGAGGCTGCTATCATTTCGATATACCAGGGGGTTTTATCATCAATTAATTCAATATTACAAACACCAGTACCATCATCATGACATATGATATAACCTAATATTAACATTTCTTCGGGATTAACATTTGGTTCAGTAACTAATCTAAATTCCGGCTCTTGAGGGGGCATCTGATTAACCCATTGATATCTTAATACTATAACATATTTAACTTCAGGTATCATCCAGTTCGGATCGATTTTTAAAGAACTATTTTCTATAAACCCAATAAATTGATCATCTACAAAAGACTGTCCTGGGGTAATACCAACTATAATTTCAGTAGCATTTTGGGAATCCAAACTAAGGTTAAGTCCATCAATATAGGTAACTATTGATGCCTTTAAGGGGACCTTTCTATAACTTGCAAAAACTCTAGCCACCATGCGCAGCCAGTCGTTCGGCATACGGTCGTCCGGATTTAGTCCGACGACCCATTCTCCTCTAGTCTCTATAGGGTTTGGCATAATTATCCTTTTTTATATTTTTTAGTACTCATTTGTTCGACCTTGAGAGGTATCCTTGGGCATTAAATGTGACTTATTTTTAGAGGTCCATCTATCTACTGGATCAGCAGACAGATCCCCATCTCTATATTTTTCTTTTTTTCGCTCTGTCACCCTTTTTTTAGAGGATTCTTGAGCCGACTCCTGATTATACTCTTCAAATATTTCAGTTAATTGTAATAGTATACTACCATACATTTGATATGATACCGCTGTTTCTATATTAAAAACCAAACTTGATAATATATTTAGAAATTCTCGGAGCTGCATAATTTTATGGTAAGTATCCGATTGAATATCCTCAAAATTACCTTTAAAATAATTTAATTTATCAGTTAACTCATTTATTTTATCATATATTGAAAATTTTACAAATAAATCGTTAGTCTGATCTACTTGTTGGCTTAGTAATTCCTCTTCAGTCGGTTCTTGATTAGCCATATCCATACCATCGCCATCTGGCATATCCCCTTCAGGAGGAGATTCAACATTTTGAATAATCTGCTCTATATCATCTTTTGTTATTTTACCTGTTTTATACATATTGACTAGATCTTCTTGCTGGATAGAGCCTTGCTTTAGATCCTCAGTTAACTGTTCAATATCGACATTGGTCTGCTCGCTCGACTCAGGTTGAATACCTGGGTCCATCTCAGCCTGAGCTTCAGCTCCCTCTGTTAAATAAGATCTTATAATAGGATTTCCAAAAAATAAATCCCAGGTTTTTTCATTAGAACTTGTCTTCATATAATTCCTTTATGTTTTTTATAATTCTAAAATATTTCTATTAAAGAATTCAGTTTTGCCTCCCTTGGCTTCTGGCCAAGTGTCGTTGTTGCATCTATATGGTTTAAATGCTTGTAGTATTTCTTGCTCTGCTAAATAAGCATCTTGCCCATTTTCGTAAGTTTCTTCCATAAGTATCTCAGCTCTGGATTCAAGGAATGCCTTGCCAAAGCGGTTATATAAACTATTATTGGTAATGCCTATTT
>Ga0256840_1002531_pt1 | contig 15961 bp, 16 predicted proteins | sample 355202metaG_FD_185969 | JGI IMG/M metagenome (GOLD analysis project Ga0256840, IMG submission 185969) | Hydrothermal vent microbial communities from Mid Atlantic Ridge, Atlantic Ocean - 355-202 | ecosystem: Environmental > Aquatic > Marine > Hydrothermal vents | place: Atlantic Ocean: Mid... | reverse complement strand
CTAACACTTTCTTTGTAACTTATAGTATAATTTTCTATAAAAATAATAATTAGGATTTATAAATGGATAAAAGTTTAATGATATTTCTTGCCATCGGTATGGGATTCCTTTATTTTGTCACTACTTTTGTTGGAGATATTCAAGCAGAAGATGAAGCTTATCAAAATAATGACTACAATCAAGAACGTGTGTATGATAAATATCAAGCTGTTGATAGTATAGGGCAGGGCATTTTAGATTTGACAGGTGCTGATGATAAAACACAACTTGGGGCATGGAATAGTTCTATGTTAAAAGAAGAATTTTTAGAACTTTTCCCCAGGTTTGATGAAATGAAAGTCTTTGTCAATGATAGGATTAGAGGCAAGATGCTACAAGACAAACTCACAAATACCATTAATAAGATTGAAGATAAGTTTTTCTCTGGAACGATGGGTGCAGAACAAGCTAAGCGTGAGCTTAGCGAGTTGAAGTGATTAACGACATGGGTCTGTCATATTATTTTGGTCGGCATAAAGATAAACCTCAACACGTCTGTTGAGTGCTTTATTTCTTAGCGAATTGTTTGGCACAATGGCTTTTTCATAAGAACAACCTTTGGTAAATGGTCTACCATTTACTGCAAGCAGGTTTCCTACTGTTTGTGCACGTCTTTGAGAGAGCTTTTGGTTATACCCGTAACTTCCTGTATTGTCTGTAAATCCTGCGACACCCACGACTGTTTGTGGATAGTTTGCAAGTAGTTGCCCAACATTTTGGACTTTATTTCTTGCACTGGCTTGTAACCTTGACGAATTTGTTGCAAACATCATGCGGTCTCTAAACATAATTTTTACATAATTTGGTGTTTTTGATACGATAATATTTTTCCGTGGATCAAGGGCTGCTAGAGGATCATTATTGACACCAGTACCTAAAGCACGGGCCACGTCATTGGCTTGTTGATCTAAACTATATCCTATACCGCCACCTATGGCAGCGCCCAATAAACCACCTATAAGTGCACGTTGCCCTTTGTGATTTCCTTTTGTATTGTATCCAATCAGTGCTCCAGCTAAAGCACCAGTGGCAGCACCCGTTTTGGTACGGTCATAGCTACCATCCTCGACAAGTCCTGGTTGATTGTAACATCCTGCTAACATAAATAATGCAACAGAAGATGCTATGAGTGATTTGTGTAATTTCATATGTATCCTTTTTATTTTTATTGCCAGCCACCATCATTTGAAGGAGGAGGGTTATTCTTGTCTACCGCATTGCCAATACCTGCGCCCACTGCAGCACCAAGTAATCCACCTATAACCGCACGTTGTCCCTTGTGGTGCCCTTTTGTATTATATCCAATGACTGCACCCGCTACTGCCCCTGTTGCTGTACCTGTTTGCGTACTACTGTAAGGTGTTTCTCCTGCACAGTTATTGAGCGAAAGCAATAGTGTGCTGGCGACTATTATATATTTTGATCTTAAAATTAACATTATATTCCTTGCAATTTTTTTGATTATAACACGTAATTGTGAACTGAGTGTGAAACGTAATTAGGCTTTGGTAATTTTCTCATGCCACTGAAAAAGTTGTTTTTCAAAACCTATTTGTGATGTGTGGTAAAACTGTTGGGGATTTAGCACGTATGATTGTTTTATCCATCCATGGTAATCATGAGGATATAGGTAGTCTTTTGCATGAGTCTTTATGTGTGAGGGGATTGGGGGTATTTCTCCCCTCTTTATGGTATCTAAAGCACTATTTATAGCGAGATACGCACTGTTAGACTTAGGGGAAGATGCAAGATAAATAGCAAGCTGGGCAAGGCTTATACGTGCTTCAGGGTAGCCTATATGTTTGACGATATTCAGAGTAGAGGAAGCTAGGTTTAGAGCAGGGGGGTTAGCATTTCCTACATCTTCACTAGCAAGTATGGCTAAGCGTCGTGCTATAAACTCCGCAGGCTCACCTCCATCAATGAGTCTTGCTAAGTAATAGATGCTAGCATCTATGTCTGAGCCTCTAATGCTTTTTATCATCGCAGAAGTGAGTTCATAATGGCTTTCACTCTCAGAGCTTCCTGCTTGCATGGCGTGGGGACGTATCTGTTTACAACTTTCTAGTGTGATAGGTGAAGAAACGGCGGCAGTACTTTCTAAGAGGTTAAGCATGGCACGGACATCACCTCCACTGGAAAACACTAGATACTCTTTTGCTTCCTTCTCTATGCGTATGTCTTCTAAGGCTAAAACATTTTCTAGGTAAAGTGCCATTTCTTTTTCATCTATGCTTTGGAGTTCAAATAGATGAGAACGTGAACGCATGGCAGAAGTAAGAGAGTAGTAAGGGTTTTCAGTTGATGCCCCTATGATGAGTGCTGCGTTATTTTCCATAAAAGGAAGGAGAACTTCTTGCTGGTTTTTACTGAGTCTATGGACTTCGTCTATGAAAATGAGAGGTTTTTCTAAAGCATTGGTATAGTTTTTAAATATCTTACGTAAGTCTTCTACTTTAAGGGTGGTGGCATTCATCTCATAAAAAGGACGTCCCAGTTGGGTGGCTATGACTCTGGCAAGTGTCGTTTTGCCACACCCAGGAGGTCCATAGAAAAAAGTATGGGGCAGAGCATCTGCCTCAATGAGCTTACGTAGTACCCCACTGGAGTCCAAAAGATGTTTTTGCCCTATAAGTTCATCTAAGGTTTTAGGACGATATTTAAGGGCTAGGCTTACCATGCTTAGTCTTTGTATTTAAACTTTTTGTTTTGTGATGGTTTTTTCTTGCCTTTATGGCGTTCAGTATTCGCTTCACGCTTGTTATATTCTTGTTGCTTTTTGGCATTAATCTCATTTTTCACATCAGCGATTCTGTTGGTTCTCCAACGTTTCATAAACTTATGTACATCATCATACTCTCTACGTGTAAAATAGCGGGTTTTGTTTTCTGGTAAATTGTTCAGTTCTATGCCACCAAACGAGATACGTTTGAGGTCAAGTACCTTCGCATCAAAGTGTGCAAAGAAACGTCTAAGTTCACGGTTTTTACCTTCTTTTATGGTGACACGAAGTTTAGAAAAGTTTTTTCCTTCACTTCGGACTTCAAAGTGTGCAAAGGGAGCAAACTCCATAGAGTAGATTTTAGACTTTTCGTGTGCTCCTGCTCGTGCATCATCAAGGACAAGACCCTCTTTCATGGCTTCTATCATTTCGCTTGTGACGGCTTTGTCTATTTTGAGGTTATAGGTTCTGTCAAGCCCACTCTCCATAAGTGCTGATGCCACTTCGACATCGTCTGTTAAGAGCAAAAGTCCTTCCGAGGCATAGTCTAGTCTACCTACGGGTGTAAAGTGTCTGTATTTACCTGGAAGTTTATGGTAAATGGTGGCACGTCCTCTGTCATCTTTTTTAGTAACAAGGACACCTTTTGGTTTGTTATACACTATGATGGTCAGTTCATTGGTGATTTTGACAGCTTTGCCTTTGACAAAGATGCGATCATCATCTTGAACTTCATAGCCAAATTCTTTAAGAGGTCTTTTATCAAGTGTGACTTCTCCCGCTTCTATAAGCGTATCTGCTTCACGACGTGAATACTTGGTGTTGTGTGATATATATTTATTGAGTCTCATTGTTGTAACGCATCCCAAGCAAAGCTCGGTATGCTACGCTGACGCTGAGTCGTCTTCAGCAGACGGCTCATACGACTAGTCGTATTTATCCTTTCATAATTTTTCATTTACTTTTTATCCCTGCATTTATTAAGTCATGTATATGAAGTACTCCAATGATTTTTTTCTCATCAGTGGTAATAGGTAAAAGTTGTATTTTACCTTCTTCAATAATCTCCAATGCTTCAGAAGCAAGGAGCTCCGTGTTTGCGTAGCATGTGGGTGATTGGTTTGCATAGGTGATGGCAAGCTCATCTAGTGAAAAGTTTTCTTTCAATAACGCACGTCTTAGGTCTCCATCACTGAGTAAAGCTACAAACTTTGCTTCTTCATCAACGATAAGGATATGACCTAATTTGCCTTCACTCATCGTAACGATGGCATTTTTTAAGGTCGTGCTTTTTGTGATGATAGGCAAATGTTCCGTACGCATAAGGTCTTTAATGCGAATAAAGAGTTTTTTACCTAAGCTTCCTCCTGGGTGAAAAGAGGCAAAATCTTCTTTTTGAAAGCCTCTGTTTTTCATCAAAGCTACGGCTAAAGCATCACCAAGTGCCATGGTAAGCGTGGTAGATGTTGTAGGGGCTATGCCAAGGGGACAAGCCTCTTTGTCCACGGCTATGTCAAGCACAACATCTGCATACGTACCTAAAGAAGAACGACCATTTCCTGTTAGTCCAATAAGCGGAATATCAAAACGTTTAATATGCGGTAGAATTTTGGTCAGTTCTTCACTTTCGCCACTGGAACTAATGGCAAGCAGGGTGTCATCTTTGCCTATCATGCCTAGGTCACCATGAAGTGCCTCAGTTGGATGCAAGAAAAAACTAGAGGTTCCTGTACTTGCAAAGGTAGCTGCCATCTTTGCTCCCACTAAACCAGACTTACCAACACCAGTGATGATAAGTTTACCTTTAGTAGCCAATATAAGCTCAATGGCATCAAGAAATGTTTGGTCCAGACGTGTAGAAGCTTTTAGGAGTGCATCTGCTTCAATTTGAAATGTTTCTTGTGCAATTTTTATGAGGTTCATTGGGCTACTTTTGATTGAGTTTCATGATTATAGCATAGTGTAGATTAGGAGGGTTAAGGTTGAAGGGAAAGTGTCTAGGTAAAGAGCTAGTCTTGAGACTAGTCTTTATGAAAGAAGTGCTTTGGCTTGATTGATCCAAAGGTCTTTTTTTACACGGTGTGCAAAAGTAGTATGTTTTTCAAGCCATTTGATGTTCTCTTCGTCCCAGTTTGCAATTTGTTCAAAACGAAAGATACCTGCAGTATTGAGTTGTTCTTCTATTTTCGGTCCGATACCTTTGATTTGAGTTAGTGCATCTTTTTGATTGTCTTTAGGAGCATCAAATATTACAGGTTCTTGCGCTACTTTATCTTCTATTGTGTCAAGATTGTTTAGTGCCTCAGCAGTCTGTTGAATAACATCTGATGCAGGAATATCTGCATCTTGGGGAGTCTCTTTTTCAGAAACAGTTTGGATAAGTGTATCAATGTCTTCTGCGATACTTTTTTCTTGAACAGTTGTGACGACATTTGCAACGGTTTTATTGGTTCTGTTTTTGCTATCCTTGGGAGTATTTTTGTTCTCACCTTTCTTCTTTGTAGCTTTTGCTACAATAAAACCAAGGATAAACCCTATAAGTGCCGCAATAAATAGACAAAGCGTAATTTCCAAAGCAATTTCTAACATAATTATTTTCCTTCTTTTTCTGTAGTAATGGTGTAACTATTCTGAGATTTAGCATCTCTTTCATCTAGGCGTGTTTGATGTCTTGTCTCTATATCTAAAGAGGCTTTTTCCATGTTTTCTATAGCAATATGTCTCTCTTGCAAGACTTTTTTTATGAGTGCGTGTAGCTTATTTTCTTCTTCATCCCTATTGGCTAAAGCAAGATGTTGTTCTTTTAGTAGCTGAATAAGATAGTCTACAACTTCTTTTTCTTCTATCTGTGTTGTGAGGGCATTTTTCTTTGCATTATTTGCTCCAACACCATGCTCTATTGGGTTAGTTACCTTGGTAGGGGTTTCTTTTTTCGCAGATGTCATTACGTTACTTACTGTGTTTTTTAGTTTTTCTAAAAAACTTGATTTCTCAGAAGGTTCTTCTTTAAGTAAAGCCATTTGTGTTTTGTTTTTTTGCACCTTGTCTGAGAGAGCAGGTATGGGCGTTGTTCCCCTGTGTTTTTCTATTGGATGTTCTTTTTTGAGACTTGCAAGTGTTTCTATATTCGCTGTTTGCACAGTAGTATGACGTTTGTTGTGTGATTTTTCATAGAGAATATATGTCTTTTGATAGACACAGGTTATTACAAGCACTAAAAAAAGAAAGAGGAGTAAGAATATGGATTTTTTCATGTAGTCTTCCCTTTTATGACGTTTTATAAGGGATATTCTAGCTTTTGCATACTAAATAATAGCTTAAACTTATAGTTATAATTCATTTTTATTATAACACTGACTACCAAAAGGCAGTCAGTGTTATACTATGAAGATAGTAGGAATGATAAGTGGGTATCTCTTTTTAGTACGGGAAACGTGTTTTCTTACGACTGCACGTATATCATTTTCTATGTCCTTGTGATCTTTAAGTGCCTCTGGCTTCATGTTTAGCAACATAGTTTCTAGCATCACTTCTATTTCTTTAGCAAATTTCTTATCGTCTTTATCTGGCACAATTCCATGAGTCGTAATAACAGGCTTACCAACAACTTTTTGATTACTTTGAGAAATTTGTGCAACGACATTGATAATGCCATCTTCTGCAAGCTTTTGTCTGTCAAGTACGACATCATTTTCAATAGTCATATTATTTTGATTATCAATGTATGTTTTTCCAGATTTTACTGTTTTGACTTTCTTAATATACTTGGTTGATATTTCGATTTGATCACCATCTCCCATGAGTAATATATTTCTCTTGTCTACACCACATTCTACGGCTGTTTTAGCATGTTTTGCAAGGTGATTGTACTCACCATGTACAGGCAAGAAGAATTTGGGTTGTATCAGTCTAAGGATAAGCTTTTGTTCTTCTTGTCCTGCGTGACCTGAGACGTGAATATCTGGGAATTCTTTATAACGCACAGTACAACCAGCTTTCATGAGTTTGTTCATTAGACTTGAAACTGAACCTTCATTTCCAGGAATAGCTGAAGCGGATATAATCACGGTATCGCTAGGTTTGAGTTTGATATGTCTGTGCTCATCGGTTGCCATTCGGTTAAGTGCAGCCATCGTTTCTCCTTGAGAGCCTGTTGTAACAATGAGCACTTCATTATCAGAATATTTAGGTACTTCATGTACCTCTATGAAGTGTTTATCTTCGATATCTACAAATCCTAGTGCACGGTTTGTTTCAATGTTTCGTTCCATAGAACGTCCAATAACACATACCTTTCTCCCATGTAATACACCTCTTTCCATGGCTTGAACGATACGGTGTACGTTCGACGAGAAAGTAGACATAATCACTCTACCTTTTGCCATTTCAAAGAGCGTGTCAAATGTTTTACCTACTACTTTTTCAGATTTTGTAGCCCCTGGGTTATGTGAATTCGTCGAGTCGGAGAAAAGACACAGTACACCTTTTTCACCATAGTGAGCAAAACGACGTAAGTCCATAGTATAGTTATCTACAGGAGTATGGTCTACTTTAAAGTCAGCCGTATGGATGATAGTCCCAGCAGGTGTTTCAATGGCCAATGAACATGCATCGATAATAGAGTGCGTATTATGCATCCATTCGATTTGCATGTCACCAATTTGATGTTGTTTCCTCATGGTGACAAAATTAAAGTTCTTTGTATATTGAGAAAGACCATGCTCGTTAAATTTATTTTCTATCATCGCTAGTGCAAGAGGTGTTCCATATATAGGGAACTGTAGCTCTTTAAAGAGGTAAGGCATTGCACCGATGTGGTCTTCATGCCCGTGTGTGATAATGACATAGACATCTTTTTCTTTTTTTAGTGCATGTAAGTGAGTGAAGTCAGGAACTAAAATATCAACACCGTGCATGGTTTCATCGGGGAAAGACATACCGACATCGATGATAATAGCCGTTGTCTCTGTTTCAAGAATAGCCATATTCCCACCGATCTCACCAAGACCACCTAGTGGGGTGAAACGGATTTTTCCAGGAAGTGTCAGGTCAGCATTTCTCCATGGATTCATGGTCGCATCTTTTACTTTGTCATTAATGTCAAGATATTTTCTCATTGTGTCATTGACAGTGGTCACATTTTTACGTCTTCCTCTGTTTTTATTGTTTCCAGCATGGCGGTTTTGGTTGTTGTTCGGTCTGTTAGCCGGTTTACCATTGTTATGATTAGGTTTTCTATTTTGGTTATTATTGCCACCTGTTCGGTTTTGGGTATTGCTGTTGTTATGTTTATTTCTATTTTGGTTTGGATTAGGCTTTTTATTTCCATTTGGTGCTGGACGGTCAGGTACATTACCATTTATATCTTGCGCAGGGTTAGATTTCCTGTTAGGGTTTGGTTTCCTGTTTGGATTAGGATGACTGTTATTTTCAGCCTGATTTTGAGGTTTGTTTCCGTTCGCATTTTGTCTATGCGGATTGGGACGTCTTTCTCTTGGGGTATTATTGCTGTTCGGAGTTCTTTGCTCTTGATTTTGAGAGCTTCCGTTGTTTGGAGTATTGTTTTCCATCTAAATTATCCTTTAATTCATTATATATGTGATGATAAATAGATGTCTCAGCTTCATGAGGTCGAAGATTGGAGTTTAACTCCAGTTTTGAAAAAAGTGCGTTGACAATATCTTTAGAAAAAATAGCAGAAAGATTTTTAGAAAGTTTTTTACGTGGTTGCGCAAAGGCAATCTTTAAAAACGCTTCAAACTTTTCATCGTCTCGTGACTGATTTTTTTCTATTAAAAGCACCGCAGAAGTGACGTTTGGTGCAGGTACAAAGGCTTCGGGCTCAACCTCGAAACACAATGTTGCTTTTCCTACACTTTGTGCCAAAACAGAAAGAGCTGAAAACTCTTTTTGTTTGGTTTGTGCAGAAAACTTCACGGCAACTTCTTTTTGAACCATTACCAAAATACTTTGGCAATTTGGATCTTTAAATGCTTTTAAGATGATATTGGTCGCTATATAATAGGGTAGGTTAGCCACCAGATGATATGACTCATCTAATAAACTTCCTGACTCCCAATGCTCAAGCACATCCCCGCAGCGTAACTTAAAATTCCCGTCGTGGATAGAATCTTTAAATTCACTTGTCAGATGCTCACATAATCTTTTATCAACCTCAAATGCTGTGACATTACGAACTCCTAAGAGTTCTTTGGTTAAATCACCTAAGCCAGGCCCAATCTCTGCAACGCTTAAGTTGTCCTTGGGCATCGCTTGGATGATTTTATGAAGGACAGAATTGTCTTTCAAAAAGTTTTGACCAAATTTTTTAGAAGCAAATTCGGCTAAATTGTCAATAATCATACTATAAGTTTCCTTTATATTAACTATTAATCACATGTAGTAGATTATTTTTGTATAATTCTACCATAATATATAGTGACTAGTATGATACCCACATAAAAGTTAGAATTTAAAATGAAAGAGTTGCTAAATGGATTACTTTGCAAAAAGAATTATACCCTGTCTTGACGTAGACAATGGTCGTGTGGTAAAAGGCGTAAACTTTGTAGGCTTACGTGATGCAGGAGACCCAGTAGAGGTTGCCTATAGATATAATGAAGAAGGTGCAGATGAGATTACCTTTCTAGATATTGGTGCCACACATGAAGGTAGAGATACTATTGTGGATGTCGTGAAACAAGTAGCAAAAGAAGTGTTTATCCCTTTAACAGTAGGTGGAGGTATCCGTGAACTTCCAGATATCTATAGTCTCCTAAATGTAGGATGTGACAAAGTAAGCATTAATTCTGCGGCTATTAAAAGACCAGACTTCATTGAAGAGGGAGCCAAACGTTTTGGTTCTCAGTGTATTGTTGTCGCAATCGATGCAAAACAGGTTTCTCCTAATAAATGGAATATTTTTACACATGGTGGTAGAAATGATACAGGCATAGATGCATTAGAGTGGGCAAAAGAAGCGTATAATAGAGGAGCAGGTGAATTACTTGTTACATCTATGGATGCTGATGGTACGAAAGCAGGGTTTGATAATACTTTAAATAAAAAGATATCTGAACTCGTAAACATTCCTGTCATCGCATCTGGTGGAGCGGGGAGTATGAAGCACATAGAAGAGGCTTTTACGCTGGGCAATGCAGATGCTGCATTGGCGGCTTCTATTTTCCATTTTAAAGAAATTGACATTTTGGATTTAAAAGAGTATCTTCGCGGTAAAAATATCCCTGTAAGGGTGTAAGAGGTTTAGATGATAATATGTGCAGGAAAATCAGAACAGTTTGACTTTGCAGTACCTGTAGGTATTGGCTTAATTGAAGTGACGATGAACTTAACAAAACTGTGTCTTTCCCAAAAACCTGACTTTCTTTTTTTTGTTGGTACGGCAGGATCTTATGGTGAAAAAAAGATTTATGATATAGTAGAGTCTAAGACTGCATGTAACATAGAAAACAGTTTTTTCAATGCGGGTGCGTATACTCCACTGGATAATATGATTTCCACTGCAGAAGATGTTTCACGTGAAACAATTGTTAATTCCTCTAATTATATTAGTACGGATGAAAATGTTGCAAAACGTTATTTAGAAAAAAACATCCACATAGAAAATATGGAGTATTTTGCAGTACTAAAAGTGGCAGAAGCTTTTGGTATACCTGCTGCAGGAACGTTTATAGTAACAAACTATTGTAATACAAATGCACACAGAGATTTTACAGACAACCATAAAGAGGCGATGGCAAGACTCACGAAATATATTAGAGAGAGTAAATAAATGACAAAGCGAATTATACAAGATTTTACGCAAGATGAATTACTTGCATTGGTTAAACCTAGTTTTCGAGCAAAACAAATTTACCATTGGATGTATCACAAATATGCAAGCTCTTTTGATGAGATGAAGAATCTCCCAAAAGACTTAAAAGAAAAACTCAATGCTGAATATACCATCGCACCTCTTAAGCAGGTGATGGTACAAAATTCTAAAGATGGTAGCCGTAAGTATTTGTATGAGTTACATGATGGTCATACTGTTGAAGCAGTACTACTTCTTATGAGAGAGAAAGAGTACCACGAAGATGGCTCTGTAAAGCATCAGGAACGCTATACAGTCTGTATCTCCTCTCAAGTAGGGTGCAAGGTAGGATGTGCCTTTTGTTTAACTGCAAAGGGTGGTTTTATGCGTAACCTTACAGCGGGTGAAATAGTCGAACAGGTACGTCTCATAAAGAAAGATAATGACATTGCTAGCAACCGCCGTGTAAATCTTGTATACATGGGCATGGGTGAACCTCTTGACAACCTAAAAGAGGTTGTAAAGTCAGTAAAAATATTTTCGGAAGAAGAGGGAATGGCTATAGCGACGCATAGACAAACCATCTCAACATCTGGACTCTCCTCAAAGATAGTCAGGCTTGGCAAAGAAGAATTGGGCGTAAACTTAGCCATCTCTTTACATGCGGTAGATGATGAGTTGAGAGAAACACTTATGCCTATCAACAAGGCTTACAATATTAAGTCTATTATAGATGCAGTAAAAAACTTTCCTGTCAACGACAGAAAGAGGGTGATGTTTGAATACCTTGTTATCAAAGATGTCAATGATGACATCTCTGCTGCAAAGAAATTACTCTCACTTTTAGACGGCATAAAGTCAAAAGTAAACTTGATTTACTTTAACCCTTATGGGGGGACACAATTTAAGCGTCCAAGCGAATTGGATATGAAAAAGTTTCAAGAGTACTTAACCTCACGAGGACTTCACTGTACCATACGTGAGTCTAAAGGTTTAGATATTTCTGCGGCCTGTGGACAGTTAAGAGAACAAGACTTAGAAGGAGAAGTATAATGCCAACGTTAGATATTGTCATGTTAGGGTTTGTTGTAATTGCTGCCATTATTGGATTGGGCTGGCTCATAAAAGAGATGAACTCTTAGTCATGCTGTGTTTCACTACCTTATGGGTTTCACGTGAAACATATTGAAGAATGATATGCATATATCGTTCTTACCTTCTTAGCTTTCTGCGTTAAACACCCGTAAATTTTTTGGATGTATCAAATGCTTTTGCGATATAAAATCCTTTCTACTCTCAATATAAAACTTGCTCCCATAAACAAATTCTAAACTCTGTGCATGAAGCATTAAGCGAGGGGCTCCATGTTCAACTAATCGTTCTTCATCACTCTGTAGCATGTCAAGATAGGCATCACTTGCTGCGTAAGATGCTCCATATATAGGGTCTCCTAAGATAGGATGTTTCACGTGAAACAAATGGATACGTATCTGATGAAGACGGCCTGTATGTGGGTAACACGCTACTAAAGAAGCGTCAAGTACTTCATCGTACTCTAGAGGTATAAAGTCTGTATGGGAGGCTTTCCCCTCATCAGATATAAATACCTTGTGCTTACTTTCTTCATATCCACGCTTGTTAACTTGTATACAAGCAGTACTGCTAAATGGTTTTGTGACTTTACCATCTACCCATGCTAAGTAAGTCTTTTTTATGGTTCTATTTTCAAATGAACCTTTGAGGTGTCTCTCTGCTTTTTTATGTTTAGAGGCTAAAAATAGTCCAGAAGTTTCCATGTCTATTCTATGGGTGCCGTTGGCATTATCTCCTGCGATACTTCTTACTTCATCAAGCATAGAGTAGGGGGTTGCCATAGTATTTGGATGGACTAGAACACCAGAAGGTTTTTCAAAAACCATAAAGTCATTGTTCTGAAAAGTAGGGCGAATACCTGTGCCTTTAGGGCGAAAGAAAACCATTTCTACTTCACCTTGTACTTTCGTACCCGTATGTGTCATAGACTCACCGTTGATAATAAGTCGACCTTTGGCTATGTGCCTTTGTGCTTGACCCTGTGTATAATCTAAGGTACGCATGACATAAAGAAAAGCTATTGTCTCTTCTTCAATGGTAAATTTCTCTTTGACAAATGGCATGTATGCTAACCCTTATGTAACTGATTTTAGGGTAGAATTCTAGCATAAATTACAAATATTTACTCATAGAAGTAATAGAACAGGATGTACCATGGTAGAAAGATATGCAAGAGAAGAGATGACAAAACACTGGACACAACATGCAAGATATGCTGCGTGGCTAGAAGTAGAAAAAGCAGCAGTAAAAGCGTGGGCAAAACTTGGGAAAATTCCTCAGGATGACGCAGACAAGATTGTAAAAAACGCGACCTTTTCAGTAGAACGTATAGAAGAAATAGAAGCCATTACTAGACATGACCTTATAGCTTTTAACACTTCTGTGAGTGAAAGCCTTGGAAAAGAATCAAGATGGTTCCACTATGGTATGACATCTTCAGATGCAGTTGATACGGGTGTTGCTTTACAGATGAAAGCGTCACTTGAGATTATCATCGCAGATACCAAAATGCTTATGGCATCTATTAAAACTAGAGCAGAAGAACATAAGATGACATTGATGGTAGGACGTTCACATGGTATCCATGGAGAGCCTATCACTTTTGGTTTAACGCTTGCAGTATGGTACGACGAGATGTCAAGACACTTAACAAACTTAGAGCAGACTATGGAAGTCATATCCGTAGGACAGATATCGGGTGCTATGGGTAACTTCGCACATGCTCCACTAGAGCTCGAAGAGTATGCTATGGAAGAGCTAGGTTTGAAACCTGAACCTTGTTCAAACCAAGTAGTGCATCGTGACCGTTATGCAAGACTGGCAACCACACTAGCACTCATGGCTTCTTCGGTAGAAAAATTTGCAGTACAAGTGAGACACTTACAGCGTACAGAAGTGTATGAAGCAGAAGAGTTTTTTGCCAAAGGGCAAAAAGGAAGCTCTGCTATGCCACATAAAAGAAACCCAATTCTTACAGAAAACATTACAGGGCTTGCACGTATCATCAGAACTTGTGTGACACCTGCTATGGAAAATGTAGCGTTATGGCATGAAAGAGATATCTCACATTCATCTACGGAAAGATTTTGGTTACCTGATGCGTTCATCACTACTGACTTCATGCTCCACCGCATGAACAATGTCATTGCTAACCTCACTGTAATGCCCGAGAACATGATGAAAAACCTTAACCTTACTGGTGGGTTGGTTTTCTCTCAAAGGGTGCTTCTTGAGCTTCCTCTGGCTGGTGTGAGCCGTGAAGATGCCTACCGTATAGTACAGCGTAATGCGATGAAAGTTTGGGAAGAGATACAGCAAGGTAAATCTAGCACAAACGATAAGGGGGAATCACTTTATCTTCAGTATCTTCTTGCCGATGAGGAGTTAGGGGAGTCGCTTTCTACAGAGCAGATAAGAGAGTGTTTTAATTTTGAGTATTATACGAAGAATGTAGATAAAATATTTGCTCGTGTATTTAAATAAGTTTTTTAGATTGCCATTTATTTCGATTGTGGCATTGTTTCTCTTTTCATTTTTTTAGAAAAAACGAAACAAAAAATCGTCGTTCCTCTCGAATCGCTTTGCTTTCAATGGCGTTCGGAACGACAGGAATTATTATTGATTGATAGGCTATCGCCACGTTTAAATTGTATCAAGTTATCTTAAATTTTATTTTGCTTAACATGTAAAATTGTCTCGTATCTCCCACCCACACAGCCTTTCTGAGTCATCATGAAATCTTATATATAATATGCCTAAAAATGATACAACTTTTCAAAAAAAGCCAAGGTAAATTTGAGTAAAATCGGATTAATCATCATTGTGAAATAGACAATGAACGTTAGTAAAGAAGGACAGGGAAAATATATGATTAGAGTTGTCAAACGTAATGGTAGAGTCGAAACTTTAGATGTTGGTAAAATACAGAAATATACCTCTGCGGCAGTAGAGGGTTTGGTTCGGGTGAGTCAAAGTGAACTGGAAGTTGATGCCAAGCTACAGTTTCGTGACATGATAAGCACTGAAGAGATACAAACCACTCTCATCAAAACTGCTGTTGACAAGATAGACATTGACAGACCTGACTGGACTTTTGTGGCTGCACGTCTTTTCATCTATGATATTTATCACAAGGTGACAGGCTTTACGGGGTATAACAACTTTAAAGAACACTTTGAACGTGGAGAAAAAGAAGGGCGTATCGTTCTTGGACTCAAAGAGAAGTATGACCTTGACGACTTAGGGGCATACATAAAACCTGAGCGTGATTTACAGTTTACCTACCTGGGCATTAGAACACTTTATGACCGTTATTTACTTAAAGACCGTAAAGGCGTACCTATAGAACTTCCACAGCAACTCTTTATGGGTGTGGCGATGTTCCTAGCACAAAATGAATTTGACTGTCAAACATGGGCAAAGAAGTTTTATGACATCTTGTCAAAGTTTGAAGTCATGGCAGCTACACCTACCTTGTCAAATGCACGTACACCTAGACACCAACTCAGTTCATGTTACATAGGTTCAACACCTGACAACATTGAAGGTATCTTCGATGCGTACAAAGAGATGGCATTACTTTCTAAGTTTGGTGGGGGTATTGGTTGGGACTGGTCATTGGTTCGTGGTATGGGGTCTTTTATAGATGGACACAAACATGCAGCAGGAGGCATTGTGCCGTTCCTTAAAATAGCAAATGACGTAGCCATAGCAGTTGACCAACTAGGTACGCGTAAAGGTGCTATAGCTGTATATGTTGAGCCTTGGCATGTTGACATCCAAGATTTCCTTGACTTAAAGAAAAACTCTGGAGAAGAGCGTCGTAGAGCCCATGACCTTTTCCCTGCTATCTGGTTAAATGACCTCTTCATGTCAAGAGTCGCAGCAGATGAAATGTGGACACTGTTTGATCCATTTGAAGTGACAGAGTTGACAAGCCTTTATGGTGAAGACTTTGAGAAGCGTTACGTAGAACTGGAAAACAATGATGACGAGATAACACGTGAACGTGTTTCCGCTAAGAACCTATGGAAAGAGATGTTACGTTCTTACTTTGAGACGGGTAATCCATTCTTGACATTTAAAGACACAGCAAACAGAGCCAACCCCAACAAACATGTGGGTGTCATACGTTCGACTAACCTTTGTACGGAAATCTTCCAGAACACAGGGCCTAACACGTACAAGACTCAGTTTACATTTGATGACGGTAGCGTAGAAGCTTACGATGAAAATGAAATGCTCACCGTTGACAACGGCACAACAAAACCAGCCAAAAAAGTCACAGCACTTGA
>Ga0256840_1002530_pt1 | contig 15962 bp, 16 predicted proteins | sample 355202metaG_FD_185969 | JGI IMG/M metagenome (GOLD analysis project Ga0256840, IMG submission 185969) | Hydrothermal vent microbial communities from Mid Atlantic Ridge, Atlantic Ocean - 355-202 | ecosystem: Environmental > Aquatic > Marine > Hydrothermal vents | place: Atlantic Ocean: Mid... | reverse complement strand
GGATTTTAATATCAAAGCTTTCACCTTGCATTGAAACTGAGTGTTTTCCACCTAAGACCGCAACAGAAAAAGGGACTACAACATTGGCTTCTATATCAAGGTTTACAGGTTGTTGGCGATGTTGATTGAAACCGCCGCCTCCAAATGGACTTCCTTGAAAACCGCCACCGCTAAAACCACCAGAAGCACCGCCACCACCAAAGATATTGCGTAAAATATCGTCTAAATCAACATTACTTCCCTGACCTCTTGCGAAATCATGGAAATTTTGCCCTCCAAACATCTGATCACCAAATTGGTCATACTTCGCGCGCTTCTCTTTATCACTTAAAACTTCATACGCGGCATTAACCTCTTTGAACTTATCTTCTGCACCTGCATCTTTATTGACATCAGGATGATACTGTCGTGCTAGCTTTCTGTAAGCTTTTTTTATTTCCGATTCACTTGCACTTGAAGTGAGTCCTAGGGTTTCATACAAACTATTGCTCATTACTTTTTCTCTTCTATTGTAAAATTATTTTTCTTGATAGCAATTATATCAAAGAGTTGAGTCAATGTCAATCAAGTTTAATGTAAAAAGTGTCTTATCTCTGAAAAATAGAGTGACATACCGTGCTCATTAGCCGCTGCAATCACCTCATCATCACGAATTGAACCACCTGGTTCTATAACAGTTTTGACACCTGCTTCAGCTGCTGCATCTATAGAGTCACGAAATGGAAAGAATGCTTCAGAAGCCAAGGCTGCGCCTCTCACATCAAGACCCATATCTTTTGCTTTTTTTAGTGCGCATTGTGAAGCATCCACACGAGAAGTCATTCCCATACCAACAGCAACCATAGCAGAATCTTTTACATAGACAACACAGTTTGATTTTGTAAGGCTTGCAACCTTGTACGCTATCTCTGCATCTTTGAGCTCTTGCTCGCTTGCTTTTCGTGTTGTTACAAGTTTTGCATTTTTTACCTCATCAGCACCGACTTTATCTGCATCTTGATAGACAAAACCGCCATCAACATGTTTAAAGCTCTTTTCATCATTTGAGAGAACAATTCTATCGGCACCATATTCAAAAAGTTTCAAGCGTTTTTTCTTGGCAAATATCTCCTGTGCTTGGGCAGTTATACGCCCTGCAATAATCACTTCTAAAAAGATCTCATTCATCTTCGTGGCTAACTCGGCATCGACAACGCCATTGACTGCCACAACACCACCAAAAGCAGACACTGGGTCACATTTGAGTGCATCAGTATAGGCATCAAGAAGCGTGTCACGAATAGCAAAACCGCAAGGGTTTCCATGCTTAGCTATACATATAGCATTGTCTTCACCAAAGGCTGCTGCAATTTTTACGGCACCATTTAAGTCGCCAATATTATTAAAACTTGCCTCGCCTTTTAAGGTAATAAAGTTTTGAGTAAAGTAGGTATCAAACTCATAGAGAGAGCCTTTTTGATGTGGGTTCTCTCCATAACGAGTATCCATAACCTTTGAACCGATGATAAACTGTTTCTCTCCAAAGCCATTATTAAAACGACTATTCATATAATTTGCTATCATTCCATCGTACGCAGCGGTATGCTCGTAAGCTTTAATCATCAAATCTCTACGAAATTCAAAATTATCAGAAGAATTTTCAAGTGCATTTAAAACGAGAGAGTAATCACTTGGATCAGTAACAATCATCACATCTTTAAAGTTTTTCGCAGCAGAACGCACCATTGCAGGTCCACCAATATCAATATTTTCAATAATCTCATCAAAATCATCCGTGCGTTCAATAGTTGCTTTAAAGGGATAAAGATTTACACAAACAAGATCAATTCCAACAATTCCATGCTCTTTTACCGTCTCTTGATGTGTTGCTAAATCACGGCGATACAAAATACCTCCATGCACAAAAGGGTTTAATGTTTTCACACGACCATCAAGCATTTCAGGAAACTTTGTCACCTCATTAATCTCGATAGCGTCAATACCCGCTTCTTGAAGCATCTTATAGGTTCCACCAGTAGAGACTATCTCAAAACCATATCCAACTAAAGACGAGGCAAACTCTACTACATTACTTTTATCACTCACGCTTATTAGAGCACGTTTCATTCGGTTCCTTTGAGGAAAAATTATTAATAGAATTTTATCTAAGGTGCTCTAAAATTAAGCCCAAATTATTGAGTTACAATAGATATATCACCCACTTGTCTAATGTGTAAGTATCTTTCATGAATAATGACGATATCTCCATCAAGTTCTAATACATTATATTCATTTTCTAAATCGATTCTAATATCTCTTACTTCTCCATAAAAACTTCCAAATTTCTTAATAAAATATGCAGGAGTAAATATAAAAAATCTTTTTGAACTCATCAGCATAAAAGGAGTTATAATCAAGTGCATAGGTAAAAGAAAAATAACTGATATAATATATTTTAACATACTATTGCATAAAATACCAAACCGTAAAGTCTCAGAAAGAGAGATATGTTGCAAATCACCCATATTGCCAGCAGAAAAGAGAAAAATATCATCATTAAGCTTAGAAAAATGATGCTTTTTCGTTTGAGGAAGTTTAGAATTTGCCAGTGTATCCAAAACCACCTCAATTGGAGGTACTTTATGAATCTTTGCGATTACATTAAAAGACCCTGTGGGGTTCAAAATAAAAATTGGTAAATTATTTAGAGTATGTAGCTGATTTAAAACTCTTCTAATGGTTCCATCACCGCCATTAATAATGATATAATCATACTGCTCTATATCATGATGATTTGCAAGAGATGAAGCTTTTATGCAACTTATATCAAGCTTGTCATGTTGTATTGTTTTATCAATAGATAATACACGCATTGTCTTCCTTCATAAAAATCAATTTTGATTATATCTAAAGAAACGAGCAAAGAGGGATATCTTTTTCAAAACTTGAGTAAACATTAAGAATTCTATCTATATAATCTTTTAATGCAAATTATCCCAAATTATGCAATCTCTCTAGGAAGGTACTATCAAATGGAAGTTTACAAACTTAATGACACCGCTAAACTGTTGCACCTCAATGCTGATCAGAGCAAAAAGTTACTTGATAATAACATCATCCCAAATATCAAAAAAAGCTCACCAACACGAGATACTTATCATGTTCCTCAGCTTTTAGTTGATTATGCCTTGGAGAAATTGGGGATGCAAAAAGCGAAAGAATTTAAAAAATTCCACATTGATGAGAATACTCTTGATGCTTTTAAAAATAAAAATGGTGTAAAAGTCATCTCCTTTTCAAACCTCAAAGGTGGCGTAGGCAAAACCTCTATCGCTGCAAACTTTGCCTACAATATGGCACTTTTAAATAAGCGTGTTTTACTTGTAGATATGGATTCACAAGCCAACTCATCACGTTACTTTGCAAATCGCTACTTTACAGGAGCAAGCATCAAAAATCTTTTTGATAAGATGACACGCAAAGAAGAGATAAATAACGATACTGTAAAAGAGTTCATCATTCCCATAGAGTTCGATAATGCAACACTTGACCTACTTCCTAGCGAGCTCTCCCTTGGGCGCATAGTAGAATTTAGCCGTTCTGTTTTCACTATGCCACATAAAAAGCTCAATGATGTTATCGAGCTTGTTAAAGATGAGTATGACTTTATCGTCATAGACACCCCTCCATCAACGGGACTCTCCTTACACATGGCACTTTTTGCTAGTGACTATGTAAGTATTGTGACTGATGCGGAAGATTTTAGCGTCAATGGTTTAAGTGAGCTTAACTTAGAAATCAAAGAGATTATAGATGAAACGGATCATATTGTAAAAGTGGATTCTATCTTTATCAATAAGGTCAAAAAAAGTAATATTCACGGTGTTTATATCGAAGCGATTGCTAATCTTGCTGTGAGTGAAAATATCCAAAATGTCTTTACCGTCAAAGATTCCACTCGTTTTAAGGAGTCGCAAAACCTGCATATCCCGCTTATTGAGTATAAAAAAGAGTTAGAGAAAAAACTTGTTACTGTTGATAGTATTTTAAGCTACGCAGTAGAAAAAGCACTGGAGGCATAATCATGGCAAAGTTAAATCTTGACACTTTTAAAAGTAACGCAAGTGAAGCGATTGTAAAACAAGAGACACAGGGTATCTTCAAAGAACATCACGATATCCACAAAAGTGTTGCTCTTGACAATCTTATTTCACCCATCTCAATCAGAACACTCACCTCTAACACTGATGCTCTGAAGCATTCCATAGAAACATTAGGACAGATAGAACCTATCATAGTACGCCTTGTAGGTGAAAAATATGAAGTTTTAAATGGAAACCGTCGCGCTAGAGTAGCTAAAGAGTTAGGCTATGTTGATATCTCTGCAGATATTATCAATGCAAGCGATGAAGATGCACTCTTTTTGCCCTATCTTCTCAATCCTCATGAAGGTTTTGATATCATAGAAATTGCTTCTTATCTTCAAAATTTAAAAGAAAAACACAGTATCTCTAATGAAACTATCTTAGAAAAAACAGGCTTACATGTAAACAGATATTCTGACCTTTTTTCCCAACTCAAAGGCGATACTCTGCAAAATTTCAACACCCATTATGATGCTCTTTTGCATAAATACTTTAAGCTCCGTGACGGTGCATTTAATATTGAAAAAGACGGTGTAAATTTGAAGATTGCTATTGATTCCAATTATGCTGATGAAAAAACAAAAGCAGAAGTCTATCGCTTTATTCACAAATTGAGTAATATATAATTTCAATGCTTAAAAGTCCTTACATGTAAGGACTTGCAAATTATATATCTTGCTCAATTACCTTAGCAAATTGTCCAAAATAGACCTCATCAAGTTTAGCTAAACTCATATTTACATCATTACATGTAAAGCTATTTCCACCAACTGTTCCTATCTTTTCACAAGCTGTATCGCCTAGCATAGCTTCAAAAGCTTCTGTATTTTCTGGGGCTACTTCGATAATGGCGCGAGACATAGATTCACAAAAGATATCACGTGTATCATTGACGCTCATTTTTACATCACAGCCAAGACCACTTGTAGCTGCCATCTTCGCAAGAGCAATAGCAGCGCCACCTGAGCTTAAGTCTTTTGCACACTCAAGAAGAGATTTTTTATTTGCTTCGATGACTAAATCCCATAGTGCAAGTTCTGCCTTGTAGTCGATAGTAGGAAGTTCTCCTGCGACTGTATGGCAAATCTCTTTCATATACAAAGAGCCACCAAATTCAGATTTTGTTTTTCCTACAAGATAGAGTACATTTCCCTCTTTTTGAAAGCTTGACATTAAAACTTTATTTTGATCATCATTGACTCCAACAGTTGCGATAGATGGGGTTGGAAATACAGAGACACCATTTGTCTCATTGTAGAGTGAAACATTTCCACCGATAACAGGAGTGCTAAGCTGGGCACATGCCTCTTTAATACCTAGACATCCTTGCCCAAACTGCCACATAACTTCAGGATTTTCAGGGTTTCCATAGTTAAGACAATCTGTAATCGCTAAAGGACGTGCTCCACTCATAGCTACATTACGTCCAGCTTCGATAACTGCTGCTGCCGCACCACCCTTGGGGTCAATATAACAAAAACGGACATTACAGTCAGAGCTCATAGCAAGTGCTTTGCCGTTCTCTTTTACACGGATAACAGAGGCATCAAGCATACCACCTTTTTTAATAGTATTTGTCTGTACCATTGAGTCATACTGCTCATATACCCACGATTTATCTACAACTTCCATAGATGCGATAAGCGTTTCAAAAGCTTTTTGATTGCTGACTTTATCAAAGTCATTGATGCTAACACTTGCCAAGCCATCAAGATACGCAGGACGCCTCATTGGACGCTCTAAAACAGGGGCTTCTTCACTGACTGGATCTACAGGAACATCTGCACATTTTTCACCATGCCAAAAAAGTTCCATATTTCCCGTGTTTGTCACTTCACCTACAACTGCAGCAGAAAGTTCCCATTTTTCAAAGATATCAATGATAGCTTGCTCGCTCCCTTTTTTTGCACAGATAAGCATACGCTCTTGCGACTCTGAAAGCATAAAGTCATACGGAGTCATCCCCTCTTCACGAGCAGGAACCTTATCAAGATGCATAATCATTCCGCTTCCAGAACGTCCTGCCATCTCAAACGCACTCGAAGTAAGCCCAGCCGCGCCCATATCTTGAATACCTACAACATAATCAGTTTTGAAAAGTTCTAAACATGCCTCAAGAAGAAGTTTTTCCGTAAAAGGGTCACCCACTTGCACTGTTGGGCGAAGAGATTTTGACTCCTCTGTAAAAGAGTCTGAACTCATCACAGCGCCACCAAGTCCATCGCGTCCCGTTTTTGAGCCAACATACATAACAGGATTACCGACACCTTCTGCTTTACCGTAAAAAATCTCATCTGATTTTGCAATACCGAGGTTAAAGGCATTGACAAGGATATTTCCATTATAACACTCATCAAAACTGATTTCACCACCAATAGTAGGTACACCCATACAGTTACCATAGCCACCAATACCATCAACAACACCACGCACTAAAAAGCGCTGATGCGAACTGATTTTATCGTCATTCGTAACATTTCCAAAACGCAAGGCATTGAGACTCGCTACAGGACGCGCACCCATAGTAAAGATATCACGCATAATGCCACCAACACCAGTTGCCGCACCTTGATAAGGCTCAATAAATGAGGGGTGATTATGACTCTCCATCTTAAAAACTGCTGCGTAGCCATCACCGATGTCAATAACACCAGCATTTTCACCTGGACCTTGGATAACCCAAGGGGCTTTTGTAGGAAAACCTGAAAGGTGCACTTTTGAAGATTTGTAGCTACAGTGCTCTGACCACATTGCTGAGAAGATGCCAATCTCAACGATATTTGGTTCACGATTTAAAATCTTTTTGATATTGGCATAATCAAGCTTGGAGAGTTTATGATTAGACAAAACCTCATCAATATTTTCTAATTGTTGGCTCATGGAAATTCCTTACATGTAAAGGGGTGAAATTTAAGAGGGTGATTATAGCAAATGCTTACTATTTTTCAGGTAAATTTTACTTTGAGCTATTTAAAACTAAACTCTTTTTCTGTGCGAATAACTTTTTTAAGCGAGAAAATTGGGATATAAGAGATGGCAAGCACTTCATAATTTTTCACTCCAGAAGGAAGAGAGATACGAAACTCATCATCAACTCTCTTCCCCATCATAGCGCGTGAAAGTGGTGCGTGAAGTGAGATAAGACCGTTATCTGGTTCGCTTTCGAGTACACCGCAAATAGTGTAAGTAAACTCCTCTTCACTCTCTAAATCACATAACTGCACCGTTGCACCAAAGTGAACACGACTGTGATCAAGTTCAGAGGGGTCAATTATCATTGATTTTTCAATCATAGAGTTTAAATAAAAAAGACGCTTATCTATATGGCGTAGTTTCTCTTTTGCGGCGTGATATTCTGCATTTTCAGAGCGGTCGCCTTGTGCAGCAGCCTCTTGTTTTTCACTATTTACTTGAGGCTTTTGAACATCTTTTAAAAATTTAAACTCTTTAAGAAGAAGGTCATAGCCCTCTTTTGTTATCGGTTCAACGGAAGCTATTTGTTAAAACCTATGATATAGTAAGTGTTTTTTCCATCAACTTTTTGCAAATTGATTTTAAATTTATCAGAAAAATGATCTATTTTACTCATCGCATCACTAATCATCGCTTCAATATCAGTCTCAATTTTGATTTTCAGATAATCTTCACTATTTGACATAGCTACATAAGATTTATCAGTTTTTAGCACATCATTAAGGTCTATAATATGTTTTTCTATTTTTGAATACTCGTGCGTATTGTCAATAATACGCCCCATCTGTTCAAGAAGTGCTTCGTTTGGTGCATAGCCCAACTGTTTTAACATTGCATCGCGTTGCATAAAAATCCTCTAAAATAAAATTAGAAGATTATCTTAGCAAAAATAAAATAAATCTTCCTCTTTCAGTAGCACTTTAAACTCTTTAAATTATAATACATTCAATTAAAAAGGATGGATTATATGAATAATGCGATTTTACAACAGATTAAACAACTTCCACCACTTCCTGAGACTGCTATAAAAATAGAAGCCATCTATCAAAATCCTGAATCAACTTTTAAAGATATGGTTAAGATTTTAGAGAAAGACCCACTTTTAACAGCAGATATTTTAAAATCTACCAATTCGCCTCTGTATGGATTTAGCCGAGAAATAACAAATATCTCTCAAGCCGTCTCTCTTTTTGGCATGGGAACAATTCGTGGTTTTGCCCTAGCATCCATCATCAGTAAAAGTTTTAAACTTGATTTGTCACCTTATGCTATTTCAAATGCGCAGTATTCAAGACGTGCTGAAAATCAAAATGCCCTAGTTATAGGCTGGTATATTCGTAAAAATCCAAAGATTCTTGGTATCTTATCAGCAGCTGCATTTTTGATTGATATTGGCAAGGTTCTTCTTGCGAATTATATTATTGAAGAAAATAAGGGCGAAGATTTCACTCAAGCTTTAAGTGAAAATCCCAATACACATGAGGTTGAACAGAGCTTTACACAGACTGATACTGCTCATGTTAGCGCAAAAATCTTTGATCACTGGCGTTTTGAGGAGGCTCTAATCCAAACTATTCGCGATTCAGATAATCCTGAAGCTTCAGAAGCTAGTGATAAATTAGCAACACAGAGCTTACATGTAATCAAAACGGCTATCACTCTTAATGGGGAAATAACTCCAGAAAGTCTTGAAAGTGCTAAAGAACTTATCGCTAAATATGGGCTTGATTTAGAGTCATTTGAGAAGTCTGTCGCCAACCTTAGCGAATGAAATCGCTCCTACTTCGTCTCTCTCTAGGTCTTCATAAGCAAGACATCTTAGAAAACGAGCACTCCTTTATAGACGAATGGCTTGAGAGAGCTATTCTTGTTCAAGAAAAAGAGAAGTTTCGTTTTCATTCAAAATACCGCGCAGGCACTATCTCTGCAATTCAAAATGATTCTGCTTATCTTCAAGCCATAGGACTTTACACTCGTGATCTTCTCATAGAGTCTGAAAATCTTAATGATGCAAAAGAGGGTGATTTAGTTATAGTGATGCGCTTAATGGGAAGACGTGGAACACCGCAGGCCAAAGTTGTTGTTATTGCAGGGCGCGCGGTAAGCTATAGTGTGGGTTATATTTCTAATCGTGAGGGGCATCTCTCTTTGCTTGATATCCGCACTGAACATCCTGTAGGTGTGCCTCTGACGCCTGAGCAACTTAGTGCATACCGCGAAGGAGATTGTCTTCAAATTGACAATCAAAATAATACAGTCGCAAAACTTCTAGGCAATCTTGATGACCCTAAGGTTGATGAGCTTATTGTCTTAGCCCAATACAATAAACATGATGAGTTTACACAAGAAGTTCTTGAGTTAGCACAGTCGTTTGAGAGTGTTGATGCGAGTAAATATCCCCATCGCAAAGATTTGAGAGACCTGCCTTTTTGTACCATTGATCCTGTCACTGCAAAAGATTATGATGATGCAATTTACTATGACGCAGAAAAATCTATACTTTATGTAGCAATCGCAGATGTGAGTGAATATGTAACACCTTTTGGACCAATTGACGCAGAAGCTATCTATCGAGGCTTTTCTATCTATCTTCCTCATCGCTCTATTCCTATGCTTCCAAGAGAGCTTAGCGAAACACTCTGCTCGCTTCAACCTCACGAAGATAGATTGGCGTATATCTTTGAGATGCATATTGATAGAGAGACTCTACAAAATACTCACTCAGAAGTATATGAGGGAATTATCCACTCTCAAAGACGTTTTACTTATGAAGAGATTGATGCTTTTTTTGAAAATAGCTTACATGTAAAAGAAGAAGCTATTGCAAATTATCTCTTACCTTTGCAAAATCTTACAGACAAACTTAAAATCCAACGTCTCAAAGAGGGCTATGATTTTCGCTCCAAAGAGTTAGAGATGCAAGTAAATGAAAATCAAGAACTTATTGCCACCACTTATGCTCAAGAGACTCCTTCTCACGCTTTAATAGAAGACTGTATGCTTCTTGCAAATAAAGCAGCCGCAGAAGTTTATAACAGAGGTGTTTTTCGTATTCACGAACCACCTTCTCAAACGAAACTGCAAAATCTCTACCAAGAACTTGCTGGTATTGGGATCATGGTTGAGGCAAAAACTTCTATGAAAGAGACAATCACTTCCATACAAGAGCAAGCAAGAGAGCGTGATTTAGAGAGTGAAGTAGATACCTTAATCATTCGTGCTCAGATGCGTGCACGCTATGCACCTGAAAATTCAGGGCATTTTGGTTTAGGATTTGAGCGTTATACTCACTTTACTTCACCTATTAGGCGTTATAGTGACCTTATTGTGCATCGCCTTATCAAGGCTATTAAGGCAAAAGATAGCGAAGAGAGTTCTTATGTTTTACGAAATATTGACGCGCTTACCATCGCTATAAGTGAAAAAGAGCGAGAGTCAGCTGATATAGAGATTCGTTATATGCAGAGAAAATTTGCGCGTTGGGCTTCTTTACATGTAAACGAAAGATTTAATGCGCGTATCTCTACAACAGAGACCTCACTTCAAGCAGAGATAGATGATGTCATAAAAGGTGCAAGTGTTACAATTACAAATTCACTTCCTATTATCTTGTTTGATGATGTTCAAATTGAGATTACTCGTGTAAACCTTGCTACTGCTAAAACCTATGGCATTATTATTGAGAAATTACATCCATGAAGCGCTATGAACTAGACCAAGCTCTTAGAAATCGCTCAATCAGTCATGCTGTTATGCTTTATGGTGAGAGTCACTTTTTAATAGAGCGCTACACAAAGCTATTGATGCAGTTTAATAATGCAAATGTTTTATCACTCTATCATGATGAGTACCAAAGTAACTTAGCAAAAACACATCTATCGCAAGGCTCTCTCTTTGGAGGAGAAAATATTTTACTTATCAAAAGTGAAAAAAAAATCCCTAAAGCTGATTTAGATACTTTTATCTCACTCTGTCAAAAAAATCCTGATAACTATTTCATCTATGCCTATTATGGAACGGATTTTAGAACTTCGCACAAGGCTTTTACAAAAAAAGCTGGAGGGGAATCCGTACGTTTTTTCAATCCCTATGACAAAGAAGCCAAAGATATTATAATGAGAGAGGCACAAAGCCTTGGAATCTCAATGGATTTTTATAGTGCTGGCTATCTATATGAGAGTCAAAATTCAGATTTATCGCTTACATGTAATGAACTGCATAAACTGCGTTTGCTTGAACATCCCATAACACCAAAAGATATTGATGAGTTGGTTTTTGGTCTTGCTGAAATAAAGATAGATCAATTTCTCAAAGAGCTCATAGAAAAACGTGATTTTAAACCCTCGCTCCACCATCTGCTTGAAAGTGGAGAAGATGAGATACGCTTATTGACCGCTCTTAGCACATATCTTACACAACTTTATCTTTTTAATTGTCAAGCAAAGATACACGGTTTTGTAAATTCTGCTGAGATTTTAGGTTATAAACTCCCACAATTTATAGAAAAAGAGCGCTCGTCTCTTTCTATTAGACTACCTTATAGCATATATAAAAAAGGTCTTTCTCTACTCTTGAAATGTGAATTAGAGATGAAATCTAGCTCCAATCATGATAAAAATAGTCTCTTACTTTCAACCTTATTGCGTTTTCAGTCAATTTTATAAACTTTTTATAACTTTTTTCGCTACAATAGTCCAATTGTAAAATTCGAAGGAGTACATTGTGGGTAATGTATTTAAAAAAGCGGTAACACTTGTTTCGTTAATGGGTGCTTTAAGTAGTACAAGTGCTATTGCAGCAGAGTATGGTGTCTTAGTTGAAGTTATGCCAGGCAATGTTTTGTTAAGTTCAGAATTTGGTGCTTATGCGACATCAAAAAACGATGCTAGTCCAGCAGAAATAACATATGATGAATTTAAAAATAGTGCTTCATTTATGCCAACACTTGCTGTTGGTTTTGAGATAGACACTGATTATTGGCGTTATCATCTTATTGGTGGTATTGGTACGATACAAAATGAAGCATTTTCAGCTACTGTTATTAAGTATGAAGTAGCAATGTATTATACAGCAGGTTTACAGACAGGATTCACATTTGGCCCTCATATAGTAAATTATAACTTTCTTACACCTTCATGGAGTGGTGATAGTCACATCTCACTCTCAGGAACAAATGCAATCGCACCAGGTCTTGCTTTTACTGTAGGAGATAAATTTATTATCAAAGGTTCTGTTGATTATCTTATGGGTGGAACTATGGATGTGTCTGCAGATAGTGGCTATACTCTTTTAGCAGGTGAAGATATGAAATTAGATGGTGTTATGGTGCAACTTGGCGTCATGATGCGTTTCTAAAATAAACTAAAGAGAAAGGTTATCTATGAATTCATTTTTTAAATTTACATTTTTATTCTTAATTGTAGCAATCATTGTTGGTGGTTGTAGTAGAAATCGTATTATGCGTGCTCCAGATCTTCCTAGTTCTGTGACTGCTATTACAGAAGAGCTTACAGCTCGCGCAACAGATAAAAAAGAGGTGCATGGTCAAAAAATCATCCTAACTTCTATGGTTGATGTGAATGATTTGCGACAGTCTTCGGACTTTGGTCGTCTCTATTCTGATTCACTTATGACAAATCTTGAGCGATTTGGCTGGACTGTTATTGATTTTCGCGGTGTTGCTGTTCTTAGTGAAGTTAAAGAGGGCGAGTTTTATCTTGACCGTTCAAAACTCAAAAACTTTGGTGATGATTATCTAGTAGTTGTAGGAACTTATGGTATCTATGATGAGCAACTCTTAGTGAATGTTCGTATTTTGCAACCTAATGACAACCGTTTAGTTGTCTCTTCAAATGTTCTTATAGATGATGAAGAAACTGTAAAACTAGCACTCACAAATCACTGCCAAAATCTAAGTTGTAGTGCTAAAAAGAAAGAATTTAACATGATGATTAAATGTGATGACTATGAGACAACTGCGCGATGTAGTAGCAATTGTGTTCACGAATCATGCATTAGTGGCGAATGTGGGAAGAGATAATGAAACTCTTACATACTATTAGCATAACAGCTATTGCACTCTCCTCACTTATGTTAAGTGGTTGCTACCAAAAAGTAGTTAGCTACAATGCACACAAAAAAGAGTCGTGTTACATTAAAGCTGATCAGAAAAAATATACGCTTGCTGATAGCCGTGTTGATTATCAAGCACTGACAGATGAAGCAGTTTCTAGTATCTTTTATGATGTTGAAACCCCGCCAAGTGAAATTATAGTTACAGAATTTGTTGATTTAACCTACCTAGAAAATCAATCAAAATTTGGATATGTACTCTCAAATAATATAAAAAATTCACTTATTAATGACATTAATACCAAGGTCATTGAAGCTGAAGTTTCAAAATATTTTAAAATCTCGGGCAATGGTCTTAAAATCCTTTCGCGTGATGTTAAGAAAATTCGTACAGACAATCTCAATGTAAAACATGCAGTTGTCGGCACCTACACTTACACAGACCAAGAGACAATTGTTTTTGTTAAACTCATTAATCTTAAAACAGGAATTATCGAAGGGTCTTACTCAAAAACGCTTCCTATGAACTGCGCTATGCTTCAACTTCTCAAAGAGAAGTAAAATCTTGTGTGCTTTGGCGCACAGCTCAACACTCATAAACTTTTAAGCTATCTTTTAGTATTATTTCAAGTTCCTTTCTCTTTGTACATAATTTTATGTATATTTATAGCCAGAAGGGTTACATGGGCATCTTTAATAATCCTAGTGAGACTAACTAGGATTATTAAAGATGCCCAAACATTCCAAAAGGAGAATATACTCTATGAGACACTACGAAAACCTCGTAATTGTTAAACCAACATTAACAGAAGAAGAAACCAAAAGTCAGATCGCTGCAATTGAAGATGTTATCACTAGTAATGGTGGTGAAATCAAAATTTGTAACGATATGGGTATCCGTAAATTAGCATACCCTATTGAAAAAAATGCACGTGGATATTTTTACGTTATCTATTTTACAATGGAACCAAAAAATATTGCTGAAATTGAGCGTCGCTACCGTATTAATGAAGAGCTTCTTCGTTTTGTGACTATTAAATATGATTCGAAACGTGAAGTAAAAGCATGGGATGATTTAGTTGCAAAAACTGAAAAGTTATCTGCTAAAACACCAGCTCCAGAAAAAGCTCCTGAAGCACCAGCGCCAACACCTGAAGCTGAACCAGCGGTAGAAGAAAAAGCTCCTGAAGCACCAGCTACAGAAGCCTAATTAAGACAAGGAAAACCTATGTTTAATAAAGTCGTATTGGTTGGAAATTTAACTCGTGATATAGAGCTGCGTTATGCACAAACAGGAACTGCTATTGCAAAAACTGCTATTGCTACAAGTCGAAAATATACGAGTAATGGCGAAAAAAAAGAGGAAGTGATGTTTATAGATATTACTTTTTTTGGACGTTCTGCAGAAGTAGCTAACCAATACCTTCGCAAAGGAAGTAAAATTCTTGTAGAAGGGCGTATTCAATTTGAACAGTGGGTTGACCAAAACGGACAGAAGCGTTCTAAGCACTCTGTTATTGTAGAAACTATGCAGATGTTAGACTCTCGCAACAGCACACAAGATGGGCAAAATGCGGGTAACCATAATGCACCTCAACAAGATGGTGGCTATAATGCACCTCAACAAAACAGTGGCTATGAACCTCAGCAAAACAGATCATATCAAGCACCAAATCAGTACAATGCACCTCAGCAAAACCGTGCTCCAGAGCCGGCGAAGCCACAGTACAATGCACCACAACAAAGTGTTCCAAAGATGCCGGAAAATAATCTTCCCGAAATCGATATTGATGATGATGAAATTCCATTTTAGAAAATAATAATATAAGGAAAAACTTATGGCAGAAAGAAGAAAATACAAAAAACGTTATTGTAAATATTGTGAAGCAAAAATTGACTTCATCGATTACAAAGATGTAGCATCATTAAAGTACTCATTATCTGAGCGCTATAAAATTATGCCACGTCGTTTAACAGGAAACTGTAAGCGTCACCAAGATATGGTTACTATCTCTATCAAACGTGCACGTTCAGCAGCACTTGTACCATACACTGTTTCACGCAAAGAAGTGGTTGTCAACCCTTTTGAAAATATGAAATAGCCTTTTTGAGGAACTTCTAGAGTTCCTCACCCTCAAAAATTCAATATACAGCTTCATACTGAAGACTTTAATGATATAATATCGTATCAAAAAAAGGGAATTCATGGCACTTAAAGTTGTACTCTCACATAAAACACACTATAAATATGACCGACCTATTTCACTCTCTCCTCATGTGATTCGCCTGCGTCCTGCGCCACATAGTCGTACGCCTATTGAAGCGTATTCCTTAAAAATAACTCCTCCTAATCATTTCATTAACTGGCAACAAGACCCATTTGGGAACTATCTTGCTCGTATTGTTTTTCCTGAGAAAGTCACTGAATTTGGCATTGATGTTGAAATTCTTGCGGATTTGATTACTATCAATCCATTTGACTTTTTTGTAGATGAATATGCAGAAAACTTTCCTTTTGAGTATAAAGAGGAGTTAAAAAAAGAGCTTACTCCCTATCTTGAGGTGAGTGAAAAAGGGAAAAAACTTAAAAAATTCCTTAAAACACTTAACTTAAAAAAGCAGCCTATAAATGATTTTATTGTCTATCTTAATCAAGAGATTTATAAATATCTTAACTATACCGTACGCCTTGAAGCAGGAGTGCAAACATGTGAAATTACCCTAGGCAATAAACTTGGAAGCTGTAGAGATTATGCTTGGTTATTTGTACAAGTATTGCGTCACTTAGGCTTT
>Ga0256840_1002527_pt1 | contig 15971 bp, 13 predicted proteins | sample 355202metaG_FD_185969 | JGI IMG/M metagenome (GOLD analysis project Ga0256840, IMG submission 185969) | Hydrothermal vent microbial communities from Mid Atlantic Ridge, Atlantic Ocean - 355-202 | ecosystem: Environmental > Aquatic > Marine > Hydrothermal vents | place: Atlantic Ocean: Mid... | reverse complement strand
ATGGAAACAGCATTCAGGGGATTTCGAATCTCATGGGCTATGGCAGCAGCATAGCGGCCCAGATTCGCCTCTTCCCGCCTTTCATGAAGCTGGCTCTCCACACTCTTTATCCGTTCCAGAAAACGTCTCTGATGTCTGAAGAGCAGCAGGGAGAGAAGGGCTGCTACAGCAGTGAGCACACCGGTGCAGATAGCAAAAAAATACCAACCTATCCGATGTCTCTCCATAAGGGGCCTTGCATCTATCCCCATTACCAGATTGTAGTCCCGTGAAAGGGGCCTTACCACCTCTACTACATAGACGCCTCCAGGACCATGCTTCAACTGTGGCAGTTCCAAGGCTGTGGAACCCGTAGCTACAGGATAGTCTTGCATCAACTTTATATAGACTATCCCGGGAATATCCCGGATCTGTTCCAGGGAACGCTTGAGAGAGATGGACTCAAACAGGTCTGCTATCCTGGAGTTCTTTACTCCTGCCACAATACAATGCCCTGCACCAGAACCTCCCTGAACCATAAGAAAGAGGCCCCGCTCGGGAAAAGCCAGAAAAGAGGAGTCAACACCATCTCCCTGGCGAAGATCAGCACCACCAGCCCTGGCGCACAACTCTTGCGGATCCTGAAAAAGCCATCCAGATGAGCTCTCTACCATCCCATCCTGACCAAGAATGGTGATGCCGAACAAGCCAGATCTCATGGCAAAGGCAGAGAGCTCCTTTTCATCAAACGGTTCTATATTATTGAGAAATCTGATAAAATTGACACTGTTTCTAAGAAAAAGGGAGAGAATATCCTGCAATGCCTGTTTTGCCAGCATCGAGTTTCTGGCATTCACCCTGATAATCCCTGCTGCCAAATTGGCATGATGTTCAGCATCCTGGATGAATGACCTGTCCATATAGCGGTTCTGCCAGATGACCGCACCGGCAAACAGGAAGATGAGCAGCCCAAAGGCAACTATGTTGGCCTTCCACAGGACAGCGTAGCTCAGCCTATCGCCCTCTGCCACCACCGCCTCCACTGCCATGACCATACCCCATGCCATGTGGCCCATGGCCATCCCTCATCCCCCTGACAGGACAGTTTCCAGGCCCACTGAATCCAGAGTGAGGTTCAGAGCCATCTCCATCATCATAATGAAAGGATCTCCAGAGACGCCTTCTGATCCCTGTAGGATCACACTCTCCCCAGGGAGGCCTAACCCTGTAGGCCTGCAACCGGTTTCCTTTTTCCTCTTTGACCCAAACCCTGTATCTCCTGCCAGGTTCCAGGGTCTCCAGGAGAGTCCTGTCCTTGACATTGATCTCAAGCATCTCCTGCCGCCTGAAATCCCTGAACTGAACTGTATGGTCCTGCATATCCCTGGATACCACCTCCCCCCACAAAAAAACCTGGGCCAATGCCTCTTCTGTATCATGAGACATGGAGATCCAGAAAGCTGCAGAAACAGATATTAGAATAAATATGATCCTTGTTTTCATAGACAATCCTTCACTTTAATAAACATATTATGGATGATGCAACCATCAGGCCATAACCGATAAAAATCCGGTTTTTTGCAGAATGAAGGCTTTTACACACATAAAAAGGTGGCTCACCCATCTCCTCACACTCCAGGGCAGGACATTTCGATGAAAAAAGAAGGCCCGTGTCCGACATTTTTGTCGAAATTAAGTCAATATTAACCGTAGTTTCAGCATGTTAATTCAGGCAACCAAGAAACGGCCCGGCAGGTTGGTACAGCAGATGCAATGTTAGGATTTCATCAGAAGCTGGCCGGCTTGAAGATGACTACCAAGCAAACAGATCACAAAAAAGAAAAAAGGAGAAAAAAGAGATGAAAAGAGGAAACAGAATCATCACACTGATCATGGGAACCGCTATCCTGAGTTTTTCCATCCCTGCCTTTGCTGCAGATGAGACCACAGACGCAGTCCAGGAAGTGGAAAAGCTCAAGCAGGAGATGGTTATTGCCGAGAGCGGCAGTGAAGAGACCCCTAATACCGAGGTCTATAAGATGGATGAGGCCAAACCGGAAGCCGCTACCGATGAGGCAAAAAAGGATTGTGATACCAAAGAGAACGACAAAGATGTTGATACACAGGAGATGCCCAAGGAAGGAGAAACTGAGGCAAAGTAATACCATTCAGGCAATCCTGTAACACTCGACCCCTAAACCCCGGGGCTGGTAACGGCCCCGGAGATCTTTGTTTTTCGGGCCCCTTCCCCTCCAATTTGCCTGAAAGATCAGTCAGACAGTTCTGCTGACATCCTTCACAAAGTTGTTTTAACCCGTTCACAGAAAACAGGGGGCCCTTTTACATCCATAACTGCATCAACATGACTGTTCAAATCAACAAGACCGTTGAATGGAGACCCTTTCGACATTTTTGTCCGTTTATCCCAAAAATCAGAATCAAAAACTATCATTCTTGGAGTTACCTGCCTGTTTTTATTGCCTAAAACGCACATGGCACGGATATGGCATTAGATAAAGACAAACGGATCACAGGCAGAAACGCCTGAAAAAACTGCACACCAGCTAAAAACAAGGAGGAAACAAAATGAACAGAAGACAGAAAAGATTCGCAGGACTTATGGCAGGACTTGGGTTGATGCTCTTTGCCATTCCTGTCTTGGCAAGAGATTACAGCAGCTATACCCTAGAGGAGATGGCCCAGATGGCCCCGGAGCTAAAAAATGCCACCATACAGGAAAAGATGGAGTTCCAGCGCGCATGGCGGGAAAAGATGCGTAATGCCACCCCTGCAGAGAGACAAAAGTGGCGTGGCAAGGTATGCCCGTTTGGGAATGTGCCTCCAGCAGGCGGCAGGGGAATGATGAACAACAGAGGGATGCAGCAAGGCGGTATGGGCCAGGGCATGAATAGCGGCAAGGCCTATCAGCAGAAGAACCAGACAGGAGGTTACGGCCCAGGACAGCATGGCGCAAGACATGGCCAAGGGTACTAAATCGCCACACTGGGCATAAACAGTACTTCAAGAGGCGGGACTCCCCGCCTCTTCTTTTTCACCAATTTCACTCTCTGCAAAACTGTGCTAATAATGGGTCAATGGATCCAGGGAGTTGCTCCCGGTTCCGTGTTTTTTGTCCCAGACGAGCCTGGTGAAAAAAACAACATCTTGCAAAAACGATTGATCTATAGATGGCATCCAGGAAAAAACGGAGAAAGAGGAAAACGACTCTGGCGGAAAGGGCAGTAGAGCAGGTTACCGGTGAAAGCTCTCTCCTGCACAGTTCTCCCCTGACCAGCAGACCTTTTGAGATATTGAAACATGCAGTTACAGGTGGTGCCAGAAGGCAGACAGGGGATAATAACCCGGGAACGTCCAGCACAGACAGCATGGGTATTACAGGCAGCAGTGAAAGAGTGAAGGCCCAGGAGTCGCAAAAGCCACGAAAGATGGAAGGATCGTCCCGTGCGCCCTGCGCTTCTCCATCTTCTCAGAGCAGGAAGGGAGAAGATGAGGAAGAGCTCAGGCTTTTTCTTCAGGCCATGGAGGGAGTACAGCCCATAGAACATGGTAGAGGATATTCAGAAGACTCCAATAAGGAGATGGGAAATCCATCTCAGGATACAAAGGCCTCCGTGGCAGAAGAAGATGCTGCAATCAGGATTCTCAAGGAGCTGGTATCAGGCAGGGCAGGTCTGCCTGTAGAGAAGACTCCTGAATATGTCCATGGGCCTGACATCAACGACAACCCCCAGATAGTAAGGAAGCTGCGCAGAGGGAAATACGCCATTCAGGCATACTGCGACCTTCATGGTCTCACTGCAGCCCAGGCAGAAGAGGTTTGCAATGAATTCATGGAGGAGAGCATCCAGGAAAACAGGAGATGTATAGCGTATATTCATGGCAGGGGGCTATCTTCCAAACGGGAACCGGTACTCAAAAAGGTGGTGCTGAATTTTCTCACAAAGGGGGCGTTCCGCCGCTGGGTTCTGGCCTATTCAAGTGCACCCTCTTGGGATGGGGGAGCAGGGGTCACCTATGTGCTCCTGAGAAAACGGCCGGCAAGGGTCAAAAGGGCCTGAAACCTCTATGAACACGCCTTTAATTCAATCAGATTTTAACTTTGAGACAGGGACTAACATGGTACAAAATCAGCCAGATGGCAATGATCCTGAAAGGGTTCAAAGAAAAGGATATCCCGGGCTTTTTATAGTCCTTGAGGGGATCGATGGGGCAGGAAAAACCACGCTTGCAGAGAGGCTCAGCCAGCGTCTCCATGAGTTGGGCCAGGATACCCTGCTCACCTTTGAACCTACCCAGGGGCGATGGGGGAAAAGGCTCAGAGAGAGCTTCACTGGAACCAGGCTCTCCCCTGAAGAGGAACTCAACCTGTTTTTACTGGACAGGCAAGAACACCTGGACAAAGAAATCATACCAGCACTGCAGCAGGGCAATGTGGTACTATGTGACCGATATTACTACTCCACAGCGGCCTACCAGGGGGCTATCGGGCTTGATCCTGACAAGATCATGAAACAGAACAGAAAGATTGCAGTAAGGCCCGATATTGTCATATTCCTGCAGATAGATCCGGAACAGGCATTGAAAAGGATCATTAAGGGGAGGAAGAAGGCAAACAGCTTTGAAAAACTGGATTACCTGCAAAGGGTAGCAGAACTATATGAACGGATCCTGCATGAAGAGGAAAACAGTGGCAGGAATGGTGCCAGGATAATCCGTATAGATGCCTCTCTGCCGCAGGAAGAGATCCTTTCCATGGCCCTTAAAACAATTTTATGTCATCTTAACACTGCCCGGCACCAATCCTGACAAGATCTTCCTTTTGACTTATGCCACTCCAGTATTAACTTTGTGAAAAACAGCTCCAAACAACACAGATGCAAATGATCGCCATCAGGCCCTGGCCCTGTGAAGATTAGAGATAGAGTTGAACAATGCCCAAAGAAAAACAGAAAAAAGAACCGAAAAACAGAAAAAAGGAGTGGTTCAGCTATGCTTACTGGATTGCCGGATTGATTCTGGTACTGGTCCTTCCGCAACTGCTCCTGTCGGTCCACACCAGGAAGATCCCCTATTCAGACTTCAAGACATATCTGCGCCAGGGACGGGTCCTGGAAATACGTCTCACAGAAACTGAGATAACAGGTCTCATCTATAACGGCCCGCAAAAGGAGCTGAAAAACCTGAAACAGCAGATAGAGGCCATGGATCAACAGAGGGCAGGGAGAGAAGGAGATCCGTTCCACCTGCCAGGCCAGAATGGCCCAACCCTCACAGATATCAAAAATCTTCTCGGTAAGAATTCCGGGGTGTCGGAAAACATCATCCTTTTCAAGACCGTAAGGGTCAAGGATCCAAAACTGGTGGAAGAACTGGATGCCGCCGGAGTCAGGTATGAAGGCAGCAGGGAGAGTTTCTTCTGGCAGCTTCTCTGGGGCACCATAATTCCCATTGCATTCTGGGTCGGCTTGTGGTTCCTGCTGATCCGAGGAATGGGAAGCCCTGGCAGGGGTTTTCTGCCCATCGGCAAATCCAAGGCGAAGGTCCTGGTGGAAAAGGAGACAGGCGTAACCTTTGAGGATGTTGCTGGCTGTGACGAGGCCAAGGAGGAACTCAAAGAGGTGGTGGAGTTTCTGAAACGGCCTGAAAAGTTTGAGCGGCTCGGTGCCAAAATTCCCAAGGGTGTTCTGCTTGTTGGCCCGCCAGGAACCGGCAAAACCCTGATGGCAAGGGCATTGGCAGGAGAAGCAGGGGTTCCCTTCTACAGTATCTCCGGATCAGAATTCGTGGAGATGTTCGTAGGAGTAGGTGCAGCCAGGGTCAGGGACCTGTTTGAACAGGCCAAGGCCAACGCCCCCTGCATCATATTTATTGATGAGATAGACGCTATCGGAAAGTTTCGCGGCGGTGGCATAACCGGCGGTCACGAGGAGAGGGAACAGACCCTTAATCAGCTCCTGGTGGAGATGGACGGTTTTGAACCAAACACCGGAGTAATACTTCTTGCAGCCACTAATCGCCCGGAGGTCCTGGATCCTGCCCTGCTGCGCCCAGGCAGGTTTGACAGGCAGGTGGTGCTGGATGCCCCTGATGTCAAAGGCAGGGAGGCGATTTTGCGGGTTCATGCCCGGGGGAAACCCTTGGCAGATGATGTTGATCTCAGGGCCATCGCCCTGCGCACTCCCGGCTTTTCAGGTGCAGACCTGGCAAATGTGATGAATGAGGCAGCTCTGCTTGCGGCTCGGGATGGAAGCTCCAAAATAACCCAGCACCATATAGAGGAGGCTTTGGAAAAGGTCTTTGCCGGACCTGAACGAAAGAGCAGGAGGCTGGGTGAAAGGGAACGGAAACGGGTGGCATTCCACGAGGCAGGACATGCCCTGGTTGCGTTCCACTGCCCCAATGCAGATCCTGTTGCAAAGATCTCCATCATTCCCAGGGGCAAGGCCGCCCTTGGATACACACTGCAGCTTCCTGAAGAGGAGAGATTTCTCATGACCAAGGGAGAGCTTCTGGACAAGATCTGTGTCAGCCTTGGCGGACGGGCTGCAGAAGAGATCGTGCTCAAGGAGATCAGTTCCGGTGCCCAGAATGACTTAGAAGTTGCTACAGAGATGGCCAGGAGCATGGTATGCCGGTTTGGAATGAGCGAAAAGATTGGGCCGGTAGCCCTGTCCAGAGAGAGCAGCCCTTTTCTCAAGATTCCTGGCCTTGGAGAACAGCAGAACATAAGCCCGGAACTTCAGGCAGAGATAGATGCTGAAGTCAGAAGGGTGATGAAAGAGCAGTATGCGCGGGCCAGAAGAATAATCAGCGACAACCTGGACCAGTTACACAGGGTTACTGACAAACTCTTGACAGCAGAGGTGATGAGTGCAGAAGAATTCAGGACACTGGTTGAAGGGGCGCAATCCTCCGCCGATGCGGATGGAGATCCTGAAAAATCACAAGATGGTGAAAATATGAACGCACAGGATATTGGCAATAAAAACGGTAAAAACGGAGAATAAACAAAATAAACAACAGGTTGAACCTGTAAAAAACAAACAGTAACAAACCACTTTATTTGAAATTCAAGGAGGAAAGACCATGAAACACCGATTCAGTTTCCAGGATGTAATGACAGTTGTCATAACCTTAGCCCTTTTCATTCTTATGGCACAGGCCCCGGCAGCATCCGCTTATTCAGACAGCAACAGTAATGATGATGCCATTGAGTTGTTAGACAAGACATCCAAGGCATTTGCACAGATCGTCAAGAAAGCGAAGCCAGCCGTGGTCTTTGTCCAGGTGGAAAAGGTGGTAGAAGGCAGAGGCGGTCGTTCTCCACTTGGCAGAGACCCGTTCGGTCTCTTTAACGACCCATTCTTTCAGAGGTTCTTCGGTCCCCAGCTCAGGATGCGGCCCCCGCGGAAGTTCAAGCAGCGCGGACAGGGCTCCGGTTTCATAATAAGTCCGGATGGTTACATCCTTACCAACAACCATGTAGTGGGAGGAGCAGATGAGATCAAGGTAAAACTGGCAGATGGCAGGAAGTTCAAGGCCAAGGTGATAGGCAAGGATCCCCAGTCGGATGTTGCCGTTATCAAAATAGACGCCAAGAATCTGCCTGTACTGCCCCTTGGAGATTCTGATGCACTGGAGGTTGGTGAATGGGTCATCGCCATTGGCAATCCCTTCGGACTGGCGGAGACCGTAACTGTAGGAGTTGTCAGTGCCAAGGGCAGAAGCCGCCTTGGCATCAATGACTATGAGGACTTCATCCAGACAGATGCAGCCATAAACCCGGGAAACTCCGGCGGTCCTCTGCTGAACATCCATGGTGAGGTAATCGGCATGAACACTGCCATATTTTCCAGAAGCGGTGGCTCCATGGGAATTGGCTTTGCCATTCCCATCAACATGGCCAGAGCAGTAAAGGACCAACTCATAAAGAACGGCAAAGTGGTCAGGGGATGGCTTGGCGTAGTGATCCAGGAGATTGACGAGGATCTTGCCAAATCCTTCGGGCTGCCAAAGGCTGAAGGCATCCTGGTTGCAGAGGTGGCTGACAATTCACCAGCAGCCAAGGCCGGCTTCAAGTCAGGGGATGTTATTCTGAAAGTCAACGGGCAGAAGGTTGGCGACGTTGGAGAACTGAGGAACAAGATAGCCCTGACACCCCCAGGCACAGCAGTAACCTTTGAGATCCTGCGGGATGGCAAGAAAAAAGAGATAAAGGCGGTCATCGAAGAGAAGCCTGGTGCCAGCGCCATAACCATGAGCAAGGACGACATCCTTTCCAAGATCGGGCTGGCAGTGCAGGAGTTGACACCCGACCTTGCGGAGCAGTTCGGTTACAAGGCGGGACAGGGTGTTCTGATCGCAGAAGTAGAGCCTGGCAGCACTGCTGCTGCGGCAGGAATGAGGCCCGGACAGCTCATAATCGAGGTCAACAGAAAGAGGGTACGCAGCGTGGATGAGTTCATGAAGGCACTGAAACAGTCCAGGGAACGTGTACTGTTCAGGATCAAGGATGGTGAGCTGAGCAGATATGTTGCAATAAGGCTCAAATAATAAAAGGTAAAAAAGATGATGATAGGACCTTTCAAGGCCAAGGAAAAAGAGGGGCAGGAGAGGATAGACAAAATCCTTTCCAGAAGCTTTCAGCTCCCTGCCGAAACAGAGGCCTCTGTGATGGAAATAATCACAGAGGTAAGAAAAGGAGGCGACCAGGCCCTGGCTGAGTACACCAGAAAATTTGATGCCTCTGAGTTCACTACAGAGAGGATAGCAGTCTCCCAAAGGGAACTGGACCAGGCATACAATCAGGTAACCCAGGAGTTCATGGCAGCCCTTAAAAAGGCCATTGCCAACATAAGGGAGTTCCATGAAAGACAGTTGCCAAGTTCATGGTTTCTGCCACGGGAAGATGGCACCATACTGGGGCAGATGATCTCTCCTGTGGACAGGGCCGGGCTCTATGTACCAGGAGGAGCAGGGGGGAAGACCCCCCTGGTCTCTTCGGTTCTGATGAATGCCATACCTGCTGTGATTTCAGGGGTTAAAGAGATCATTCTCTGCACCCCCCCTACTGCAGACGGCGGAATAAATCCATACATTCTGGTGGCTGCCAGGGAGGCCGGAGTCCATCAGGTCTTCAGAGCCGGGAGTGCTTGGGCCATAGCTGCAATGGCCTTTGGAACTGAGTCCATACCAAAGGCGGATGTAATTGCCGGACCAGGCAACATCTTTGTAACCGTGGCAAAGAAACTGGTCTCTGGAATGGTGGGCATAGATATGATAGCAGGCCCCAGTGAGATCCTGGTGATCGCTGATGATACAGCAGAGCCTGCCTTTATAGCAGCAGACATGCTCTCACAGGCCGAACATGACGCCCTGGCCACATCCATAGCCCTATGCAGTTCGCAAGAGGTAGCAGCAGAGACAGCAAAAGAGGTTGAACAACAGCTCAATCAGCTGGAACGGGCGGATCTTGCTAAAAGATCCCTTGCAGAAAACGGGGCCATCATAGTGGTTGACCAGATAGAAGATGCGGTAGAGATATCCAACCAGATAGGCCCGGAACACCTGGAGCTCATGGTCAGGGATCCCTGGACCCTGCTGCCCAGGATACGCCATGCAGGTGCGGTATTCATGGGAAGCCACACTCCAGAGCCCATAGGTGACTATATTGCCGGCCCCAACCATGTGCTTCCAACCATGGGTACAAGCCGCTTTTCATCAGCGCTGGGTGTGGAGACGTTCCTGAAGAAGACCAGCGTTATCTCTTATAGCAGGGAGGCTTTTGACCGGGATGCCCCAGATGTGATGCTCCTGGCCGGGATAGAAGGGCTGACAGCACATAGTCGATCCGTAGGAATTCGCAGAGAAAGAAGTTGAAACAGGTTATGCAGCCCACGCTTTCACTGGACAAGGAATAGAGAGGCCCAGGGCTGCAACCATGATTGAGAGAAAGGTGGAGATATATGAGGCAGCTACAGGTTGCCCATTATCTCCATCTCTTTTTTGGTCATTGTATCTATCTCATCTATCCTTCTCTCCAGGAGATGAAGCCCCGCACGGGCATCGGGTGATTCAGGATTTATCTCCAGCGCCTTTTCAAAGGATGCCCTGGCCTCGTCAAACCATCCCCCGTCCAGATAACTCTCTCCGGCAAGATACCAGGCCCGGTCTATCTCAGCAGGGAACAACCTGTCAAGGACTTCCTGGGGAGAATAGCCCTGGTTTGCCTCTGGCTGGTTCCTGCTGTTTTCTGCCTCCTCCACAAGATATCTGATGAGCAGGGGATTCTCCTTCTCCTTCTCAAGGATATGGAGCAACAGATCAGAAGCGCTCTCAAAAAGACAATCCACACGCCTCATGGATCTGGTGCATTCTCTCCTGGTATCCTCAAAGAACCTGTTCCTCTTCTCCTGAACCGTGGAAAAGGCCCCATCCTCTGCCCCTCTGACTGATAGAAGTTCCATGGCCTGGGAGGGAAAGGTGCTGTTGTACTTGTCCAGCATATAGGCATTTTCCTTGAGTTTCATGGCCTCGTGGAAAAGTGCTCCCAGCATCCAGCAGAGGACAGCCCCTTCAGGTTCCTTACTGGACCGCGCCTCTCCCCATAAGACCTGGGCCATGTCCTTCATCTCCCAGAGGACACCCTTGTCCATCTCTGTGCCCACCCAGAAATGAAACCCATCAAAACGGATACCGTAACGCTGGGTATGCTCCTTGAGATCATTAAAAAATGCCCGGGCGGAAAAAAAACGCCGGGTAAGGTCCTTGAGAAGGATATCCCGTTTCTCATCTGTCCAGCTTTGATTTCTCATTTACGACCCTTCTGGATAATGGCTGCCCCCACCAGGCAACCTGAGATCAAACCGGAAGAAACTATTAACAAATCTTAACAATCAGGATAGCAACGATAATCCATGGTGGCAAGTGACAAAATTTTACCGCCTTCCCTGAAAAGCAATCCCTTGGCCATGAGATCCTGGAGAAATCTATCCATTCTCTCCCGTGTCAGTTCCGAAAACTTTGACAGCAACGCATCTTCTGTGACCAGATCCATCCCCTTGATATATATCTCACGGGATATGCCTGAAAGCCGGTGTTTTAAGGTCTTTCCGTCAGGCAAAACCTGTTCAATCACCATGAACTCTCCGCCATCCCTGTATGTCAGGAGGCTGGCCGCCCTGAACCCAGACCGCTTTTCAGCCATCTCCCGGATCTCTTTTTCCAGTTCGTGCCACAACCCTTTCTGTCTATTTCTGTCTCCCTGATATTGAAAGATCATGGAATTGATATTGTTAAGGAGATCAGAAGGAAAGAGCGCACCATAATTTCGGTGGGGATAGATCGCCCTGATCCCAAAACGATCCGGCTCCTGAAATACGGGGCAGAGCCTTCCAAGCCAGAACTCCACTGGCCTCAATGGTGCAAAAGGCCATGCATAACGGAGGTTTTGCCTGGTCTCCTGAACCTCCGCACTGGTGGTGCCGGGGAAACGTGTAATCAGGTTGGCCCCTATCTCTATTCCATGTTCAGCAGCATGACGAAGGGCAGCCAGGTTTTCTATGGCAGTAACTCCCTTGTTAAGCCGTGACAGCAAACTGGTAGACAGGGCTTCGATGCCAACTTGCAGGTCCTGCAGCCCACCCCGGGCAAACTCCCTGTAATCATCTCTATGATGCACTGCCCTGAGTTCACAAAAAAAACGGAGATCGAGTCCCAACTCTGCCAATCCCCTGAATATACGGACAGCATCCTTGGGTGGAAGGGAGTTATCCATGAAGGCGAAATCCAGGACTTGATACCTTCTGGATAGATAAGCAATCTCCTTGACTGTCCTCTGCCATTTCTTGCTTCTGTAGCCACTCCACTGGATGTTGAGGTTGCAAAAGGTGCATTTGCCCCACCAGCAGCCGCGGGAGGCCTCCACCGGCAGCACAACGGATAAGGTGGGCGGAGATGAGAGATTCTTCAACTCCTTAAAATAATCCTGGTAGTCAGGAGGTGGCAGATGGTTCAGATCAGGCACCTGAAGTTTTTTGCTCTCTCCCCTTTTTTCAGGCTGACCACTCCTGCGAGAGATTACCTGCTCAGGCAACTCATGCCTTATCCCAGCAAGAAACTCCAGAAGGGCTGCCATGGGAAGTTCTCCTTCGCCATCTATGACAAAATCAAGAAATGGAAAGGAATCCAGGAGCCAGTACCCGCTCCCACCGGACACACTGGAGCCACCAATGACAATGGGCAAATCAGGCATCATCTGCCTGATCCTCTTTGCAAGATAGAGGGCTCCAGTAAGCTGGTTAAGGCAGGCAGTAAGCCCGATGAGGCCGGAGACCGAGAGATCCAGAGAGGCCAAAAAGCGGTCAGTTGACACCTTGGCCATAGAGCAGATGTCAAAAAAATCCGGCGTTTTTTTAACAGCACGCGCCTTCAGGGAGCTGGTAAAGAGCCTCTCTCTCCGGAGACTGCTCTTCTTCCGTCCATCCAGGTCATCACTGTCAAAGAGGAGCTGGGCGAAGACTGCCTCAGCAGCCCAACTGGACTGGCTTATGTGATGATAGGCTGAATATCCAAGAGTGGATGCCAGATCCAGATATGGATGGAAACAGGTTATCCTCAAATCAAGAAAACGCTGCCTCAAAAAGGACTTGAGCGCCCCTATCTGAATGGAGGGCCTGTTGAAAAGGGGCCACGGAGGAGCGATAAAGAGGAGTTCATCTCCGGAATCGGCTGCTTCAGTCAAAGGAGCATGGTTATAGTCTGAACTCAAAGAGATCTCCCTTCCTGAAGAAAAAATACAGCAGACCAGATCACCAAAAAGGGTACTCCACAATTAGATAGGATGCCCCTTCCACCCAAAAACAGTGAGCAGTACTGCAAACAGCAGGATCGACCCTACTGTAATGCAGATATGGAATCAGGAGACAGCCGGCTGCCCTGCCATCTCCAGCAACTTTCTTATTCTTTCCTGAATTGGAGGATGGGTACTGAAAAGGTTTGCCAGGTTCTTGCCAGAAAGTGGATTGACTATATACATCTGCGCAGTAGCAGGATTCACATCCATAGGCCGCCTGTGATTCCACTCCTCCAGTTTCTTCAGGGAGCTGGCAAGGGACATGGGACAACTGCAGATCTTTGCACCTGTAGCATCTGCAAGATATTCCCTGCTCCTGGAGATGGCCATCTGTATAATGGCGGCCGCTATAGGAGCGACTATCATCATGACTATCGCCCCAAGAAAGCCAAATCCACCATCTTCATCGTCACTACTGCCAAAACCGCCAAATATCATGGCCCACTGGGCCATATTGGCCAGGTAACTTATGGCTCCCGCTATAACTGCAGCTATGGAACTGATGAGAATATCCCTGTTCTTGATATGGGCCAGTTCATGAGCCAGAACCCCTTCCAGTTCATCTCTTGAGAGGAGCTCCATAATTCCGGCAGTCACTGCCACTGCTGAATGTGACGGATTTCTGCCTGTAGCGAAGGCGTTTGGGGTTGCCTGGGGAACCACATAAACCTTTGGCTTGGGCAGCCCTGCCCTCCGTGCCAGGTCTGCCACAATGGAATGGAGAACAGGAAACTGGGATTCAGGCGCCTCCTGGGCACCGCTCATTTTCAGGGCCATCTTGTCGCTGAACCAGTATGCCATGAAGTTCATGACACCAGCCATGACCAGGGCAATGGTCATCCCGGTCTGTCCACCGATGGCCCTGCCCACTACCATGAACAGGGCTGTGAGAGCCGCAAGAAGGATAAAGGTCTTGAATATGTTGGACATCTGGAATCTCCTAACAATTACTTAGCTATCAAGCGATTATAACTTGGGTCATAACTTCAACCAATATGAAATAATCAATTCCACTTTGATCATTCCCATGAAAAAGTCAACCCCTATCCTTGTAATCAATATCTATACAAACAGCATCAGGCCTCTCCGCTGACAATGGCCGTGGCCTTTTCCACATCCTTCTTGCTGCCGATAAAGAGCGGCACCCTCTCATGGAGCTGGGTGGCCTCGATGTCGAGAATCCTCTGCTGGCCATCTGTAGCTGCCCCGCCGGCCTGTTCAATGACAAAAGAGAGGGGAGCTGCCTCGCAGAGCAGTCTGAGCTTGCCTCTCGGCTTTGAGGGGTCCTTGTTATCAGCAGGATACATGAATATCCCCCCGCGAAACAGGTTTCGGTGAAAATCTGCCACAAGGGAGCCTATATACCTGGCAGTATACGGTTTACCCCGATCATTTTCAGGGGTTTTGAAATACTCGACCGCCTTTTTAACCCTGTCATCCCAGTAGGTGTAGTTGGATTCATTAACAGAATAGCACTGCCCTGTCTCAGGAATCCTGATATCAGGATGAGAAAGGAGGAATTCTCCCACAGATGGATCCAGAGTAAAGCCATTTACCCCATTACCAGTGGTATAGATAAGCATGGTGCTCGGACCATAAAGGAAATATCCTGCTGCCACCTGTTCCGATCCCTTTCTCAGAAAATCCTGAACCGTTGCATGAGATCTGTCACTGGTCTTCCTGTGTATGGAGAAGATGGTCCCGATATTCACATTCACATCTATGTTTGAGGAGCCATCCAGAGGATCAAACACCAGGATATAGTCCCCTTTAGGGTATTTATCCGGGATCTCTATGATATCAGCATTCTCTTCAGAGGCCATGGCACAGAGCACTCCGGCCTGCTGCATCCTGTAAATGAGAATCCGGTTGGCGTAATCGTCCAGTTTTTTCACCTCTTCTCCCTGTACATTGATCTCGCCTGTAAGCCCGAGGATATCTACAAGCCCTGCCTTGTTTACCTCTCTGGAAACGATCTTGGCAGCAAAGATCAACTCGCTCAACAGCCTGGTAAACCGACCTGTTGCCATAGGAGATTCCTTCTGATGGATCAAGAGATGTTCAGTTACGGTGATTCCGGTGTTCTCCATGAGCTATCCTCCTTAAAGTTTTTTGATACAGATATAGTGCTTGAACTAAGCCTTTTCCTCCTGAAACAGGGCACTGACAAACTCATCAGGATCAAAGGGCCGAAGATCCTCCATCTTCTCCCCTATTCCTATATATCTTATTGGAATACCCGTTTCATTTGCAATACTTGCTACGATACCCCCCTTGGCAGTTCCATCCAGTTTGGTAAGAATGATCCCTGTCACATCTGTAGCCTCGCAGAATGTCCTGGCCTGATTCAGCGCATTTTGGCCTGTAGTCGCGTCCAGGACCAGAAAGACCTGATGTGGTGCACCATCTATCTTTCTTCCAAGGACCCTGCGGATCTTTTTAAGCTCCTCCATGAGATTGACCTGGGTATGCAGCCTGCCTGCAGTATCAACTATAACCACATCCATCCCTTTGGCCTTGGCTGCAGCCATCCCGTCAAAGGCAACTGCTGAAGGGTCTGCACCTGATTGGTGGCTTACAACAGGAACACCTATCCGCTCACCCCACATCTTGAGCTGATCCGCTGCCGCTGCCCTGAATGTGTCAGCAGCCACAAGCATGACCCTCTTGCCCTGCTGTTTCAGCAGCCATGCAAGTTTTGCTATGGAGGTGGTCTTGCCCACCCCATTTACCCCCACCACCAGCACCACATAGGGAGCAGGCTCCCACTCCAACGGTCTGGACCGGGACTCCGCCTTGACAAACAACTCTTTCAGCAGTTCCTGAAGCCTTATCTTCAATGCCTGCGGATCCGACAGCTCTCTCCTGGCCACCTCCCTGGTCAACTTTGAGAATATCTCCTGGACTGTAGATACTCCCATATCTGACATTACCAGAAGCTCCTCAAGCTCCTCCAGGAGTTCCTGGTCTATCTCTCTCCTGCCCAGCAGGATCTCATCCATCCGGCGGACAAAACCCTGGCGGGACTTGGCCATTCTCTGCCTCAGCCTGGAGAAGAGACCCTTTTTTCTTTCAGACTCCAAAGCAGATCTCTCTTTTTCACTCATAAACAGTCCGC